>Ga0105243_10004549_pt1 | contig 10953 bp, 10 predicted proteins | sample KBSM34metaG_FD_81525 | JGI IMG/M metagenome (GOLD analysis project Ga0105243, IMG submission 81525) | Miscanthus rhizosphere microbial communities from Kellogg Biological Station, Michigan, USA - KBS M3-4 metaG | ecosystem: Host-associated > Plants > Roots > Rhizosphere > Soil | place...
AGGAACAGCACGATCATCAGCACCGCGGCGATGGCGTGGATCATGTGCGTGACCTGCATGTCCGGGCGCAGGTACAAGAGGCCGGGGATGAGCTTGTCCATCACGAGTCCCGAGCCGACGACGATCACGCCGAGGAAGAACACGCCGCCCCAGAACACCAGCTTCTCACCGGCATTGAAGCGGTGCGAGGGCACCTCCTTGCCGCTGAGCATGCCACCCAGGCGCGCCAGCCAGGCGAGGTCGCCGCGCTGCGGCAGGTTGTCGCGCACGAAGGTGATGAACACGATCACGAGCGACACCGCGAAGAGCGGGCCGAAGAAGTTGTGCGCCGTCTTGAGCGCATAGGTGAGCCAGCCGAAGAGCAGGTGGCCGATCAAAGGCAGGATGAAGAACTTGCCGAAGGCCATGACGATGCCCGACACCGCGAGCACGCAGAAGGCGATGGCGTTGGACCAGTGCGCCGCCCGCTCGAAATAGGTGAAGCGCTCGATGCGCCGCGCGCCGTCGTTGGTGGCGTGGCCGAGCGGCCCCTTGGTGAAGAAGAACAGCGCCAGCGCCAGCAGCACGATCACCACCAGCGAGCCGCCATACGGGACGATCCAGCGGTTGCGCACCTGCCGCCAGGCCTCGCCGGCATTGGTGCGCCGCGCCCCGGGGTAGGCCACGAAGGGCTGCACCAGCACGCCTTTCTCGGCGCCGGGCAGGTTGCTGATGCCCGGCTGCGCGCCGGAGTCATGCACCTCGCGCCAGAAGGGCGCGTTGTTGCGCGGCTGGATCTTGGCGCGGGTGGCGGTGTCGTCCTTGGGGTCGGGCAGGGGCACCGCCGCGGCGCTGGCGGGCGGGTCGAAGCGCAGGGCCCGGTCTGCGGCGGGGCCACCAGCGGCCTGGCCTTGCGCGAGGGCGAGTCCCCAGGGCACGGTCAGCAGGAACAAGGCGATGGCGATCAGGCGGCGCATGCGGGCCTCCGTTCTCATCGGGTGCGGTTGTATTCGTTCTGCGCCTGCGTGCGCTGGCGGTTCTGCGCATCCCAGGCGGCGGCGTCGCCGGCCTTGTAGCCGGCGGCGGTGTACGCCGGGTCGTTGGACTGCCAGACCTTCTGGTCGGCCTTGCGGGGCGTGGCGGTCTGCACCTTCTCGCCGCAGGCGGCGAGCTGCGAGGCGAGCACGGCAACGGTGATGAACACGAGGGGTTTCATGACTTGGTTGGCTCCTTGGGCACCGGCTGCGCGGGTGCGCCTTGCGTGGGCTTGCCGTAGGCCGTGCCCCAGCCCCACACCTCGCTGCCCTTGCCGCGGTTGAGCACGCGGGTGCGGAAGATGTCGGCCACCACGTCGCCGTCGCCGCCCAGGAGCGCCTTGGTCGAGCACATCTCGGCGCAGGCGGGCAGCTTGCCTTCGGCCAGGCGGTTGCGGCCGTACTTCTCGTATTCGGCCTCGCTGCCGTTGGCCTCGGGGCCGCCGGCGCAGAAGGTGCACTTGTCCATCTTGCCGCGCAGGCCGAAGGTGCCGTTGGTCGGGAACTGCGGCGCGCCGAAGGGGCAGGCGTAGGAGCAGTAGCCGCAGCCGATGCACACGTCCTTGTCGTGCAGCACCACGCCTTCATCGGTGTGGTAGAAGCAATCCACCGGGCACACCGCCATGCAGGGTGCATCGCTGCAGTGCATGCAGGCGACGGAGATGCTCTTCTCGCCGGGAATGCCGTCGTTGAGCGTGACCACGCGGCGGCGGTTCACGCCCCACGGCACGTCATGCTCGGCCTTGCAGGCGGTGACGCAGCCGTTGCATTCGATGCAGCGCTCGGCGTCGCAGATGAATTTCATTCGTGCCATGGGATTTCCTGCTCAGTATTTAGGTCGGCATCAACCCCAAGACCCCGTTCGGGCTGAGGTATCGAAGCCCCTTCCCGTTCGCCCTGAGGTATCGAAGGGTCGGGCTGAGGTATCGAAGCCACGACCCGGCGGGTGGGGCACTTCGATACCTCAGTGCGAACGGAGGGGGTGTGCGCATGTCGATTCGGGTCAGGCAGTCTTCTCAATTTGACAAAGCGTGGTCTTCGTCTCTTGCATCATCGTCACGCTGTCGTAGCCGTAGGTGGTCGCCGTGTTGATCGCCTCGCCGCGGATCACCGGGGCCGCACCTTCCGGGTAGTAGGGCTTCAGGTCCACGCCCTGCCAGCGGCCGGAATAGTGGAAGGGCATGAACACCGTGTCCTTGTCGACCCGCTCGGTCACCATCGCCTTCACGTTGATCTTGGCACCCGTGGGCGTCTTCACCCACACCATCTCGCCGTCGCGGATGCCGCGGTCGTTCGCCGCGCGTGGGTTGATCTCCACGAACATGTCCTGCTGCAGCTCGGCCAGCCACGGGTTGGAGCGCGTCTCCTCGCCACCGCCTTCGAACTCCACGAGGCGCCCCGAGGTCATCACCAGCGGGAAGGTCTTGCCGATGTCCTTGTTCTTCTGCTGCACGCTCTTGTAGAGCGTCGGCAGGCGCCAGAAGGCCTTCTTGTCGTCGTGCGTCGGGTACTTGTCCACCAGGTCGGCGCGCGGGGAGTACAAGGGCTCACGGTGCTGCGGAATGGGGTCGGGGAAGTTCCACACCACCGCCCTCGCCTTCGCGTTGCCGAAGGGGTGGCAGCCGTGCTTGAGGGCCACGCGCTGGATGCCGCCGGAGAGATCGGTCTTCCAGTTCTTGCCCTCGGCGGCCTTCTTCTCCGCCTCCGTCAGGTCGTTCCACCAGCCGAGCTTCTTGAGCAGCACGTGGTCGAACTCCGGGTAGCCGGTGGAAAGATCCGAGCCCTTGGGGAAGGAGCCGTCCTCGGCCAGCAGGTTGACGCCCTCCTTCTCGACGCCGAAGTTGGCGCGGAAGCAGCCGCCGCCATCCATCACGTGCTTGCTGTTGTCGTAGAGGTTGGGCGAGCCCGGGTGCTTGATCTCGGGCGTGCCGTAGCACGGCCACGGCAGGCCGAAGTAATCGCCGTCGAGCTTGTAGCCCGTTTCCTTGTCGACGCCGCCCTTGGCGCGCAGCGTCTTCACGTCGAACACGTTCATGTTGCGCATGTGCGCCTTCAGCCGCTCGGGGCTCTGCCCGGTGTAGCCGATGGTCCAGTTGCCGCGGTTGATCTCGCGCAGCATCGACTCCGCCTCGGGCTCCATCATCCCGCCCTTGCCCGGCACCATCTTCAGGCTCTTCACCAGCTGCGCGTCGAAGCCGAGCTTCTGCGCGAGCTGGTACATGATCATGTGGTCGGTGCGCGATTCGAAGAGCGGCTCGATGACCTTCTCGCGCCACTGGATCGAGCGGTTGGACGCGGTGCACGACCCGCTGGTCTCGAACTGCGTGCAGGCGGGCAGCAGGTACACCGCGCGGTTCGGGTTCTGGTCTTCCGGCTTGCCCGGCATGGCGGCCATCGCGGCGGTGGCAGACGGGTACGGGTCGACCACCACCAGCAGGTCGAGCTTGTCCATCGCCTTCTTCATCTCGAGACCGCGGGTCTGCGAGTTGGGCGCGTGGCCCCAGAAGAAGAGGCCGCGCAGGTTGCTGTCCTGGTCGATGAGGTCGTTCTTCTCGAGCACACCGTCGATCCAGCGCGACACCGTCATGCCCGACTTGGTCATCATGCCCGGCGCGAACTGCTTCTTGATCCACTCGAAGTCGACGTCCCACACCTTGGCGTAGTGCTTCCACGCGCCTTCGGCCAGGCCGTAATAGCCGGGCAGCGAATCGGGGTTGGGGCCGACGTCGGTGGCGCCTTGCACGTTGTCGTGGCCGCGGAAGATGTTGGCGCCGCCGCCCGAGATGCCGATGTTGCCCAGCGCCAGCTGCACGATGCACGACGCCCGCACGATCGCGTTGCCGATGCTGTGCTGCGTCTGGCCCATGCACCACACGATGGTGCTCGGCCGGTTCTCGGACATGATCTTCGCCACCTTCAGGCAGGTGGCCTCGTCGACGCCGCACACCTCCTGCACCTTGTCGGGCGTCCACTTGGCCAGCACCTCGTCACGCACCTTGTCCATGCCGTAGACGCGGTCGGCGATGTACTTCTTGTCTTCCCAGCCGTTCTTGAAGATGTGGTGCAGCACGCCGAAGAGGAAGGCGATGTCGGTGCCCGAGCGGATGCGCACGTACTCGTCGGCCTTGGCCGCGGTACGGGTGAAGCGCGGGTCCACCACGATCATCTTGGTGCCCGTCTCCTTGGCATGCAGCATGTGCAGCATCGACACCGGGTGCGCCTCGGCGGCGTTGGAGCCGATGTACAGCGCCGCCTTGCTGTTCTGCATGTCGTTGTACGAATTCGTCATCGCACCGTAGCCCCAGGTGTTGGCGACACCCGCGACCGTGGTGGAGTGGCAGATGCGCGCCTGGTGGTCGCAGTTGTTGCTGCCCCACAGGCTCACCCACTTGCGCAGCAGGTAGGCCTGCTCGTTGTTGTGCTTGGACGAGCCGACGATGAAGATCGAATCCGGCCCGCTCTGCTTCCTGAGATCCAGCATCTTCTGGCTGATCTCGTCGAGCGCGCGGTCCCAGCTGATGCGAACGTACTTTCCGTCCACCAGCTTCATCGGGTACTTCAGGCGGTACTCGCCGCGCCCGTGCTCGCGCAGCGCCGCGCCCTTGGCGCAGTGGGCGCCGAGGTTGATGGGCGAATCGAACACCGGCTCCTGGCGCATCCATACGCCGTTCTCGACCACGGCATCCACCGCGCACCCCACGGAACAGTGGCCGCACACGGTGCGCTTGACCTCGATCTTGCGGCCTTGGTCGTCCTTGGGTGCATCGGCGGCCTCAGCCTTTCGGACCAGCGTGAGCTGCGATGCGGCCAGCCCCGCCCCCACGCCCAGGCCCGAGCGGCGCAGGAAGGCGCGGCGGTCCATGGTGGGGATGGCGCGGGCAAGTCCGCGCGACAGGCCGGTGACGAGCGACGACGGCGATGCCGCGGCGGCATCGGGCGATTTGCGCGTGAGCAACATGGTGTCTCCTCGGGCGTGCAGTGGCAGCCCGGATCAAACTTTGGCGGTTTGGTAGTAGCGCAGCACGTGCTGCGTGAGCTGGTAGCCGCCGGCGGTATCCGGCGCCGGCTTGGCGGCGGCGAGCGCCTCGGGGGCGGCGGCGGGCGCGATGGGCAGGGTCTTGGCGGCCAGGACAGCGGCACCGGCCGCTCCGGCACCGACGAGCAGATTGCGGCGCGTGGCCTTCTGCGGGGTGGCGGCCCTCGGGCTGCCTTGGTCAGCTGCTTCTGACTTCATACGCTGTCTCCAGGAGAAGTGAATCCTGCCCACGACGAATGGCCGTGTCTTGGGTGGCACGGCGACTTGATGCCTTTATGCACTACCGCGCGGCCTTGTGCATCAGGGTGTGCCCGATGACCGCACAGTCAATCTCCCGTGATCGGCTCCGACAACATGGCCCGGTCGTTTATCGTGCGCGGTGCACCAAATCAACAACAGGGAGAAGGGCAAATGACCCACAAGGACAGTGGACGACTCCAGCCGGCGGCGAGAACGACGCGCCTGCCGCTGCGTCTGGCGAGTGCCCTCTTTGCAATGACCTGGCTTCATGGGTGCGGTGGCGGCGACGGCGGCGCAAGCGACATGGCCACCGCCATGGCCTGCGCGTTCGCCAATTGCAAGGATTCGCCCGAAGTCGTCGCATCGGACATCGCCGCCTCGTATGAAGTGGTGCAAGAAGGCACGCGCGTGTCGGTCACGTCGACGCTTGGCTATCGCTACAACCTCGTCACCGTGGTGCGGTTGCGGGGCGGTGACGCCCTGGTCGCGAGCGCCGGCACGCAATCCCGCCAGATGGTGGCCACCGACCCCCTTCTCGTGAATTTCACCGCATCCTTCGAAGCTCAGCCTGCGACGCCAACCTTGTCGGTGGATTTCATTCGCGGCACACAGGTCGAACGCAGCACCGTGACACTTCCCAAGGCCTTCGTCCTGCTGAACCCGCTGGGTCCCGTGACGCTGCCGTTGTCCGCGGGGCAGTTGCTCGTCGATGTTTCCGCGCCGCCGGCGGAGCCGGTCACCGTCAACGCTTCCGGCACCTGCTCGCGGACTGACGGAACGAGCGTGGCCTACAACAGCGGCCTGATGGGCGCCGTTCAGCTGGTGGGCGCCATGGGCTCGGGCAGCCGCTATCGCGTGGACGCCGCTGCCCTGGATGTTGCAATCAACGCAACGGGGGCAGCCAAAGTCACCCAGTGCGACCTGACCTTGAAGTGGCAGCGCGTGATCGAAGGCAGTTCGCCGGCAGGCTTGCACCCGAACAGCAAGATCCTGGGCATCACGCAGCAACCGATGGCCTTGCACTACGACGCCATGAGCTGATGGCGTCGTAGTGCAAGCGGCTGGTCCCCGAGCCGCTTGCGGCCTCACTCCAGCATGTCGAACCCCTGCCCTTCGACCGCGAGGAAATCCTTCGCGAAGGCGGCCAGCGCGCGGTAGAAATCCGCCGCCGGATGCGCGGCGATCTGGTCGAGCATCGCGTCCGTCCAGCCGCGCAGGTGCTCGTTGAAAAAGCGCTGCTGGCTCGCAAGGTTGCTCACGCCCACGTCGTCGCCCGCGATGAGGTAGCGCATCACCTCGCAGAGGTAGGCGATGTGGTCCTCGGTCTCGTTCACGCCCTGGGCGCGGGCCAGGCCCAGCGTGCGCAGGCTGTCGCGCAAGGCCACCAGCGGCTTTTCGCTCAACGCGCCGGCGATGTGGTGCGAACCGTAGAGGAAGACGTCCGGCCGGCCGATGCCGCCGAAGAGCGCGTCGTATTCCGCCGCGGCCTCGTCGCGGCTGCGGCGGCGCGAGGCGGCGACGAGCTCCATCCAGCTCGCTTCCAGCAAGCCGCCTTGTGCCGGCGCCTCGGTCGGGGCCACGCGCAGTTGCTCGTACAGCGCGGGGTCGGGCGCGGCATAGAACAGCTGCGCGAGCAGGCCGTAGACCTCGGCGCGGGCGAGTTCGTCGCTGTCGTCGGGCGTGGACAGGCGCAAGGGGAGTTCGGTGATGCTGTCCTTCATGGGGTGCCCTTCACCGGATGTCCGTGATGCGCACTTCGTCGGCGCGCGTGTGCATGTCGATCACGCGGCAATCGCTGCACATGCGCAGGCGGTTGGCGGCGTCGCCCTGGAACATCGCGTGGCCGGCGAGGCGGGTCATCATCGCCTCGATGGCCTTCAAGGTGCCGAAGGGCTTGGCGCAGCGGATGCAGCGGTACGGCTCGACTTCGTGCAGCACCCGTGGCTGCTTGCGGGCACGGCCCTCGTCGGCCAGCAGCAGCCGCGGCTGCAGCGTGATGGCGTCTTCCGGGCAGGTGACGGCGCACAGGCCGCACTGCACGCAGTTCTTCTCGATGAAACGCAGCTGCGGCCGCTCGGGGTTGTCGGCCAGCGCCGATTCGGGGCAGGCGCCGACGCAGCTCAAGCACATGGTGCAGCGGTCGGTGTTGACCGTGAGGCTGCCGAAGGGGCTGCCGGCGGCGGGCAAGTCGATCACGTCGGGCCGTTGCGGCGCCTGCTGCATCAGGTGGTCGATGGCCAGGTCCAGCGTCGCGCGCTTGTCGGCCTGCACGCTGAAGGTGGCCGCTTGCGCCACCGACTGCGCGGCGGGTCGCTTCAATGCGGCGTCGAGTTGCCGCGCAGTGCGCGCGTCGACGAGTTGCAGGTGTTCGCCATCGAAACCGAGGCCCTGCAGGATGGCCTGCGCCACCTGCATCTGCTCGGCGAGCGCGCACCGATAGTCGGGCGCCTCCTCCCCGGTCGTCAGCACCCACACCTGCGAGGCGCCGAAGGCCAGCGCGGCGAGCCACAGGTCCATGCCCACCGAGGCGGTGTGCCACAGCGCCAGCGGCAGCACGCGGGCCGGCACGCCGTGCACGCCGTCGTCGATGCGCGCCAGCCGGCCCAGCTCGCCGATGAGCGATGCGCCCGCGCCCTGGCTGTGCAACAGCAGCACGGCGTCGCGGCCGCCGGCGCGGCGGTAGGTGGCAAGCAGCGTGCGGATGCGCTGGCCTTGTTCATCGGCGCGGGGCGTGGCGTAGCCGAGCGCGCCGCTCGGGCATACCGTGGTGCACGCACCGCAGCCCACGCACAGGTGCGGCTCGACGACGATGCCGCCCGAGCCCGTCGCATCGCTGGAGATGGCGCGGGCCGAGCACACGTCGATGCAGGCGCTGCAGCCCACGCGCTCGTTGCGGCTGTGGGCGCAGATCTTCGGCTTGTACTGGAAGAACTTCGGCTTCTCGAATTCGCCGACGAGGCCGCGCATCTGCAAGGCGGCCTGCAGGAGCGCGGTGTCGTCGGCCGCATGCAGGTAGCCCTGCGGCGGCTGGTGCAAGGCGATGCTGGGCAGGGGCTGCAGGTCGAGCACGAGATCGAAGCGCTCGGTCACAGGGTGCGGCGTGCGGGAGAAGTCGATGGCGCCGGCGGCCTCGCACACGCGGACGCACTCGCGGTGCTGGCCGCATTTGGCGAGGTCCACCTGGTAATCGAGGCCGATGGCATCGTCCGGGCAGGCCTGCACGCAGGCATTGCATCGCGTGCACAGGTCGAGGTCGATGGGGTTGCCCTCGCGCCAGCTCACCTCGAAATCGCCCAGCCAGCCGCTGATGCCTTCCAGCGTGCCGGCATGCACCGGCAACTCGCGCGGCTGCGGCACGGCGCCGCCGGGGCGGGTGAGCAGCAGCGTCACGTCCAAGGCGTCGGACAAGAGCGCTGCGGCGCGCGAGGCGCGGTCGGCATCGCCGATGACGAGCAGCCTGCCGGCGCTGCGGTAGCTCACGGTGGGCACGGGCTGAGGCTCGGGCAGTTGGGCCATGGCCAGCAGCGCGGCGATCTTGGGCGTCGCCTGCCTGGCGTCCTTCGACCACCCGCCGGTCTCGCGGATGTTGACGAAGCGGATGGGCCGTTCGTTCACCGAAGGCGCGCCTTCGGTCTGTGCATTGAGCTCGAGGAAGAGGCGGCTTTCCTGGGTGCAGGCGACGACGAGGTCGTCACCGCTCTTGGCCGCGCGCTGGAAGGCGCCGGCTTCGCGGCGGCACAGGGTGCTGTGCAGCGTCTGCAGGCCGTCGGCGGCGTCAGCCGGCAGCGCCTTCTCGAGTGCCGCCTCGTCCAGCGGCATTGTCTTGTTGCAGTCGCAGATCAGGGTCTTCATGGCGTGGTACTGCTTGGGGTGCTGTGGCCGACTGTGTCAGCTCGGCAAAGCCGGCGCCATCGGGGGATGCCTCGGGGTGGGGGGTGGGTGGTGCGGACTGCGGATTGGACTCGCGAGGTGGTGGGGGGTCCGTCGAGGCGGTGTCGGGGGCGGCCTTGGCCGTTGGTGGGATGGCATCTTGGGGCTCGCCGTGGGCATCCTCTTCCGGCTCGTCGAAAAGTCCCAGCGCCTTCGACTGCGCCATGCGGCGAAGCATCGACTCCGGGATGGGGTCGGGCTTCGAATAGTCGTCGATGTAGGTGTCCAGGCCGTCCATGATGTTGAAGTGCGGGTCGGTGAAGAGCTTCTTCAAGGCGGCGCGTTTGACGTGCTCTTCGACCTGCGGGGAGAGGAAGGGCTGGAAATCGGCGTCGGGCGTGAGGGCGGCGACGTCGGCGAGGGTCTTGGGGGGCGCGGCGGGTGGAGGCAGCGGCCCATGCCCCTCACCCCGGCCCTCTCCCCAGAGGGGCGAGGGAGCAAGCGCTTCGGAGTCTGCGTGGGTACTTGGGTGACCGAGCGCTTGGGGCGAGAGCGCGTCAAGAGATCCGGTCGGCGGCTCCCCACCCGATCCCCGAGGCGCTTGCTCCCTCGCCCCTCTGGGGAGAGGCTTGGCCTGTCCTGAGCTTGTCGAAGGAGGGTGAGGGGCGTCGGCCTCCACCTCCACCCCCTGCCGCACCAGCGCCTTGCGCTTCGCCCACCGCGACAGGAACCCATCCCCGCTCATCGCATCACTTCCTCTGCCCCGGCGACACGAACGACGCCGGCCGCTTGCGCTCCTTCGGCTCGGGCCGGTAGTGCGCGTCGGTGTACGCCTGCAGCCATTCTCGAACCGCCGCCGGCAGCGGCACGTTGTCCACCCGCTCCTGCGCATCCAGCCAGCGCCCGGCCTCGTTGTACGACAGGCTCACCACCTCCGGGTGCGCGGACGACGGGTCGCCCTCGTCCACACGCCACATCACGAACCACACCGGCGAGCCCGAGGTGAGGTTGAGGAAATATCCCTCGCCTTCGTCCTTGAACAGCGCCAGCTCGAAGCCCGCATGCAGCGTCTGCCGGGTACGGCCATCGTCGCGCAGCACGCGCGATTCGCCGAGGCCGCCTTCGTCCACCATCACGTCCACCACCGAGAAGCGCCAGTCTTCCCAGCGGTTGGGCTGGGCTTCGCGCGCCATCACCACCGCCACCTTCACACTGGGGCGATCGGTTTCAGCCACTTCAGGTGTCCTTGGAAATGCTGATCGTCGGGAACTTGGCCGAGAAATCCTTCGCGCGCTGCGCGATCTTCACGGCCACGCTGCGCGCCACCGACTTGTAGAGGTTGGCGATCTCGCCGTCGGGGTCGCTCACCACGCTCGGCCGGCCGCTGTCGGCCTGCACGCGGATGCTCAGGTTGAGCGGCAGTGCGCCGAGGTAGTCCATTTCGTACTGCGCCGCGAGCTTCTTGCCGCCTTCCTCGCCGAAGATGTGCTCGACGTGGCCGCACTTCTCGCACACGTGCACCGCCATGTTCTCCACGATGCCAAGAATGGGCACGCCCACCTTCTCGAACATCTTGATGCCCTTCTTCGCGTCCAGCAGCGCGATGTCCTGCGGCGTGGTGACGACGATCGCGCCGGTCATGGGCACGCGCTGCGACAGGGTGAGCTGGATGTCGCCGGTGCCGGGCGGCAGGTCGACCACCAGATAGTCGAGATCGCCCCAGTCCACGTCACGCAAGAACTGCTGAATCGCGCCGTGGACCATCGGGCCGCGCCAGATGACCGGATTGTCCTA
>Ga0105243_10004553_pt1 | contig 10949 bp, 6 predicted proteins | sample KBSM34metaG_FD_81525 | JGI IMG/M metagenome (GOLD analysis project Ga0105243, IMG submission 81525) | Miscanthus rhizosphere microbial communities from Kellogg Biological Station, Michigan, USA - KBS M3-4 metaG | ecosystem: Host-associated > Plants > Roots > Rhizosphere > Soil | place: Michigan...
AGGCAAGGTCTCATGGGGCGCGATTTTGCAACAAGCAGCTACGCATGGACCCCGCTCGGGCGGACCCCTAAACGGCTTCGGCGAACCCTTGGACGCCTAAAGGCTCCGCCGCGGAGGTTCACAGGCCCGCATGTTCGCCACAGGGTACGAGGCGATACACCGGGCTCATTCAGGCAATCCAGCAAGACGCAATGGCGTAATCAGTGCATCGAGGTCTTTCTGGTGGCGGTAAGGATATCCCTGCGCCCAGCGACTGGCGGTTAGGTTCGGGTGATTTGCCAGTATCTTCCTTACCGTGATGCGCGCCTCGTCCTCACTGCCGAGGCTCCAGAGCGCAGCCACGAGAACCGTTTGCGCGGTCAGCCAGCGCGGCTTGTCGATCAAAATGCGCGAGGTGAGGTCTCGTGCTGCGACAAAGTCACCGAGGTGAAATCTTGCCCGCGCCTCGTCCACCAAGCTCTCGTTGCGGCTAAGCGGGCTAAGCCGTTGCGCCTGCTGTTCATACTCGGCGGATTTCCGGAAATAGCCAGCATAGCCGTGAAACATGGCTGCCATGTGGTAGGCGCCCGAGCTGTTGGGACAGAGGGCAACCGCCTTCTCTCCAGCAGCTATGGCTTCGTCATGGCGGCGTTGAAACAAATACGTATAACCTAGCGTCCCGTATCCGTCCTCGCTGTCCGGGTCGATTTTCAGAATGCGAGCCGCACATTCCAGTGCCGCTTCATAGGTTGTGGCATCGTCATTTTCCCAACCAAAGCGGACCTGGTCAGTCAATACGAGCCCCAGCAGGGAGATGGCTGGCGTATAAACAGGGTTGATCGTCAAGGCTCGCTCAAACTCGCTGCGTGCTTGTGCATGAGCGTGCTTGGCAAAGTTGACGTAAAGGGTTCGCCCCCTGAGGAAATGCTCGTACACCAACGGGCTGCCAGAGCGTTTGCGCCACACCCGCGCTTCGTCGCCATGCGTCAACCGAACCTGAAGCGCGGCAACGATGTCCTGCGTTATTCGATCCTGCAGCTCGAAAACGTCGTCCAGATTGCCCTCGAAACGGTCGGCCCAAACGTGGCTGCCGTTCAGGCTGTCGATTAACTGTGCCGCCAATCTCACACGATTACCGGCCTTGCGAACGCTCCCTTCCAGCACATACCGGACGCCAAGAGTTCGGCCTATTTCGCGGATGTCCCGCGCCTGTCCCTTGAACACGAAGCTCGAATTGCGAGCTATGACCATCAGCTCTTGGATCTTCGATAAGCTGGTCAGCACGTCTTCAGCGATACCGTCAGCGAAGTACTCCTGTTCCGGGTCATCACTCAGGTTTTGGAACGGCAACACCGCAACGGACGGCTTGTCGGGCAGCGGTAGCGAATTGGGAGCATTCACTAGCGCGGCGGCACTCGGATCAGCGAGCCTGCCAGCGACGTAAGCCCTGATCGGCTCCTCGATGTTCTTGACTTGCTGAGGACCGAGGTCAGTGAACGACAACGGCAGGACCTTCTTGACCTGCTCGTAAGTGGCACCAGATACACAGACGCCTCCCGGCTTCGCCAATGTTTGCAATCGGGCGGCAATGTTCACGCCGTCGCCAAAGAGGTCCCCCGCCTGGACCATCACGTCACCGATGTGCACGCCAATGCGAAAGTTGATGCGGCTGTTAGGAGGGAGATTGGAGTTGGCTTCCGTCAAGGCAGTCTGCGCATCACCGCGCATTTCACCGCGTCCACGGCGCTTCCGAACTCTGCAAGGACACAGTCGCCCGCTGTGTTCGCTATGCGGCCCCTATGCTCCCCAATGAGCTTGTCGAGGATTGCCCGACGCTCGGTGAGCCCCCTGAGCGTACCGACCTCATCTGTGCCCATGAGGCGGCTATAGCCCTCCACATCTGCTGCGAAGACTGCAACTAGCTTCCGGCTGACGTCCGTAAGCTCTGACATGCGTGCCCCAATGCCATCTCTGGCCAGTCTGGGCTCAGGGGTGCGCCTTCGTCAACCGAGGGAGCCTTGGTTTTCTTAGGGTTCGGGGGCTGCGCTAAAAGCTCGTTAATGGCTGTGGTGGCAATAGACGCCGATTGTCGCTATCATTTTCGACGGATGCCGGTTCAGATCGGCTGGGTTAAACGCTTCACGCCTCGGCGGGAGAACACCTTGACCCGCGAATACTTAGTGCGACGGCTTACAGCCATCTTCGCAGCCGATGTCGCCGGTTACAGCCGTTTGACAGGCATGGACGAGGAGGGCACGCACGTCCGCCTGAAGGAGCATTTGCGGGTCCTGATTGATCCAAAGGTCGCGACCCATCGCGGACACATCGTCAAAAATACCGGCGACGGGTTTCTAGCCGAGTTCAACAGCGTTGTGGACGCGTTGCGGTGCGCGGTCGATGTTCAGCGCGGCATGGCGGAACGCAATTCAGACGTACCGCCAAGCAATCGAATTGAGTTCAGGATAGGCATCAATGTCGGTGATATTATCGAAGATAGCGGGGACATATTCGGCGATGGCGTCAACGTAGCAGCACGCCTCGAAGCCATTGCGGAGCCTGGCGGCATTTGCATTTCCGATGATGCCCACCGACAAGTCCGCGATAAACTCGACATTGCATTTGATGACGCTGGCGAGCAGAATCTCAAGAACATTGAGCGACCAGTCCGGGTTTTCAGAGTGATGGATCGTGTTGCGGCACCAAAACAAAGACTCACCCTAGCGCTCCCGAACAATCCTTCGATTGCCGTGCTACCCTTCCAGAACCTCAGCGCCGACCCGGATCAGGAGTATTTCGCCGATGGCGTCGTGGAAGACATTACGATGGCGCTGTCACGTTTTCACTGGCTGTTTGTAATCGCGCGCAATTCGAGTTTTACGTACAAAGGCCGGGCCATCGACGTGAAACAAGTGGGCCGCGAGCTCGGGGTCCGCTACGTACTCGAAGGTAGCGTGCGCAAGGCTGGAAATCGCATGCGTATCGCAGGTCAGCTTATCGATGCACAAACCGGGGTACATCTCTGGGCAGACCGTTTCGAGGGTACGCTCGAAGATATGTTCGATCTACAGGACCGTGTGACTTCCGGCGTCGTGGGTGCAATCGCCCCGAAGCTGCAGCATGCAGAAATTATGCGGGCTAGGCGCAAGCCGACCGAAAATCTAGATGCATACGACTATTATCTGCGCGGGCTGGCGAAGGCTGCTGGTCGGCGGACCAAGAACAAAAACAGCGAAGCGCTCCAGCTCTTTTGCAAGGCGATCGAGCTCGACCCAGGTCTGGCCTGCGCCTATGGCATGGCCGCGTGGTGCTACACGTCGCGCAAGGCGCGTGGCTGGATGATCGAGCATGTGCAGGAGAGTGCCGAAGCTACGCGGCTGGCCCGGAAAGCAGTGCATCTCGGTGGAGATGACGCAGTAGCGCTGTGCATGGGTGCATATGTACTCGCCTTTGTAGCCCAAGAGTTCGACGACGCTATGGCTTTCGTGGATCGTGGACTGGCGGTCAATCCGAACTTGGCGCAAGCTTGGAATCTTAGTGCCTGGGTGAGAGTTTGGAGAGGTGAGCCGGACCTCGTACTTGAGCACGCTGCGCGCGCCGTGCGACTCAGCCCGCTCGACGCGTCCATGTACAGCATGCAAGGAGCCCTGGCGTACGGTCATTTTCTCGCGAGCCGCTATGACATGGCTTCGTCATGCGCGGAAGTGTCAATGCGCGACAATCCGACGTTCCTGCTAACGATCTGCATATCCGCAGCCAGCAATGCGCTCGGCGGGCGGCTTGAGCCAGCACAAAAAGCCATGACACGGGCGCTCGAGTTTAACCCCGATTTGCGGGCCTCTAATCTCAGGGATTTGGCACCATTTCGCCGGGCGGAGGACTTCGGCAAGTTCGCGGCAGGTCTTCGCAAAGCAGGGCTTCCGGAGTGATCACTAACTATCGCGTCATTCCGGTCGTCGGCCAATTATTTCCGGTCTTCCCCCGGAAGCGGACATCGTCAGGGCCCGTCGCCATGTCTCAAAAGTGCCACGAACGGAAGTCGCGGACGCGGTCGCCGCGTCAATCTGGAAGTCCTGCTTTGCGGAGACCGTCGATAAACATCTGAGCCTGCCATTGACCGTTACGAGCTATCCATTCAGATATTCGGAAATCGGGCTCAATCTCAAGGAGCTGGGCCACCGTCTTCCTAGCTTCTGCATCTCGCCCTAGGTGCGCGAGAGCTGCCGCGAGGCAAAGAAAGGCCGTCCCATAAGTCTGCGTTTCGAGAGCGTTCTTGGCCGCGGCAACCGCCTCATCGAAACGACCAAGACCGATGAATGCAATGCCCATTCCTGTAAACCTTGAAGATATCAACGGGTCAAATGGGCTTAGTCGAATGGCGCGTTCAAAGCTCCGGATCGCCTCTTCGGGCTGCCCCGCTAGTTGGTATGTAAAACCTCGCTCGCCCCACACGAAGGCTGAATTAGGGTTAGAGGCGACCGCACGGTCCGCCATCTCCCTTGCAGCATTGTAATCCTTAAAGAAGGCGGCGGTTGCCCAGCCAAGTATGCTCAATGCAGCATCGTCGCTTCCGTCGATACTGAGTGCCAACCGGAGAAGCGTCAACCCTTCCGCAATTTCCGACTTCGGATCGGCAGCCCATCCCTGACTGACATTTAGGAGGTGGCTGCTCCCTGCAAGCATCGCAGCATGGCCGTACCGAGGGTTAATCTCCAATGCGCGAGAAACAAGCCGGAGGCCCACGGCTATTTCGCCCCGGGTCCATGCGTAGAGGTGCGGAAGTGCTTCACGACAAAGGTCATAAGCGCTGAGGTTGTTCGGCCGACGCGCGGCCAGATCGATTTCAGTTTGAAGCACTTTTGGCTGAATGGCAGAGACGATACTTTCGGTCATTCGGTCCTGTAGAGCGAAGATATCGCCGAAGTCACCTTCAAATCGATCGGCCCAAAGGTGCATCCCGGTCGTAGCATCAATCAATTGGCCGATGATGCGGACTTTTCCCGCCGCCTTGCGCACACTGCCTTCAAGCACGTAGCGGACGCCGAGTTCGCGCCCGACCTGCTTGATATCCACGACTTTGCCCTTGTAAGCAAAACTCGAATTGCGCGCGATCACGAATAGAGTGTCTTTGAACCGCGACAACGCTGTGATAATTTCGTCCACCACGCCATCAGCGAAGTAATCCTGATCGGGATCATCGCTCATATTCTGGAACGGCAACACCGCGATGGAAGGCCCATCAGGAAGGGCGAGCGGTTCGGCGTCGTTAGCGAACGAAGGGATCGATACCCTTGGAGTGGTGGGACTGTTTACCTCAATACGCCAAACGCGCATGGGTTCGGCGATATTCTTCAAAGATTGCGAACCCGTGTCCTCAAAGGTGATATCTACCTTGCCGCGAATTTGCCGGTGAGCATCGTCGGAAATACTGATACCGCCCGGCTCTGCGATCCCTTCGATGCGCACTGCAATATTGACCCCATCACCAAAGATATCATCATCTGCGATGATAATATCACCGACGTGAATGCCGATGCGAAATTCGATCCGTTTGTCCTGCGGCACATTGGTATTTTGTTCTGACACGCTGCGTTGGATTTTGTCGGCGCATCGCACGGCGTCGACCACGCTGGCGAACTCAACGAGAGCGCCATCCCCTGTATTCTTGACGACACGTCCGTGATGCTCGGCGATTTTGGGATCGAAAAGCGTCTTTCTGAGAGCTCTCAGTTGCGCCAGCGTGCCTTCTTCGTTGATCCCTATCAAACGGCAGGAGCCCGCGACATCCGCCGCCAGAATAGCTGCCAGTCGCCGCTCTACGTGTTCACCGCTCAAGGTGTCCCCCCGAAGAACTTTAATGTTCATATAGCACAATTGTGGGCCGCTGTCCGGCTATGCCCACGTCCGAAGCAGGTCAATCGCGGCGCTTTGACCGTCTGCCGTTCACTTCCAGTCTTCCCCCATCAACGGACATCGTCGGGGCCCGTCGGCATATCGCAAACCTGCACAAGAGAGAAGACATCCAGCGGCTAAACAAATCCGTCGACGGGCCAACGCTGGCATCAAGAGCGCCGAGGGTATATGTCCGCCACAAGCCAGGACGGGTATTCGACGTCTCATTCGATGACGGTGGCAGCGCTCGCGAGCAAGGCTGGCGACACGACAAGCCCGAGCGCCTTTGCCGTCTTTAGGTTGATGACCAGATCAAACTTGGTTGGTGCTTGCACCGGGAGGTCGGCAGGCTTAGCGCCTTTGAGAATACGGTCGACATACCCGGCCGCCTGCCGAAACTGTTCGGCAAAATCGCTACCATAAGCGATCAGACCGCCTAATTCCGGATATTTGGTCGGGGTGAAATAGATCGCGGGTACGCCATAGCGCGATGCAAGCAGAACGATCTGGTGTTGATTTGTGCCATTGAATGGGTCCGGCATCACGATGAGACTGCCCCCAGGATCGCGGGCTTGTGCGGCGATAACGCCTTCGATCTCGTCCTTACTATGAACTGGTGTCTCATTCACCTGGACTGCCAACGACGAGGCGGCAGCTTGAATTGAAGGCATGTAGATTTCAAGCGGAACGGCTGTTGCCGGGCTGAACAACAATGCTACGCGCACCGTGCGCGGAGCGATTTCCTTCAATAGCTGCACCCATTTGCCGCCTAATGCGGAATTGGCAGTTGTGAAACCAGTCACATTGCCGCCCGGACGTGACAGGCTCGCGGCGAACCCGCTGAAGAGAGGGTCGGCTACGTTCAAAAACACGATGGGAATTGTCTGCGTTTCTCGGACTAGGGCGACCATCACAGGAGTGCTTTGACCGAGGATAGCGCCGAGCCGCAGATCGACCAACTCTTTTGCGAACATCCTGATCTTCTCTGCATCACCGGCGCTCCAGCGAACTTCAATCTGAAGATTGCTGCCCTCAGCCCACCCCAGTTTTGCAAGCGCATCCCGAAATGACGTGACCCGACTTTGCGCTTCGTCGTCGGCGGCGATCCCCATCAGCACTCCGATCCGCCGCCTCCGCTCGGGCTGTTGCGCGCGCGCCACGAGCGGCCATGAGGCCGCTGCACCGCCAAGTAGCCGGATGAACTCGCGCCGCAGCATTTTTAGACCCCGAGCCCAAGGAGACCGCATCTTAGCGACTAAAGCGGGCGCGTTGATAGCTGAAACCCGCATCAAGAGCGTTGCGGGCCAATGTCGCAGATGGGTCAATCGCGTCATTTCGGTCGTGGGCCAACTACTCCGGTCTTCCCCTGGAAGCGGACATCGTCAGGGCTGGTTGGTATGTCGCAAAGGTGCCCACGAGCCGACATTCCATGACAAGAATGTGCGCCATCATGCCGCCAATTCGTCGAGCAGGGCCTTCGCCTGCTTCAGGTCCAACGTGTCAAAGCCCTCGGTGAACCAGCCGTAGACCGCAGCGAGAAGTTCTCGGGCCTCGTCCCGCTTCCCTTGATCTCGCCAAAGCCCCGCCATGCTCATGGCTGTGCGCAGCTCCCAAGATTTCGCCTGCTGTTCACGCGCAACTGCGAGCGCCCGCTCGAAACAATCTTCGGCCTTTGCCACATCCGGCTTTGGCGACATCAGGGCGATTTCGCCGGCGATGCGATGAACCTCGGCCTCGTTCCAATTTTGCTTTGTGGTTTCGACCGCCGTCATTGCTTCGGCAATGTAGCTCCAAGCCTCATTGAACTCGCCAAGCTCCGCACAGGCCCTTGCAAAATGGGATAGCCATACCGGAAAAAAAAGTTTTGCACCCGTTGAGCGCCATACGGGGATCGCTGAGGTGAAGATGCTAACCGCGTCCGAGGTTTTTCCGGTTAAGGCCAACAGACTGGCTCTTCTCAACATTCCGGAGGCCTTCCAGGTAACAGAGCCTTTTTCTTCGGCCAGCGCGAGCATCTCATCCAATTGCGTCTTCGCTGCTGCGTAGTTACCACTGATGAGTTGGGTAATGCATGCAATAGACATCGTGTTCAGCAATGCGCCGGGATCACCGGTCTCACGCGCCTCACTGAGCGCTTGTTCTGCGAACGCGAGCGCGGCCTCAGGATAGCCCAGCGCCCATAACCCGAGCGACCGACAGACAAATGCTGTCGCACGGATATCTTGGCCAAACCGCGTCGCCAGCGGCCGATGTTCGACTGGATCGTAAAGCGCAATCACCCGATCTTGGTGTAGAAGGGCTTCCGCAAAGTTTCCCAAGAACACCAGGACAGCCCCCATGTAGTGATGCCCGAGCACGAGCGGGACTTTACCTCCCTGTTTCTCGGCAAGCGCCAGCATCTGCGCGGCAAGCTCGCGCGCTACATCGCCGTTGAACCCAACCGCGTATGTTATCCACAAGGCATTGAGAGCCGAAAACAGCAGCAGCGGATCCTCGGTAGGCTCCCCAAGTGCTTCCGCCTGTTCGATCAGCAGACGTGCCCGCTCTGCGGCCGCCCTGGTTTCCGGCGCGGCAAGCCCTTTGACATGCTGGAGGGGGTAAATCAGTGCAACTTGAAGCTTGATTTCTTCGTGACGAAGCGCCGGTGTGCTCGGCAACGTTGCGATCTGTCCCAGCGCACGCGTAAGCTGCTCTAAGGCTTCCACCAGTGCTGAGCGCTCAATTGACCGCTGTCCGGCTTTGCCCCACAGGACCGCGGCCTTGTCGATCAGCGCGGCCTCGGTGCAATGCCGCGCCAGCAGATCAGGCTGGGCCTCGGCGATGTCAGCAAACTGCCTTTCGAGCGTGTCGGTGATACGAGCGTGGAGTGCGCGCCTCGGCTGGCGCAGCAAGGTGCCATAGGCCGTGTCTTGCACGAGAGCATGCTTGAAGAAATAGATCGCATGCGGCGGCACGCCCTTGCGGAACAGCAAACCAGCCTGGACAAGACGGTCGAGTGAGGAGACTAGTTCCGCCTCTGGCTTGCGCGCCACGGCGGCCAACAGCGCTTGAGAGAACTCACGACCGATCGCCGCCCCGATCTGTGCCAACTCCTTGGTGGGCCCGAGCCGGTCGAGCCGCGCCATCAGGGACGCATGCAAGCTCGCGGGGACTGCGTGTGCTGAGGAGGGAACCGATGCCACAGTCTGCATCGCTTCTAGCTCGCCCCCGGCCTCCAGCACCGCCTTTGTCATCTCTTCAACGAACAATGGGATGCCATCGGTGCGGTCGATAATGTCCTTTCTGACTTCCGCCGGCAGCAGCTTGTTGCCAACGACGCGGTCGATCAGGGTGCCGACCTCGCGATGGCCCAGCCGATTGAGGGCAAGGGTCGTTACGCGCGGTTGTCCGACCCAGAGCGCCTCGAACTCCGGCCGGAACGTCACGATCAACAGGACAGGAAGGCTCGCGATTTGGTCCACCGTGCGACCGAATGCTTCCAAGCTCGTGGGGTCGCTCCAGTGCGCATCCTCGAAGATCATCAGCACGGGGCTGGAGCGCGCCAGGGTTTCCAATTGTGCATCGAGTGCTGCAAGCGTCTTCTGCCGGCGCTGTTCGGGAGCAAGCTCCAGAGCGGGGTAGCGTCCATCGTTACGAAGTGACAGCATCTCGGCCAGGAGCGCCGCGTCCTGCCTGGACGTCGCGGTCTGCGCCAGCAGCGCATCGAGCTTGTCGAGCTTTGTTTGCGGGGTGTCGCCGCGCGCAAATCCGGCGGCCCGTTCAAGCTGCCCGATAATCGGATAAAAAGCGCTGTCGGTGTGCTGCGGCGAGCAGAAATAACGCAAGCGCGTGTGTGGTTCGGCCGCGAGGGCCTCCATGAGCGCAGCGGCGAGCCTGGATTTGCCGATGCCGGCCTCACCGGATAGCAGCACTACCTGGCCTTCGCCGGTCTTCGCTTTCGCCCAACGCCGCAACAGCAGTTCAAGCTCTTCTTCACGTCCGACGAGTGCAGTCAGGCCGCTGGGGTGCATCGCCTCGAAGCGGCTCGCGACTAAACTTGCCCGCAGCACCGCGAAAGCCTTCACCGGCCCTGCGATCCCCTTGAGGTCCTTGGGTCCGAGGTCTCGCAGTTCGAAGAGACTGCCGATGAGCCTGCGGGTAGCCTCGGCAATGACAACCGCGTTCGGCTCGGCAATGCCTTGAAGGCGTGCCGCGAGGTTCGGTGTCTCGCCGACAATATCGTGCTCCTGCGCTTCGCCGGACCCCACAAGATCCCCGACTACCACCATCCCGGTGGCAACCCCTATCCGCACTTGTAGGGGCTCAGGAGCCGGGAGCGCGGCCACCGCATCGATCAGCGCGAGGCCGGACCGAACGGCACGCTCGGCGTCATCCTCATGCGCAGCCGGATAGCCGAAGTAAATCAGCACACCATCGCCCATATATCTGGCGACGAAGCCCCCGAAGCGGCGCACAGTCTCGGCGACGCGCCTCTGGTAGGCCGAAATGACGTCGCGCAGGTCTTCCGGGTCCAGACGAGTGGAGAGCGCCGTCGAACCGACAAGGTCCGAGAACATCACCGTAACCTGGCGGCGCTCGGCGGTGTCCTTGGCGGCTTCGTCGGTTTCGAGAGCAGCGTCGGACAGCTGCGCTGGTTCACTCGCCTCAGCGCGCAAGGCGGCGATGGCGTCGAGCAGCTTGCGGCGATGCCCGACAAATCCAACACCAAGATCCTTCAAGTCCTCCGCCGTCAAACTCGGCAGGACCGTGTCATCGATCTTGTTCTCGCGGAAGGCTGCCTCATAATGTTCGAGGCCAAGCTTCCGCAGCCAACCTCCGAGGTCCATGGCGCCCCTCTTGTGCCGACCGCTGCATGATCCCCCAGGGGAGACTGTCTGTCTAGGGAATGCCGATGACCGGTTAGGGTCATTCGCGACAGTTTGGCAATGTCCGAGCGAATTCCGCTTTCGCCCGGATAGTGTTCTCTAATTCCGGGTCTGGGTGTCAAGCTCTCCAACGATCATCCTTGCCGGGCCCACTGTTCTCTCCGCGGTAGGGGTAAGCCCTCCGCATGATGGCGTAAGGTGACGCTGGCGGTTCAA
>Ga0105243_10004557_pt1 | contig 10947 bp, 1 predicted proteins | sample KBSM34metaG_FD_81525 | JGI IMG/M metagenome (GOLD analysis project Ga0105243, IMG submission 81525) | Miscanthus rhizosphere microbial communities from Kellogg Biological Station, Michigan, USA - KBS M3-4 metaG | ecosystem: Host-associated > Plants > Roots > Rhizosphere > Soil | place: Michigan...
TCCGCTTCGTCCCGGGCGCGCTCAGCCGCCGCTCCGGCTGACGCGCGCGGCGATCCGCTTCGTCCCGGGCGCGCTCAGCCGCCGCTCCGGCTGACGCGCGCCGCGATCCGCTGCGTCCCGGCCGCGCTCAGCCGCCGCTCCGGCTGACGCGCGCCGCGATCCGCTTCGTCCCGGGCGCGCTCAGCCGCCGCTCCGGCTGACGCGCGCCGCGATCCGCTGCGTCCCCGGCGCGCGGATCGTCGCGACCGCGTTCACCCGCCGGTTGCGCGCGAGCAGGGCCGGGCCGCGCGGCGCCCGCGGCTGGTAGACGGTCACGTCGACGATGCCGGTCCGGGCGGGCAGCCCGGTGACGACGACGGTGCGCCCGCGGATCCGCACGCTCGGGCGCCCCGCCGGGTTCGCGCTCAGCCCCGTCGGGCGCCGGCCGCGGGCGGGGGTCATCCTGTACCGGCGGGCGCCGGTCGGGGTCACGACCCGGATCCGGCCCGCCGGGGTGCCGAGGCCCAGCGCGCGGGTCACGGCGGCCGGCAGCGCGAACGTGGCCGCCGTCGTCGCCGTGCGGCTGTCGATCCGCAGCCGCAGCGCGCTGCCGGAGGTCGTCCGGTACTGGCGGGCGGTGAACAGCGTCGCGCACGCGGCGACCCGCAGCGTCGTGCGGAGCACGCGCGCGCGGCCCCGCGACGGCCGGAGCGACGCGGCGAGGACGTGGCGGCCCGGCCTGAGCGCCGCCGGGGCGAGACTGAGCGTGTACGGCGCCCGCGTCGCCGCCCGGAGCGCCCGGCCGTCGAGCGTGTAGCGCACGTTTCGCAGGCCCGTGGCCTTCGACGCGTTCACCGTCACCCGGACCGGAGCGGTCGGCAGGACGGCGGCGTCGGCCCGCACGCGCATGCGGACCGCGCCCGCCGGGGCGAAGGTGATCCGGCGGAACCCGCCGCCGCCGACGAGCGCCGCGCACGACGCCGACGAGACCTGGCTGCCCGGCAGCGACGAGAGGTCCGCGCCCGCGGCCGGCGCCTGTCCGGTGACCGTCCCGGCGGACGGGGCCGCGGGCGTCGCGGGCGTCGGGGGCGAAGGCGTGGGCGACGGGGTCGGCGACGGGGCCGGGACCGGCCGCGGGTTGCCGCCGCCGCCCGACGTGGTCCCGGCCGGCCCGACCACCGCGGTCGGCGTCGAGATGACCGAGGACGTGCCGGCGGCGTTCGTGCCGCGGGCGACGATCCGCAGGGTGTGCCCGACGTCGTCGTCTGTGAGGGCGTACTCGAGCGAGGTCGCGCCGTCGATGTCCACGCAATTCGTGCCGTCGCCGTCACAGCGCTGCCACCGGTAGGTGTAGGCGATCGGGTCGGTGCCGGTCCAGTGGCCGCGCTCGACCTGCAGCGTGTTGCCCGAGCGCGCGGAGCCGGTGATCGTCGGCGCGACCTCGTTGTTCGGCGGGTCCGGGATCGGGTCCGAGCTCGCCGGCGCGACCGCCGCGGTGGCGTCGGTCGCCCGGGCCACGACCCCGCCCGGACCGGACGCGGTCACGACGACGCGGATCGTGCCGCCCTGGTCGGCGCCGGTCAGCGCGTACATGCGCTCGGTCTGGCCGGCGACGGGTGCGCAGTTGTCACCGGCCGCGTCGCAGCGCTGCCACTGGTAGGAGAACGTCAGCGGGTCGGTGCCGCTCCACGAGCCCTGGTCGACGGCGAGCGTCTCGCCGACGCGGGCCGTGCCGATGACCTCGGGGGTCGTCTCGTTGCGCGGCGGATCGGCCGTGATGGCGGCGGTCCGGTCGGAGACGGCGGTCGCGCGGCCGGCGGTGTTCGTCGCCGTGACCTGCACCCGCAACGCGGCGCCGACGTCGTCGCCGGTCGTCGTGTACGTCCGGCTCGCCGCGCCCGCGATGTCGACGCAGGTCGTCGCGCTCGCGCAGCGCTGCCACTGGTAGGCGTAGGAGATGTCGGGCGTCCCGGTCCAGTCGCCGTGATCGGCGGTGAGGTCGTCGCCGATGCGCACGCTGCCCGACACGCTCGGAGCGCTCGTGCTGGCCGGGCCGCGGGGGACGACGACGTCGGTCGGCGAGGTCGTCGCGGTACCGTCGCCCGCGACGTTGTGCGCGGTGACGAGGACCCGCAGGGTGTGCCCGACGTCGTCGGCCGTGGCGGTGCGGGTCATCCCGGTGGCGCCGTCGATGTCGACGCAGGCATCACCCGACGCGTCGCAGCGCCGCCACTGGAAGTCCCGGGTGATCGGGGCCGTGCCGGTCCAGGTCCCGAGCACGACCGTGAGCGCGGAGCCCTCGCGCGCGTCGCCCGCGATCGTCGCCGGGACCGTGTTGACCGGCGGCGTCGACTGCGGGAGCGCGGCGGCGATCACGCCGGTGGTCTCGGTGGTCCTCGAGGCGTCGCCGCCCGGGCCGGACGCGGTCACGACGAGGCGCAGCGTGCGGCCCTCGTCGGCCGGCGTCAGCGCGTAGTTGCCGCCGGTCGCCCCGGCGATCGGGTCGCACGACGCGCCGCGGGCGTCGCAGCGCTGCCACGCGTACGCGTAGGTCAGCGGGCCGGTGCCGGTCCAGTCGCCGTGATCGGCGGCGAGCAGCTCGCCGACGCGCTCGGCGCCGGCGATCGAGGGCGCGGTCGTGTTGGCGGGCGCGACCGCCGCCACGGCCGCGGTCCGCGGCGAGGCGGCGCTCGCCGACCCCGCGTCGTTGGTCGCCGTCACGACGATCTGGAGCGTGCTCCGGGCGTCCGCGGACGTCGCGGTGTACGTCGCGTCGGTCGCGCCGGCGATGGCGCGGCAGTCGCCACTCGCGTCGCAGCGCTGCCAGCGGTAGGTGAACGCGAGCGGCGCCGTGCCGGTCCAGTCGCCCGTGTCCGCGCTCAGCGTCTCGCCGTCGTGCGGCGTGCCGGAGACCGACGGGCGGACCGTGTTCGCCGGCGGGGTCGGCAGGACCGTGGCGGTCGCGGCCGACGGCGCGGTCTCGCGGCCACCGGGGTTCGTCGCGGTCACGACGGCGCGGATCGTGTGGCCGATGTCGTCCGCCGTCGGCCGGTAGGTCGGCTCGACCGCGTCGGGGATCGCGTCGCAACTCGCCCCGTCGGTGTCGCAGCGCTGCCAGCGGTAGGCGAAGTCGATGGGCGGCGTCCCGCTCCAGGTCCCCTGCGCGGCGATGAGCGTGGCGCCGTCGGCGGCGATGCCCGTGATCGTCGGGCGCGCGGTGTTCGTCGGCGGGACCGCCCGGATCGGCCCGAGGCCGGGGGACTCGGCGCGCGCGGTGCCGGCGGCGTTCGTGGCCGTCACGACGACGCGGACGTTCGCCCTCACGTCCTCGGCGACCGTTTCGTACGTCGTGCCGTCCGCGCCGGGGATGTCGGTGCAGGTGCCGTGGCAGCGCTGCCACTGATACGCGAGCGTGATCGGCTGGGTGCCGGCCCACGTGCCGGCGTCGGCGGTGAGCGTCGCACCCGCGCGGTCGTCGCCGGCGACGGTCGGGCCGTCGCTCGTGCGCGGCGCCACCGCGGCGACCGGCGCGGTCGTCGCCGAGGTCGCGGTGGCGGTCCCGCCCGCGTTGTGCGCAGTGACGGCGACCCGGAGCGTGCGGCCGATCTCCTCGTCGTTCAGGTCGTGGGTCCGGCCCGTGGCGCCCGTGATCGCGGCGCACGCGGCGCCCTGGGCGTCGCAGCGCTCCCACTGGTAGGTGAACGTGATGGCGGGCGTGCCGGTCCACTCACCATCGTCGGCGGTCAGCGTCCCGCCGTCGGCGACCGGCCCCGAGACGCCCGGCGTCGCGGTGTTCTCGGGCGCCTGCGCGGCGACGGCCGGGGTCGGGGCGGACGCGGCGGTCGGGGTGCCGCCGTCGTTGCGGCCGGTGACGAGGACGAGGACGGCGTGCCCGACGTCGGCCGGGGTCGCGGCGTAGGCGGCGTCCGTCGCGCCGTCGATGTCGCGGCAGTCGGCGCCGGTCGCGTCGCACCGGCGCCACTGGTAGGTGAACGACACCGGCGCGGTTCCGTCCCAGGCGCCCGGATCCGCCGTCAGCGTCTGGCCGTCGCGCGGGGCGCCGTCGATCCGGGGCGCGGCGGTGTTCACGGGTGCGCTCGCGGCGACGCGGCCGGTCGGCGCCGACGTGGCCGTGTCCGCACCGCCCCGGTTGGAGGCGGTGACGGCGACGCGGAGCGTGCCGCCGACGTCGTCCGCGGTCGCCGCGTAGGTGCGCCCGGTCGCGCCGGTGATCGCGGTGCACCCGCCGCCCGCCGCGTCGCAGCGGCGCCACTGGTAGGCGAACGCGATCGGCTGGGTGCCGTCCCAGGTGCCCGGGTCGGCGACGAGCGTGCCGCCGTCGCGCACGGTGCCGTCGATGCTGGGCGCGGTGCGGACGGACGGCGCGACGGCGTCGACGGCCGCGGTCGCGTCGGAGGTCGCCGAACGGCTGCCGGCGGCGTTCGTCGCGGTGACGACGACGCGCAGGGCGTGGCCGACGTCCGCCGCCGCGGGCGCGTAGCTCGCGCCGGTCGCGCCGCCGATCGGTGCGCAGCCGCCGCCATCGGCGTCGCAGCGCACCCACTGGAAGGTGTAGGCGATGTCGGGCGTCCCGGTCCACGTGCCGCGGGCGGCCGTGACCGTGCCGCCGTCGCGCGCCGTGCCGGAGACTGTCGGCGGCGCGGTGCTCTCGGGCGCGACCGGGGCGACCACCGGGGTCGGCCCCGAGTGCGCGCCGGCGCTGCCACCGTCGTTCGTCGCGGTCACGACGACGCGCACGGTCCGGCCGACGTCGGTCGCCGTCAGCGCGTAGGCGCGACCCGTCGCGTCGGCGATGTCGGCGCAGTTGGCGCCCGCGGCGTCGCAGCGCTGCCACTGGTAGGCGAACGCGATCGGCGCCGTCCCGCCCCAGGTGCCGGGGGCGGCGGTCAGGGTCGCCCTGTCGCGCGCCGTGCCGTCGACGGTCGGGGCGACCTGGTCGACGGGCGGGTTGGCGGCGACGGCGCCCGTGACGGCCGACGAGGCGGAGCCCGACCCGCCGGCGTTCGTCGCCGTGACGGTGACGCGCAGCGTCCGATGGACGTCGTCGGCGCCGGCGGTGTAGGTCGGATTCGTGGCGCCGGCGATGGTCGTGCAGTTCGCGCCGTCGGCGTCGCAGCGCCGCCACTGGTAGGCGAACGCGATCGGCTGCGAGCCGTTCCAGGTGCCCGGGTCGGCGGTGAGGGTGGCGCCGTCCGCCGGCGTACCGGAGACGGCCGGCGCGGTGCGCACGGACGGCGGGATCGCGTCGACGGCCGCGGTCGGGGCCGAGGACGCCCGCGCCGTGCCCGCGACGTTCGTGGCCGTGACCGCGACGCGCAGGGTTCCGCCCACGTCGGCCGAGGTCGCGCCGTACGTGCTCTGCGTCGCGCCGGGGATGTCGGCGCACCCGGACCCGTCGGCGCCGCAGCGGCGCCACTGGTAGGCGTAGTCGATCGGGGTCGTGCCGGTCCAGGTCCCCTTGTCGGCGGTGAGCGTCGCCCCGTCGCGCGGCGTGCCGGAGATCGCGGGCGCCGCGGTGCTCGCGGGCGGGACGGCGGCGACGACGCCGCTGCGCGTCGAGGGGGCGTCCGTCGAGCCGGCCGCGTTCGTCGCGGTCACGATGGCCCGGAGCTGGGCGCCGGCGTCCGCGGAGGTCGCGGCGTAGGTCTGGCCCGTGGCGCCGGAGATCGCCGTGCAGGTCGCGCCGGCCGCGGCGCAGCGCTGCCACTGGTACGCGTACGTGATCGGTGCCGTGCCGCCCCACGTGCCGGGCGCGACGGTCAGGGTCTCGCCGTCGCGCGCGACGCCCGAGACCTCGGGCAGGTCGGTGTTCACCGGCGGCGCGGGACGGATCGCGTCGGTCCGCGCCGACGTCGCGTTGGCGCTGCCGGCCGAGTTCGTGGCGGTCACGACGACCCGGAGCGTCGCGTCGACGTCGCCCGCCCGCGCGACGTAGCTCGAGCCCGTCGCGCCGGCGATGTCGCTGCAGCTCGTGCCGTCGGCGGCGCAGCGGCGCCACTGATAGGCGTAGGTCAGCGGGACGGTGCTCTTCCACGTGCCGGTGCCCGCGGACAGCGTGTCGCCGTCGCGCGGCGTGCCCGAGATCGCCGGCGCGGTGGTGCTCTCGGGCGGCAGGGCGGCGACGGTGCCCGACGGCGCCGACAGGACCGTCGCGGTGCCCGCGCCGTTCGTCGCCGTCACCCGGACCCGCAGGCGGAACCCGACGTCGTCGGCCGTCTCGGGATACGTCCGCGACGTCGCGCCGGGGACGTCGGTGCAGCTCGTGCCGGTGGCGTCACAGCGGACCCACTGGTACGCGAACGTCGCCTGCGACCCGTTCCACGTGCCGGGGTCCGCGGCGAGGGTCTGGCCGTCGCGCGGCGTGCCCGTGATCGCCGGCGGCGCGGTGTTGTCCGGGGCGGCCGGGTTCACGGAGGCGGGCGACGAGCTCGCGGTCGCGTTCCCCGCCGCGTTCGTCGCCTTCACGACGACGCGGATGCGCCGGGCGGTGTCCGCCGCGACCGTCCGGTACGTCGCGGAGGTCGCGCCGGAGATGTCGCCGCAGTTCGCGCCGCTCGCGTCACAGCGCTGCCACTGGTACGTGTAGGCGATCTGCGGGGTGCCGGTCCAGGTGCCGGTCTGGGCGCTGAGGGTGTTGCCCTCCGTGGCGACGCCGTCGATCGTCGGCAGGGACGCGTTGGCGGGCGGAGAGGGCGCGACCTGCGCCGTCCCGGCCGAGTCGGCCGTCGCGGTGCCGTCGTCGTTCGTCGCCGTGACCCGCGCGCGGACGACGCGGCCGACGTCGGCGCTCGTCTCGGTGTACGTCGCCCCCGTCGCGCCGGCGATCAGGGTGCAGTTCGCGCCGTTCGCGTCGCACCGCAGCCAGGCGTACGTGAAGCGGATCGGGGTCGTGCCGCTCCAGTCGCCGTCGCTCGAGACCGTCAGCGTCGAGCCGTCGCGCGCCGTGCCCGAGATCGCCGGGGCGGTCCGGTTCGCGGGCGGCGCCGGGACGACCTTGTCGCTCGGGATGTCGCGCGACGTGGCGCTGCCCGCTGCGTTCGTCGCGGTGACGTTGAGGATCAGGACGTGGCCGACGTCCGCGCCGGTGAGCGTGTACGCGAGCGCGGTCGCGCCCGTGATCGCCGTGCAGGCGCTGCCGGTGGCGTCGCAGCGACTCCAGCGGTACGTGTACGTCAGCGGGTCGGTCCCGGTCCAGGTCCCGCGGGTGCCGGTGAGGATCTCGCCGTCGCGGGCCGTCCCGGCGACGGTCGGCGCGACCGTGTTGACCGGGGGCGCGGCGGCGACGGTGGCGCTCGCGGTCGTCGTCGCGAGCGTCGACCCGGCCGCGTTCGTCGCCGTCACGACGACGCGCACCGTCCTTGCGGCGTCGGCCGAGGTGAGGGCGTAGGTCGTCCCGGTCGCGTTCGCGATGTCGGTGCAGGCGGCGCCGTTCGTGTCGCAGCGGCGCCACTGGTAGGCGTAGGTGATCGTCGGCGTCCCGGTCCAGGTGCCGCGGTCGACGGTCATGGTCTCGCCGTCGCGCGGCGTGCCGCTGATCGCCGGGGCGGTCGTGTTGACCGGCGCGACCGGGTCCACCTTCGCGGTCTGCGCGGCCGTCGCCGTCGCGGTCCCAGCGGCGTTCGTCGCGGTGACGACGACGCGGGTCGTCGTCCCGACGTCCGCGGGGGTGAGGGTGTAGGTCGTGCCGGTCGCCTTCGCGATGTCGGCACAGTTCGCGCCGTTCGTGTCGCAGCGCCGCCACTGGTAGGCGTAGGAGATCGCCGGCGTCCCGGTCCAGGTGCCCTTGTCGGCCGTGAGGGTGCCGCCGTCGCGCGCCGTGCCCGAGATGGCGGGCGCGGCGGTGTTGACGGGCGGCGTCGGGGCGACCTTGTCGCTCGCGGCGGTCGTGGCGGTGGCCGACCCGGCGGCGTTCGCGGCCGTGACGACGACCTTGACGGTCCCGTCGACGTCTTGCGGCGTGAGCTTGTAGGTCGTGGTCGTCGCGTTCGCGATGTCGGCGCAGCTCGCGCCGCCCGCGTCGCACCGGCGCCACTGGTAGGCGTAGGAGATCGCCGGGGTCCCGCTCCAGGCGCCCGTGTCGACCGTGAGCGTCTGGCCGTCGCGGACGGTGCCGGTGATCGTCGGCGAGGTCGCGTTGACCGGCGGCGTCGGGTCGATCTTGGCGCTCGGCGCGGCCGTCGCGGTGGCGGTCCCGGCGGTGTTCGTGGCGGTGACGACGACGCGCGTGGTGGTGCCGACGTCGGCCGCGGTCAGCGCGTAGGTCGCGTTCGTCGCGTTCGCGATGTCGGCGCAGTTCGCGCCGCCCGCGTCGCAGCGGCGCCACTGGTAGGCGTAGCTGATCGCCGGCGTCCCCGTCCACGTGCCGCGGTCGGCGGTGAGGGTGCCGCCGTCGCGGGTCGGGCCCGAGATCGCCGGCGCGGCGGTGTTGACCGGCGGCGCGGCGGCGACGCGGGCGGTCGCGGCGGTGGTCGCCGCGGTGCTGCCGGCGGCGTTGGCGGCGGTGACGACGACGCGGATCGTGGCGTTCGCGTCCGCGGAGGCGAGCCGGTAGCTGGTGCCGGTCGCGCCCGCGATGTCGGCGCAGCTTGCGCCGCTCGTGTCACAGCGGCGCCATTGGTACGCGTAGGTGATCGTCGGGGTGCCGGTCCACGCGCCCCTGTCGACGGTGAGGGTCTCGCCGTCGCGGGTCGTGCCCGCGATCGACGGCGCGGTCGTGTTCGCGGGCGCGACGGGGTCGACCCTCGAGGTGGCGCCGGAGGTCGCCGTGACCGCCCCGGCGCCGTTGGTCGCGGTCACGACGACGCGCACGGTGCTGTTCGCGTCGGCGGAGGTGAGCTTGTAGGTGGCGGCGGTCGCGCCGGCGATGTCGGCGCAGCTCGCGCCGGCCGCGTCGCAGCGGCGCCACTGGTAGGCGTAGGAGATCGTCGGCGTCCCCGTCCAGGTGCCCTTGTCCGCGCTCAGGGTCTCGCCGTCGCGGGTCGTCCCGGAGATCGACGGCGTCGTCTGGTTGACGGGCGGTGCCGCGGCGACCCTCGCCGTCTGGGTCGACGTGGCCGCGGTCGACCCAGCCGCGTTCGTGGCCGTCACGACGACTCGCATCGTGGACCCGGGGTCGGCGGGCCCGAGCGCGTAGGTCTGCCCGGTGGCGCCCGCGACGTCGGTGCAGTTCGCGCCGTTGGCGGCGCAGCGGCGCCACTGGTAGGCGTAGGTGATCGGGGTCGATCCCTGCCAGACGCCTGGGTCGGCGCTGAGGGTCTGGCCGTCGCGGGCGGTGCCCGAGATGCTCGGGGCGGCCGTCGCGAGCGGCGGGCCCTCGTCGAAGGCGAGCGCGATCGCGCCGGGCAGGTAGAGGTCCGTCGCGGTCTCGAGGTGGAGCGTCGCGGTCGTCGCGTTGTTGGCGAGGTACCCGTCGATCGTGAACTCGTCCTTGTCGACGCCGAGCTGGTTGACGTAGCTCGGCGTGCGCCCGGTCGTCGCGACGCCCGCCCGCGAGATGGTCGAGTTGAAGACGTCGGTGACCGGGTTGAGCGTGTCGGCGAGCGAGCGGCCCGCGAACGTCGCCGCGTCGCCGGTGATGCCGCGGTCGCCCTCCCAGGCCAGGATCCCGAGGCGCCCGACGATGGTGCCGGAGGGCGGGGTGACGAAGCCCGAGAGCGCGATGTCGGCGGTCGGGCGCAGGCCGGACTGCAGCGCGAGCAGGCCGTCGTAGACGAGGAGACGCCGGACCGATTCCGCGGGGTTGCGGTAGACGACGACGAGCCCCCAGCCGCCGTAGCGGTCGTTGCCCGTGCCGGTCTCGATGTTCCCGACGGTGTAGACGCCGTTGCCGGCGGCGGCGACCTGGCTCGTGACGTCGGCGAAGCCCTGATACCGGGTGGACGAAGTCGCGTCGGTGTCGAGGACGCTCGCGCTGATCGTGCTGTAGCGCGTGGCCGTCGGGGACTGCAGGAAGACCAAGGAGCGCGCCGCGGCGAGCGGCGCGGCCGAGCCGTCGTCGCCGGCGGAGGTGTCGCCGGCCCAATAGAGGCCGGCGAAGAGCACGGTCGACCCGGACGGCAGCGCGAGCGTCGCGCGGCTCGAGTTGAACGTCGAGCTGTCGCTGTCGACGTCGACGTAGTCCATGTCGAAGTCGTTGTTGTCGGTCGTCGTCGTGCCGGCCTGGGCGCTCTTGCACGTCGTGCCGGTGCCCTGGCAGCTGAGGACCGTGTTGCCCGCGGTGACGACCTGGCCGCGGTCGGTGGTGCTGAAGCGGGGGGCGAAGGTGCGGTCCGCAGAGGCGGACGGCGCGAGCACGCCCGCGACGACGAGCACGCCCACGAGGAGCCCGGCGATCCGCCGGGCCCCTCGCGCCGAACCGTCCCTGCAGTGCTGTCGGGAACGCTGGACCAATCTGGTCTCTTGTGGTCCGAGCCCGCGTCACGCGACGCGGCGCTCGGGTGCCTCGCCCTGCCAAACGCCTGAATCCCCGCGAGTTGGCGGCTTGTCGGCATGGGTTGGCGCACCCCGCACTCGGGAAAGGCTGAGCGGCGCGCCGAACGGCGGGATTTCCGGGACGAACGGGCGAGCGGTCGGCCGCTGTCTGAACGGGACGGCGGTCGAGGCTGCTCCCGGTCGCCGACATCGCGCGGCGAGGAGCCGCCGGAGGCGGGATGCGGCGCGGTCAGCGAAGCGCGGTCTGGCCGCGGTGGCGCCGGAGGACGGGCTGACGGGGCAGACGCGGGCGCGGCGCGGTCAGCGCGGCGCGGTTTGGCCCGCGGTGGCGCCGGAAGACGGGGAGGGCCGCAGGGTGCCGCGCGGGCACCCGTCCGCGCACGGGTTGGCGCGGTCAGGCGTCCGCGCGCGCGGTCTGCGCGCCGACGACCTCGAGCACCTCGCTCGCGAGCCGCGGCCCGTCGGCCGGCCGCTCCGGCGTCGCCGAGATGCGCACGACGACCTCGTCGCCGTCGA
>Ga0105243_10004558_pt1 | contig 10947 bp, 9 predicted proteins | sample KBSM34metaG_FD_81525 | JGI IMG/M metagenome (GOLD analysis project Ga0105243, IMG submission 81525) | Miscanthus rhizosphere microbial communities from Kellogg Biological Station, Michigan, USA - KBS M3-4 metaG | ecosystem: Host-associated > Plants > Roots > Rhizosphere > Soil | place: Michigan...
CTGCAACAGTATTGACAATCTTATTTTTAAAAGCAATGACAAAAGCCATTACTAAGGCATAAAATGCAGCAACAATTAAGAATCCATAGGAATAATTATCTAATGCTTTGCCAATGAGAAATGCAATTCCAAAATTGAAAAGAATAATAAAAAAAGCAAAAGCAACAAGCAGTACTACAAAGTAGGTAATGAGCCCGGCAGAAAGAGAAGACTTTTCAGTGGCTTCTATTTTGAGAAGATCTATTCTCTTCGAGGCGTATTCTTTAATAGTCTCTATCATTGTTTTTTTTTAAAGTTACAAAAAAAGGAACTTTTGTACAAAAGTTCCTTTCTGTAATTTACTTAAAAAAGATAAATTACTTATTTTTTTAGATCATTCAATTCTGCTTCTACATCTTTCACTACGTCTGCAGTTTTAGAAACAATCTGATCCTTATACTTATCGTATCCATCTTTCATGGTATGCGCTACATTATTCGCTGTTTCTTTGAAAGTGGAAGAGATATTACCATATTGGTCTTTTACTTTTTCAGAAACTTCTCCATATTTGTTTTTAGCCTGATCTTTTAAATCATTCGCCTTATTCTTGATTTTCTTTCTTGTTTCTTTTCCTTCTTCCGGTGCATAAAGCATACCTAAGATTACACCCGCAGCAGCACCTGCAAGAAGTCCCGCTAATATACCTGCTGTATTTTTTTCTTTTCTAGACATTATAAGTTTTTTAATAGTTAATAATAGATTAGTTTTTTACAGTAATAAAACTTACAATTTGTATACCAAAGGAGGCTTTAAGCCTATTAAAAATTGTTAAATCTTTTGAATATAGGAGAGCATAAGTTGTATTGTTTCCTCTTTGCTCAATGTAGAGTTGTCAATAACAATTGCGTCGTCAGCCTGCTTTAGAGGGGCTATTTCACGCTCACTGTCTATTTTGTCTCTTTCAATAAGATTTTGTTTTACCTGCTCTTTATCTGCTTCAATTCCGAGTCCTTTTAATTCAAGAAATCTTCTGTTTGTTCTTTCGTCAATACTGGCAGTAAGAAAGAATTTATAGTCCGCTTTTGGCAGAACTACTGTCCCTATGTCACGTCCATCCATAATAACGCCGCCTTTTTCTGCCAAAGAACGCTGAGACTGCAGTAAAAAGTCTCTTACTTCTTTTTGCTTAGCCACCACGCTTACATGGTCTGAAACCTCATTCGAACGGATTTCTTTAGAGATATCTGTCTGATTAAGGAAAAGAACCAATGTTCCATCGTTATTTTTAAATTCGAGCTCAATTTGATCCAAAGAAGCGAATAATGCTTTCAGATCAATGTTGCCATTTTCATCCAAACAATGCTGCAATGCATACCAGGTAACCCCTCTGTAAAGTGCACCGGTATCCATATGAATAAGTCCTAATTGATCAGCAATGACTTTAGAGATAGAGCTTTTTCCGGTAGACGAGTACCCATCGATCGCTATTACAGGTTTTTTCATACTGCAAATTTCAAGATTTTTTTTAGAAAATCAAGAAATAATAAGAAATTTTAAGAAGGATTAAGATTATTTTTATTCTCCTCTGTGGCTGGAAAGGTCCATTGAGATTCCTATCTGATTGACGTTAGAAGAGTTGTGATATCTTACATGGGCATAATCTATACGGAATCTTGACAGTTTAACTCCAAACCCTGCAGAAAGCCCTGAAAAGTTTCTCTGATCTGCGACTGCAAGTTCATTTCCTCTTTTCACGTTGTATCCCAGTCTTATGTTAAAGTTCTTTTCTGGGAATAGTTCTGCTCCCAGAGAAAAGTGGTCGGCAATTTTTCTGCCGGCATTCACTTTTTGTCCGTCTGTATTAAATTCCGAAGAAATATCAAACTGCTGAAGATCATGAGCGGTAATAGTAACCGCAAGAGGAAAGTTTTTTAATATTTTGGTGTATCCTAAATCCACTCTGAAGGGAAGATTTTCCTTTACTCCATTGAATGATTTCAGCTGGAACCCAAAATTCCTTAGTACAAGGGAAAGAACTTCTTTGTTCTTTTTATTGTGATAGGTAACCCCTGCAGTTCCTGAAATGGCAGAAGAAGTATAATTATCAATTTTTGAAGTGACAAAATTAATTCCTCCACCGATCGTCCAGTCTTCTTCAAACTGGTATGCATAGCCTGCACCAATAGCAACATCAGAAGCTTTAAATTCTCCATTTTCAAAACCACTTTCATCAGTCCTCGGAATACTTCCATAGCTCATGTACCGGGCATTGATGGTGGCCATATGACCATTGTCAAAATCTTTGGCATACGCTATGGTTCCATATTTTGAATCAGCCAGGTAAGCTGTGGCATTCACGGAAAGCTGTTTGTCAGAATCTTTATTTAACAGGGCAGGGTTTGCAATAGCAAAGGAAACATCATAATCTCTTATCGAAATTGCATCACCACCTAAAGCGGCTTGTCTTGCAGATACAGGTATATTTAAGAACGGATAAACATTTGTTCCTGTTTGTGCATAAGAAACAATTCCTGATAGAAATAATGAAAAAATGATAATTTTCTTCAATTCAATTTATAATTAATGCAAAAATAATCCTTTTTCGTACTTTTCAAAATATTTCTGACATTATTTCTAATTAAATATTTTTCTTTCATCAATATCTATAATGATTATATTTGCAAAATCAAATTTTGGAGAAATCAGCTCCGGTAAATCGTTATTAAAAATAAAAAATGAAATATAAAAGAATCCTTCTGAAACTAAGTGGTGAGGCTTTAATGGGTAACAGACAATACGGTATTGACACTGAAAGACTGCAGGAATATGCTGCAGAGATAAAAAAAGTAGTGGAAAAAGGTTGTGAAGTGGCGATTGTCATTGGAGGAGGAAACATTTTCCGAGGTGTTGCAGGAGCAGCAAAAGGAATGGATAGAGTGCAGGGAGACTATATGGGAATGCTGGCAACAGTAATCAACGGTATGGCATTGCAGGGGGCATTGGAAGATGCCGGAATTAAAACGAGACTTCAGTCTGCTATCGAAATGGATAAAGTAGCTGAACCTTTTATCAAAAGAAGAGCGGTAAGACATCTTGAGAAAGGAAGAGTAGTAATCTTCGGAGCAGGGACAGGAAACCCATATTTTACAACAGATACAGCAGCTACTTTAAGAGCTATCGAAATTGGAGCTGATGTTATCTTAAAGGGAACAAGAGTAGACGGAATCTATGACAGTGATCCTGAAAAGAATGCAGATGCAGTGAAATACAACTCATTATCTTTTGATGAAGTATTTGAAAAAAATCTTAAAGTAATGGATATGACAGCATTTACTTTGAGTCATGAAAATAAATTACCTATTATTGTATTCGATATGAATAAAGATGGAAATTTAGAGAAAATTGTGGAAGGAGAAAATGTTGGTACTTTAGTTAATTTATAATCGGGTAACAGGTGATAGGTAGCAGATAAGAGGGATTAGTGAATGTAAAATTCTTCATTACTCATTACTTATTACCCATCAATTATCAATTATCAATTATAACAATTAATGTGTAATTTATCAAACTATAATATAATAATGGAAGAATTAGATCTTATATTAGAATCTGTAAAGCAGGATATGGACGCAGCTGTAAAGCACTTGGATCATGCATTTCAAAGAATCAGAGCAGGACGTGCTTCTACGGCAATGGTTCAGGATGTAATGGTTGAATATTATGGTGCTCCCACTCCAATCAACCAGGTAGCTAATGTTTCTGTGCCGGATGCGATGACTATCTCTATCCAGCCTTGGGACAGAACAGCAATCAATGCAATTGAAAAAGCTATTATTAATTCTAATTTAGGTTTTGCGCCTTCTAACAATGGTGAGAATATTATTCTTAATGTTCCGCCTTTAACGGAGGAAAGAAGAAAAGAATTGGCAAAACAGGCTAAAATAGAAGCTGAAAACACTAAAGTAACAGTAAGAAATGCAAGACAAGATGGCTTGAAAGAACTTAAAAAGTTAGAAGGTGTTTCTGAAGATGTTGTAAAAGGAGTTGAAGAAGAAATTCAGGGATTCACAGACAAATATGTAAAGCTTTGCGATGAGCATCTTAAGACAAAAGAAGCAGAAATTATGAAAGTATAATTTTTAGTTTTTTAAATATTAATAAGAGGTTTCCGAGAGGGAACCTCTTTTGTTTTCTGTATATCAGAACTTTAATTTTGCTTTTAATGAATTTTATTTTTTGATCGATATAAAATTTTGAATTATTAAGCCCTGTTACTATAATATTTTAATAGATATTAGCGTTAAATCATTATATTTATAAAATTATTCCTGAAACACCTTAAAAAAGACAGGAAACAAAACATTATAGTGATGACGAGAATTATTGGTGTAGGGAACTACATTCCATCTGAAACGATAACCAATCTATTTTTTGATAAGCATGTTTTTCTTAATAAAGAAGGAGTGTTATTAAAAGAAAACAATGCATCTATTACGGATAAATTAAAAAAAATTACAGGCATTGAAGAGAGGAGGTATGCGAGCAGTACACAGGTTACTTCAGATTTGGGGCTTATTGCAGCTCAGGCTGCTATAGAAAATGCAGGAATAGATCCTGAAACTTTAGACTATATTATCTTTGCCCATAATTTTGGGGATGTACGCTTCGGGACAGTTCAGTCTGATACTGTTCCCTGTCTTGCAGCAAGGGTAAAACATTTACTGGGAATCAGAAACAACTTTTGTGTTGCATATGATGTTCTTTTCGGATGTCCCGGTTGGATTGAAGGAATGATACAGGCCAATGCTTTTATTAAAGCAGGTATTGCAAAACGCTGTTTGGTCATAGGAGCTGAGACACTTTCCCGTGTAGTAGATATTCACGACAGAGACAGTATGATTTATGCTGATGGGGCAGGAGCCGCCATTCTAGAAAACAGTACTGATGATTCCGGGATTAAGTCTCATCTTTCTGCTTCTTATACATTGACGGAAAAAGACTATCTGTATTTTGGCAAATCTTATAATAATGAACGATGCCCTGATACGAAATACATCAAAATGGATGGACGGAAAATCTATGAATTTGCGCTTTCCAATGTTCCTGATGCTATGAAAAAATGTCTTGACAATAGTGGATATACCATTGATCAGCTGGATAAGATTATTATTCACCAGGCTAATGAAAAAATGGATGAAGCTATTGTTAGCAGGTTTTATCAGTTGTATAATACGCCGCTTCCTGAGAATATTATGCCTATGGTAATTCATAAATTAGGAAACAGCAGTGTAGCAACTATTCCAACTTTGCTTACGATGATTCTCAACGGGGAATTGGAACAACATGAAATCAAGAAAGATGATATCGTCCTGTTTGCTTCTGTAGGAGCAGGAATGAATATTAATGCATTTGTGTACAAGTTTTAACTGGCATCAATGTTTGACATACAAAAAGAGGTTTCCGGGGTCGGAAACCTCTTTTTTATTTACACCTGTGGTTTGATTTCTCCTTATGGGTCTTCATGTTTTTTTAAGAGATTGATCATTTATAAGGAGGGATTTGATTTCTTTTCAGGAGAAAAGTCTTCAGTAGTCATATAAAAAAGACCCGGAATTTCCGGGTCTGTATTGTATTGAATATTCAATTTTGAGTATCTATTGATATCGCTGATGCTCTTTACTTTTTGAAAACCTCTTAGTAATGGGCTTAAATAATGCCTTATATTTCTCTGCATCGAATAGCTGAGAATCTGTAAGTGCTTTATATGTCATCCAGATTCCAAAAGGAAGAAGAATGAAGTTAGGAAGCCATGCTGCCAGATACGGATTCATTTTTCCGCTCCAGGATAAATTTTCTACCCCTACATTCATGACATAGAAAATAATGAAAATAACAATAGCTATGATTACGGGAAGCCCCATACCTCCTTTTCGGATGATAGAACCCAAACTGGCTCCAATCAGGAAGAAGATAATACAGGTTACAGAATAGGAAACTATTCTTTGCTGATAAATGACCACCTTGCTGAAATATTTTACATTCGTACTGAACTCACTTTTTTTACTTTCCAGTGAGGTTTTCAGGTTATCCAGTCTGTTGTAAGCATTATAGAGGATTTCCAACTTTTTGTCACTTTTTATGGTGTCCAGTTTTACCTGTGGTTTTGGAGCAGCCTTATGTGCATTGCCTCTATCCATGTAGGCAACTACAGAATTGGTCTGCCCCAGGACATCTGCTCCTACATTATCAAAAAACAGTTTGTTTTCTTTTTTACTTTTAGCAATAGTTTGGTTCAATTGACCATATGTTTGGAAACGATAGTCATCCGTAATCTGTTCTTTTTCGATAGCCTGGTTGATAATTTCACTGATATCAAAGTGAGAGGTCAGTGTATCAAATTTAATAGCCTGATCAGGCTGTTTCATTCTGACATTTTCTCCCTTTCCGGCAAAATTGTCCTCAAATACATATCCGTTATGCAGGACAAGTTTTAAGAAGTTCTTATTGGCTGCCGGAACAAATTTTCCTTTTTCAGCGACAATAGACTGTTGGTTTTCATAGGTGTTGGCTTTTCTGTGAACAAAAACGCCCTCAATATTTTCCCCGTTTTCTCCATAAATTTTGTCAAATTTCACCATATAACCGGGAATCTGGTCAATGAATTGTCCGGGAGTGAAGTTAAGCGCAGGTTTAGTCTGTGCAATATTGAAAAGCATGTTTTTCGCCTTCTTCTGGAAATCGGGAATAATATTATTTGAAAAGAAGAAAAGCATAATCGCCAGTATGGTGGCAACGCCCAGAAGAGGCATCATAACTCTTGTCAGAGAAATTCCGGCAGCCTTCATCGCAGCAAGCTCATATCTTTCACCAAATTCTCCGAAGGACATAATACTGGCCAGAAGGATAGTAAGAGGAAGCACCATACTGATAACGCTTACCCCAAGATAAAAAAGAAGTTTAAGGATTTGCCAGTAGCTTAATCCTTTTCCCATAAATTGACCTAATTGAACCCAGATAATGTTTACAATAAAGATGAAAAACAATACGCTGAATATAAAGAAAAACGGTCCAAAGAAGGTTTTTATGATATATCGGTCTAGTATTTTTAACATGCGCCAAAATTAATCAAAAAGCCGCAAATTTTACTTGCGGCTTTTATATTTTGTTATTTTTTTAACTTAAAAACAGAATGGAGTATTTATAACCCTGTTTTCTTGCTTTTTAAAGTTCAGTAATTACGTAGTTTTTAAATTTATTCTTATCGAAAACAAACATATTCGGGTCCAAATCCTGGTTTTCCTTATATTCTTTGATCGCTATGACAGCAACATCTTTGTTGTTTCCATGCTGTTCAAGCTTTACCATTTGTTTTTTTACAGAATCTACAAAAAGATACACATATTTTATACCGTTTGATTTTACAGGAGTCAGTTTGATAAAATCAGCATTCACACCGTTGACCATTTTCTTCCCGTTATACGTTACGTTATAGTCATTTCTATAGGTACTCAGGTAATTGATAGGGGAGAAGAGGGTGCTGTTTCCATTAGGTTTTGCAATCGTTACTTCCATATCATCCGTACTGATGTTATAAATCTTGTTTCCATCAAAGATCTGTTCGGTATCCATGATTTTCAACTTGTATTTATCTCCTGCCGAATAATAAATTCCAGGCTCGGTTTTAGTTACCTGATCATTAAGACCGCTTCCAAAAGAAAATTTGAAGTAAGAATTCTTTTTAGAATTGTAATTGGCTGTAATATCATCCAATATCTTTTTGGCTTTAGCGTCTATTTTCTGAGCACTGGCCATACCAACTGCACCTACAACAAAACTTCCTAATATAACTTTTGAAATAATATTTTTCATTTTTTTATTTAATAATCTTTAGACATTTTCTAACTCTTAAGAGGAGAGCTATTCGCTTTTTTACCCTTAACTACGTAAATCTTCCAAAAACTGTTCCAAAGAATGAAGATCACTGATGATCACCTCTCTTGCTTTAGCTCCGTTAAAGCCTCCGACAATACCGCTTGCTTCCAGTTGGTCCATAATTCTTCCCGCTCTGTTATAGCCGAGTTTCAATTGACGCTGAAGCATAGAAGTAGAGCCTTGTTGGGTAGAGACGATGATTCTTGCCGCCTCTTCAAATAATGCATCTTTTTCATTAGGATCAAAAGCTCCTACCGAACTTGTAGAATCTTCAGAAACATATTCAGGAAGCAGGAATGCCGATGCATATCCTTTTTGTTCCCCAATGTATTCTGCCAGTCTTTCAACCTCCGGAGTATCTACAAAAGCACACTGAAGTCTTAGAATTTCATTACCGTTGAAATAAAGCATATCTCCTTTACCAATCAGCTGATCTGCACCCGTAGAGTCGAGAATTGTTCTTGAATCCACACTGGAGATCACCCTGAATGCTGCTCTTGCAGGGAAGTTTGCTTTAATCATACCTGTAATTACATTCACAGAAGGTCTTTGTGTTGCTACTATAAGGTGAATACCTACGGCTCTTGCAAGCTGTGCCAGTCTGGCAATTGGTAACTCTACCTCTTTTCCAGCGGTCATAATCAGATCGGCAAACTCATCTACTACCAAAACAATATAGGGTAAAAAACGGTGCCCATTTTCAGGATTTAATTTTCTTTCTGCAAACTTCTTGTTGTATTCTTTTAGGTTTTTACAGAATGCATTTTTAAGAAGATCATATCTTGTATCCATCTCGATACAAAGTGAGTTGAGGGTATTGATCACTTTGTTTGTATCTGTGATAATAGCTTCATCCACATCCGGAAGTTTAGCCAGATAATGTCTTTCTATTTTTGAGTATAATGAAAGTTCTACCTTTTTAGGATCCACCATTACAAATTTCAGTTCACTAGGGTGTTTCTTATAAAGCAGAGAGGTAAGAATAGCATTAATTCCTACCGATTTACCCTGTCCCGTTGCTCCGGCCATCAATAAGTGAGGCATCTTTGCAAGGTCAGCCATGAAAACTTCGTTGGAAATTGTTTTTCCGAAAACTACCGGAAGATCCATATCTGTATTTTGGAATTTCTGAGAAGCAATAACAGAGCGCATAGAAACCATGGTAGGATTCTTTCTTGGTACTTCAATACCAATAGTTCCTTTTCCTGGCATTGGCGCAATAATCCTGATCCCTAAAGCTGAAAGATTCAAAGCAATGTCATCCTGCAGTTTTTTAATGGCTGCCACCCTGATACCCGCTTCCGGAACAATTTCGTATAAGGTAACTGTTGGCCCGATGGTCGCTTTGATCTCGGCAATACCTACATTAAAGTTCTTTAAGAGCCCAACAATTTTATTTTTATTTTCTTCAAGTTCTTCCTTATTGATTGATATCTCTTCATTGCCGTAATCTTTTAATAAATCTACCGGAGGCATCTGGAAATTAGCAAGATCTAATTTATGATCATACAAACCATGCATTTCTACCAGTTCCTGAGACTTTTTATCTGAATCATCCAGGGTATCAATTACAGGAGCAATTTCTACCTTAAATTTAATGTCTTCGTGAACAGGTGCAGAGGTAGAGACCGAAGATGGAGTAGAAGGTTTGATATCAAAAGCTTCCTCAGGAGTAGACATCGGAACAGCCGGTTTCGTACTAAGGTTTAAATTCGCCGATTGCGTTATCTCTTTGTGATCATTTTCAAAAGAAGTATGATTTGGAGTAACAATAGTTTCTATATCTGTAGTAAGGGGAACTTCTGAAACCTGTTTTGGAATAGATACAGGTTCCTGTTCTTTTATTTTATTAATAGGATTAGCAGAGGTCTGCTGGGTAAGGTCGCTTACCGTAACGTTAGCTGCTACGTCTTCAACCTCTTCCTTCATTTCTTCATCCGCTTCAAAATCTTCATTAGAATCCGGCATCATAGCCTTTACCTTTCCTATGGTGTTTTCATTGATTTTATTCAGTTTAGCTTTGATAGAGCTTGGGCGAAGATTGAATTCCAGGATGAAATACAGAAGAATGCTTGCCGCCAATACTGTCCACAACCCTACAGCTCCAATGATGGAATTAAGATAATCCATGATCTGGTAACCATATACACCTCCTAAAACGCCTTGCCCTTTGGTAAGCGCTCCCATAAAAATAGGAAGCCAGCAAATGAAAAACAGTGAATGTCCAATGGTTTTCCATGGCTTGAACATTTTCTTTTTAAGGATCATTGTTCCTACTACAAGGAATAAAAATGCAATAATAAATGAGGCAATACCAATACTTTCAAATATAAAAACATTTCCAAACCAGTCTCCTAATTTTCCAAAAATGTTTGAAGATTTTATACCCTTATCAAGCATTGTTCCTGCCTGGCTCTGGTCTGCTTTCCAGTTCATTAAATAGGAAATGAATGAGAACGCTAGAACAATAGAGAAAAGGATAAAAGTAAGCCCAAAGAATATACGCGGCTTAGATAAAATTCGGCCTGCTTCCGGCGATTCAGTCTGTTTTTTTTGTGTCTTTTTGTCCATAATATCAATATCGCAAATTTAATGTTTTTCCCACATTAAAACCTTTTTTGTAAAAAAAATCATTTTAATTTCAACAATAACAATTCCAAAAATAAAAGATATAATTATTTTTTATTTCAAATGATTGTTATTGTTATTATTTTGATTCTAGAATTTCAAATAATTTGATTTAAAATATTCTTTATTTGGTGAGAAATATATAAAATAATAATATTTTTCACTTTATTTAATTTAAAATAAAAACACATAATATCGGAAAATAAATCTAGTTATGAATTATTTTGATTAATTATTGCCATATAAAATGATGATATCCTGATTTTTTTTGAAAAAAATACTTTGTGGGACCATCTGTTAAAGTTTTCCCGGAGCTCAATTGTATTCAACGTCGGTTTTTTCATGAATATGATTTTTTTGAACTAGTTCAAAGGTCATGAACTATTCCTGTCATAATTTTTTCATATC
>Ga0105243_10004563_pt1 | contig 10942 bp, 7 predicted proteins | sample KBSM34metaG_FD_81525 | JGI IMG/M metagenome (GOLD analysis project Ga0105243, IMG submission 81525) | Miscanthus rhizosphere microbial communities from Kellogg Biological Station, Michigan, USA - KBS M3-4 metaG | ecosystem: Host-associated > Plants > Roots > Rhizosphere > Soil | place: Michigan...
CCCCGTCGCGCCAGGCCAGGAGCGCATGGCGGAAGCTGCGGCCGTCCTCGTACAGCCAGTCCTGCCAGCGCTCGCCGGGCGCCGGGCTGAAGGGGGCGCGGCTGTCGAGCATCACGGCCGCGGACATCGCGTCCAGCAGCGCGGCCTTGCTCTTGAAGTGCCAGTACAGCGTCGGCGACTGCACGCCCAGGCGTTCCGCGAGCCTGCGGGTGCTCAGCGCGTCGATGCCCACCTCGTTCAGCAGCTCGAGCGCGGCGCGCACGACGTCGTCGCGATTCAGGCGGGGGCGGTCGGTGGCGCTCATGTCTCTAGCAATGATAGAGAAGTTCGGGCAGAATGTTCCCTATCGATGATAGAGAGACTGTCGTGAACCGAGCCCTGACCGTCATCCTGACGACCCTGCTGCTGGACGCCGTGGGCATGAGCCTGGTGTTCCCCATCCTGCCCGGCCTGCTGCGCGAGCTCGCCGGCGCCGAGGCCACCACCTACCACTACGGCGCCCTGCTGGCCGTGTACGCGGCGATGCAGTTCCTGTTCTCGCCCGTGCTGGGCGCCTTGAGCGACCGCTTCGGCCGCCGCCCCGTGCTGCTGGCCTCGCTCGCCGGCGCGGCCGCCGACTACGTGCTGATGGCGCTGGCGCCCAACCTGGCGTGGCTCTATGTCGGCCGCGTGCTGTCCGGCATCACCGGCGCCAGCATGGCGGCGGGCACGGCCTACATCACCGATGTCACGCCCGAGCCCGACCGCGCCCGGCGCTTCGGCCACATGGGCGCGGCGATGGGCCTGGGTTTCGTCGCCGGGCCGCTGATCGGCGGCGCGCTGGGCGAGTGGTCGCTGCGCGCCCCCTTCGTCGCCGCGGCCGTCATGAACGCCATGAACCTGGCGTTCGCCTGGTTCGCCCTGCCCGAGTCCAACCAGAACCGCACCGCGCGGCTCGACGCCGCCAAGTTCAACGCGTTCTCGGCGCTGCACCGCCTGCAGGGCCGCCCGCCGCTGCTGCCGCTCGTGGGCGTGTTCGCCGTCGTCGCGCTGGTGTCGCAGGTGCCCGGCTCGCTGTGGATCCTGTACGGCCAGGAGCGCTACGGCTGGAGCGCCTGGATCGCGGGCCTGTCGCTCGCCTGCTATGGCGGCCTGCACGCCGCCTCGCAGGCCTTCGTCACCGGCCCCCTCGTCGCGAAGCTCGGCGAGCGGCGCGCCCTGCTGGCGGGCATGGCCACCGACGGCCTCGGCTTCGCGCTCATGGCCGTCGCCACCGCGGCCTGGATGCCGTTCGCGCTGCTGCCGCTGTTCGCGCTCGGCGGCCTCGCGCTGCCCGCGCTGCAGGCCATGCTCGCGCGCCAGGTCGACGAGCAGCACCAGGGCGAGCTGCAGGGCACCCTGGCCAGCCTCGTCAGCCTGATCGGCATCGGCGGGCCGCTGGCCGTGACGGCGGCGTTCGCGGCGACGCGCACGTCCTGGCCCGGCGCCGTCTGGATCGTCGCGGCTGTGGGCTACCTGTCGGCGGTGCCGCTGCTGTTCAGCCGGCGGGCTCGCGGCGCGCAGGCGCCCGCGCAGGAGGCCCCGCCCCATCGGCAGTCTTGAGGCGAGCCGGCGCAGGGCCCGTCAATTGCCGAGCGCCGCGGATGGCGTCGCTGCGCTCCCACTTCCTCCTGCTCTGGCTGGTGCTCGTCGCCGTCTGCGTCGGGCTGGGGCTGCTGTTCTACATCGGCTACCAGGACAGCGCGGGGGTGCAGATCAACCGCGTGCGGGAGAACACCGAGGCGTCCTGCGCGTCGATCGCCCACCGCTTCGAACGCTCGGCGGCGGGGGCGACGGACACGCGGTCGCGGACGGAGCTGCTGCAGGTCATCCTGCAGCTCGTGCTGGTGGAGCGACCGCGGATCGAAGGCGGGGTCTGGAGCCCGACGCGCGGGCATCTGGTCTACGCGTTCCCGACCTACGAGGGCACGGGCCTGAAGCGCGACGTCCCGCAGGCCGAGCAGAGCCACATCGAAGCGGTCACCGCCGACGCTCTGCGGGCGGGACAGCCGCGCACGGACGTGGCCCGCACCAGCGGCGAGGCCCTCGTGGTGTCGGCCTGCCCGCTCGGGCGTCCGTCCGACCAGCTCGTCGCCTGGACCATGGGCCGCGCGTCGCTCGCGGTCCTGGAGGCGCGGCGCACCCTGCGCTGGGCGCTCGGCCTGATCGGCGCGTTCGTGGTCCTCTCCGGAGCCTGGCTTTCGGTCATCGTGCTGCGCGCCGCGCAGCACGTCCGCCGCGTCGTCGCGCACCTGGACGACGACCGGATGCTGCAGGACTGGCTGACGCCCTCCACGGGGGTGCGCGAGCTCGACACGATGCTCGCGGCCTTCGGCCAGCACCGCGCCCGCCTCGCCCGCGCCGAGGCGCAGCTGCGCGAAGCGCAGCAGGCGAAGGCGCGCGACCAGCGCCTGGCGAGCCTCGGACGGATGACGGCCGGCATCGCCCACGAGATCCGCAATCCGCTGGCCGCGATGCGCCTGCGCGCCGAGAACGCCCTCGCGGGGCCGGCCGAACGGCAGGTGGACGGCTTGCGGGCGGTCCTGGGCGAGATCGTGCGCCTGGACGGGCTGGTGAAGTCGCTCATGGCGCTCGTGCAGCCGATGGCGCTGAGCGTGGTGGCCTTCGAGCTGGACGCCTGGCTGCACGGGCGCGTCGAGCGCCTGCGGGCGTCCGCCCGGGACCGCGGCATCGAGATCAGGACGTCCGGCGGCACCGGCGTTGCGCGGGGCGACCCCGTGCACCTCGGGCGCGCGCTCGACAACCTGCTGGACAACGCGGTGCTCCACGCGACGCGCGTCGTGGGGGTCGATGCGCAGCTCGACGCCGCGGCCCGTCGGGCGACCTTGCGCGTCCGCGACGACGGGCCGGGCGTCCCGCCCGACGTGGCGGAGCGCCTCTTCGAGCCCTTCGCCACCGGCCGCGCCGACGGCCACGGGCTCGGTCTCGCGCTGGCCCAGGAGGTCGCGCTCGCGCACGGCGGCACCATCGATCACGAGCGCACGGCCGACGGCCGCACCGAGTTCAGGCTGGAGTGGACATGGCCCGCATGATGGTGGTGGACGACGACGACGGTTTCCGGCAGGCGCTGGCCGAGACCCTGCAGTCCCTGGGGCACGAGGTGGTGCAGTGCGACGGCGCGTCGCAGGCGCTGCGATCGCTCGGCCAGCCGCTGGACGCCGTCTTCGTCGACCTGCGCATGAGGGACGGCGACGGCCTGGAGGTGCTCGCCGACATCCAGGCCGCCATGGATCCCGCGCCGCCGGTCGTCATCCTGACCGCCTACGCCTCGGGATCGAACACCATCGAGGCGATGCGCCTGGGCGCCTTCGACCACCTGACGAAGCCCATCGGGCGCGAGGAGCTGCAGCAGGTGCTCGCGCGCGCGTTGCGCCCCTTGCCCGCCGCGCCCGCTCCCGCGCCTGCGCGGGAAGGCGTCGACGAGGACGAGCTGGTCGGCACCAGCGCCGCGATGCGCGACGTGCACAAGCGCATCGGCCTGGCCGCCGCGAGCGACGCGCCGGTGCTGGTGGTCGGCGAGACCGGCACCGGCAAGGAACACGTGGCGCACGCGCTGCATCGGCACTCGCGCCGCGCCGCGGGCCCGTTCGTCGCGATCAACTGCGCGGCCATCCCGCGCGAGTTGCTGGAGAGCGAGCTGTTCGGCCACGTCCGCGGCGCGTTCTCGGGCGCGGTCGGCGATCGCCCCGGCTGCTTTCGCAGCGCCGCCGGCGGGGTTCTGCTGCTCGACGAGATCGGCGAGCTGCCGCTCGACGTGCAGGCGAAGCTGCTGCGGGTGCTGCAGGAGGGCGAAGTGGTCCCCGTGGGCGCGAGCCGGCCGATTCCCGTGGACGTCCGCGTGCTGGCCGCGACCCACCGCGACCTCGCCGCGGAGGTCCGCGCCGGGCGCTTCCGCGAAGACCTGCGCTACCGCCTCGACGTGCTGCGCATCGAGTTGCCGCCGCTGCGCGAACGTCCCGAGGACGTCGCCGACCTGGCACGCCATTTCCTCGGCCAGGCCGCGGGTGCGCCACCCCGGCGGCTCACGTCCGCCGCCATCGCCGCGCTGCAGGCCCGCGCGTGGCCCGGCAATGCGCGCGAGCTGCGCAACGTGATCCTGCGCAGCCTCGCGATGACCCGGCGCGAGATCCTGGACGTCGAGGAGCTCCGGCTGGACGACGGCCCCCCGGCCGGGCGGCGCGCCGAGGACTGCGCCGCGGCGCTCGCCCTGACGGACGAGGCCTTGTCGACGCAGGTCGAGCGCCTGGAGCGCCAGCTCATCGAACGCGCGCTCGCCCGGCACGGCGGCAACCGCACCGAGGCGGCCCGGGCGCTCGGGCTGCATCGGGCGCAGCTCTACCGCAAGCTCGAGCAATACGGCCTGGCGAAGGAGCGCTAGCCGCCGAGGGCAACCGGGTGTCTCCCTGCGTGTCCGCGATCGTGTCGGGGCCGTCACGATCGGGGACGCGGGGTCGGCTTCGCGCCAGCGCCAAGTCATTGATTTCATTGGGCAGCGCCCCGGCACGGGACTTGTGTCCATCTCCGGCGTCCGCAGCTTGCGGCGTCCAAAAGGAGATCACGATGTCGACATTCCGAATCAAGCCGCTCGCCGCCGGTGCGCTGCTGGCCGTGGCCGCCGCCGCGGCGCAGGCGCAACCGCCCGGCCCCCCGCAACCGCAAGCCCCGAGCGCGGCGCTGCCGGCGCCCGCGCCGTCCCTCGCACCGCCCGCGCCACGCCCCGAGGCCGGGCCGGAGCGCCGCCCGCCGGTCGATCGCGCCCCCGAGCAGACGATCCGCGGCACCGTCCACGGCTACCTGCTGACCCCGGCCGGCGACGTCAACGGGCTGCTGCTGGAAGACGGGACGCAGGTCGACGTGCCGCCGCACCTCTCCGCCCGATTGAGCGCGGCCGTGCACGTGCGCGACCAGGTCGAGGTCATCGGCGTGCGCGCGCCGGGTTCCCCGCTCGTGCGCGCCACGGAGGTCCGCGGCCCGTCCCCGTCGAGCGTCGTGCGCGTCGACGGCCCCCCGGCCCCCATGCCGCCCGTGCGGGCCGCCGCGGCGGCGCCCCTGGCGCCGATGACCGCCAGCGGCCGCATCGTCGCGCTGCTGTACTCGCCGCGGGGCGAGGTCGGCGGGGTGCTGACGCAGGACGGTACGCAGGTGCGCTTTCCGCCCCAGGCCGACCCGGGCCACGCACTGGCCGTCGGCAAGAGCGTCTACGCGCGCGGCTTCGGCACGCAGGGCCCGCAGGGTCGCGCCCTGGAAGCGACCGCCGTCGGCTCGAGCGCCGGCGACGCCCAGGCGGTGTTCGCGCCGCCGGCGCCGCGCCCGGGCGAGCCCCCGGCCCCCGACGCGCCCCGCCCCGGCGCAGGCCCGCAGGCACCCGCCGCGGCCGGCCCGGCCGCCGAGCGGTGAGGCGGCGCCCCGGCGCCCGCCGACATCCCTCTCCCTGGCCCACGAAGGATTCCATTCCCATGACCCGACATTCCACGCCGCGCAGGATGACGTTCCTGCATCCGATCTTCAGCCCGCGCGGAGGCCTCGAAGGCGCGATGGTGCACATCGACGGCGAGCCGAGCCAGCTGGTCTTCGAGCCCGCGCCGCATCTCGAGGAGGCCATCGCCGCGCTGCGCGAGGGCGACGTCTTCGAGGCCCGTATCGGGCCGTTGCCTGCCGGTGGCAAGGGCCCCGCGGCACACCCGCTCCATGCACTGGTCGAACTCGGCGGCCGCCCGCCCGCGCAGCGCGAGGGCGCCTGCGTCGCCACCACGGGGCAGGTCGTCCGGCTCAACTACGCGCGACACGGCGAGGCGAACGGCGTCGTGCTGGACAACGGCGACTTCGTCCACCTGCGGCCGCACGGACAGCGCCAGGCCGGACTGGAGGTCGGCGACCGCGTCGAGGCCTCCGGCGCCGGCCGCGCGCTGCGCTTCGGCACCGGCCGCGTGATCGAGGCCGAACGGGTCAACGGGCAGGCCGTCGAAGCAACCAGGCCGCACCCGCCGAAGGCCACCGGCCACGCCAAGCCGAAGCCGCCGGCGCCCCACGCGGACGCCGCGCGCTGATCCTGCGCGGGGCCGGATGCCGCCGCGACCGGCCCCGCCTCGAATGTGCCTAGAATTTTGGCTGGTCCGGACGGGATCGTGCCCCGTGCCGCGGCCCTCGCGGACCGCGTCCGGCAGCCCGCCATCCATTTCTCAGCACTCGGCGCACCACCATGAAAAGGTTTCCTTCGACTGTCGCAGGCCTGGACGACATCCTTCACGGGGGGCTGTTCGAGGGCGGTGTCTACATCCTCGAAGGCCCCCCGGGCGTCGGCAAGACGACCCTGGCCAACCAGATCGCCTACAACCACGCCAGCGCCGGTCACAAGACGCTCTACGTGACCATGCTGTCCGAGTCGCATGCGCGCATGGTGCAGCACATGGCCAACCAGACGTTCTTCCGCAAGGCCGCGGTCAACGCGTTCGTCTTCTACGTGAGCGGGTATCGCGAGCTCGAGAAGGACGGTCTCAAGGGCGTGCTCAGCCTCCTGCGCAGCGAACTCGCCCGCAGCGGCGCCACCTTGCTCGTCGTCGACGGGCTGGTGGTCAGCGCGCCCGGCATCGACGAGGGCGCGCGCCAGTTCGTGCATGAACTCCAGAGCCTGGTCACCGCCATGAACTGCACCTGCCTCGTGCTGACCACCGGTCGCGGGAACGCGCTCAGCGCCGAGCAGACGATGGTCGACGGCATCTTCTCGTTCGAGGACCAGCTCTTCAAGGGCAAGGCGGAACGCCTGGTCCAGGTGCGCAAGTTCCGCGGCAGCGAAGTCGTGCGCGGACAGCATTCGTTCTGCATCACCGACGAAGGCCTGCGGTTCTTTCCCCGCCTGGAGAGCCTGCCCCTGCAGCGCGGCGAGCGACGGGTGCCGAAGGCGGTCCCGCTGGGCACCCCGGAGGTCGACGCCGTGCTCGGCGAACAAGGCGTCTGGGCCGGGACGGTGTCGCTCGTGGAGGGGGAAAGCGGCGCGGGCAAGACGCTGATGGGATTGCGCTTCGCGGCCGCGTCGACCGCCGGCGACCCCGGCCTGCTGTTGATCGGGGCGCCCGAGACCCCGGCCGATGCCTGCCACCTGGCGGAGCGTTTCGGCATCGACCTGGAAGGCGCCGTGACGCGCGGCGCCCTCCGCGTGGAGACGCTCGGGCAGGTCGACGAGTCGCTCGACGAAATGGGTCACAAGATCCTGCGCCTGCTGGACGAATCGAAGGCGAAGCGCCTCGTCCTGGACGGCCTGGCCGCCCTGGCCGACACCCGCGCCTTCCACGACCGCGGCTACCGCTTCCTGGGACGGCTGCTGATCGAGCTTCGGCGGCGGGCGGTCACGGCGCTCTTCACGCTGGACCCGGCGGAAATCGCCATGGCGAGCGGCACACCGCTTGCCAACGGTGTCGCTGCCTTGTTCGACAACGTGCTGGCACTCGACGCGCCCCGGGACACCGGGGCGCCCAGGCAACTGACCGTGCGCAAGATGAGGGGACACCGTGCCGAACCGGCGATCGTCTCGCTGCGGGACTGATCGCGTCGAGGCCCTTTACGACGGGCAGAGGAGCCACTGCGCATGCAGCTCATCCTGATTGTGGAAGATGAATACGGCGCTGCCGAAGTGCTGCGGCTGATTCTCGAGGCCCATGGATACCGCGTCGCCTCCGCCTCCAACGGCCGGGATGCGCTCGAGATGCTCGGCGGCGAACGGCCCGCCGTCATCCTGTCCGACTTCATGATGCCCCACATGACCGGCGGGGAACTGGGCACGGCGATCCGGCAGAACGCGGCCTGGGCCGACATCCCGATCCTGCTGCTGAGCGGCACCAATGAGGAGGTGATCCGCAAGTCCTTCGCCGACTACGACGCCTTCCTTCCCAAGCCCTGCGATGCGGACGCCCTGCTGGCGATGGTGGGCGAGCTCGCCGCCTGCGGGCGCAAGCCGCGGGTCGGCAGCCGCGACGTCGACGAGACGATGCGGCACCTGCTCAAGGGCCTCGAGCTGCCGCGGGAAGACTGAACGCCGGCCGGCGCCCCGCGCTGCGCGCGTCATAGACGACGCGGTTGCGCCCCGACCGCTTCGCCTCGTACAGGGCGGCCTCCGCGCGGTCGAAGGCGTCCTGCGCCGTGGCGGGGACCGTGATGCCCTCCAGCGCCTCGCCGGACTCCACCCACGCGACACCGACGCTGATGGTCACCGGCAACTCCCTGGCGCCGACGGCGAACGGCAGGTCGCAGACCGCCTCGCGCAGGCGTTCGACCGTCGCGATGGGCGGATCGCCCGGGTCGGTCAGCACGAGCAGCAGCTCTTCGCCGCCGTAGCGCCCGAGCAGGTCGCTGCGACGCAGCATCGCCGACAGCCGCTTCGCCAGCTCCTTCAGCACGGCGTCGCCGGCCGCGTGGCCGTGCTCGTCGTTGACCCGCTTGAAGTGGTCGACGTCGATGATGGCCACGCCCACCTGCGCGCCGCCGGTGCAGGACCGGATGGCCTCGTGGAACAGGTCGAGGATGGAGGCCCGGTTCCACAAGCCGGTCAGGGCATCGCGGCTCGCGCGCTCCAGCAGCACATTGCGCTCCCTGGCCAGTTCCTGCTCCATGCGGTGGCGGGCCGTGAGGCGGCGCACCTGCCAGCGCCAGGCCGCCAGCAGCGCGAGGACGCCCGACGCCATGGAGAGCGCGCGGAACCAGCCGGTGCGCCACCAGGGCGGCAGCACCTCGAAGTCGAGCCCGACCACCGCCGAGGACTGGCCGCGGTCGGGATCCACCAGCGTCGCCTCGAAGCGATAGCGACCCGGCTCCAGCGCCGGATAGTGCACGCGCGGATTGCTGCTCTCGAACCAGTCCGGATCGACGCCCACGATCCGGTAGCGGAACACCGAGTCGAAGGAACGCGCGAAGTTCAGGCAGACGAGGTCGAGGTCGAGCGCCCCCGCGCGGGACCAGTCCCAGCGGTGGCGGCCGGCCGGCGTGAAATGCCGGCCCGCGTACAGGCCGTTCACCAGCTCGAGCTTGAGCGGCTCGCGCGCCAGCGCCCGCGCCGGATCGACGACATGGCTCAGGCCCCCGCTGGTGCCGATCCACACGGAGCCGTCCGCGTCGGCCAGGAAGCTGCTCTGGTTGACGTCGTTCCAGACCAGGCCGTCGCTTTCCGTCAGCCGCTGCCACGCCGGCTGCCCGGCCTGGACGGCCGCCCGCGGGGCCTGGACGACGACGCCGTAGTCCGTCCCGATCCACACGCGCTGCGCCGCGTCGATGCGGACGAACATGGGCGAGGCGTTGGCGACGAGGGGATCCTCGATCCAGGCGGCCTCGCGAAGCCGCGTGCCGTCGAGGACGGCGTGCAGCACGCCGCGCGAGCGGCTGGCGGCCCAGAGGCTCCCGTCGCGCCCGATGGCCACCGAGGAGAAACCGGGGGCGACCTGCGCAAGCGCCAGCTCGGCGTGCGTCCAGGCGCCGTCCGCGTAGCGCAGCAGCCCGTCGGATCCCGCGATCCAGACGCCGCCCTGCGCGTCCTCGGCGGCATCCAGGAACTCGTGCGCCTCGCCGACCAGGTGAAGCGCGGATTCGCCCGGCGCCCGCAGGAACACGCCGGCGCGGGTGGGCACCCACAGCCGCCCGCGCGAATCGACGAGCATCGACGTGAAGTGGGGGAGCTTGGCGACGAAGCGCGCCGCGCGGGCGCCCGGCTCCAGCACCCACAGCTCGCCGGCCCGGAAGCCGACCCACAGCGTTCCCCGCGGATCGCGCACCATCGCGCCGATCTCGCCCGGCGGGATGCCCGGCAGCCTGCAGGGCCCGAACCGCGCCGATCCCCGCTCCATGCTCCGGCACGACGCATTCGTGGCGGCGAGCAGCGGGCCGTGGTCGCCGACGCGCACCAGGCTCCAGACGATGTCGGAGCCCAGGCCCTGCTCGTGCGTCCAGGACTCGATCCGCCCATAGCCGACCAGGCGCGCCGCCCCCCGCCCCACCAGGCCCACCCAGAGCGCGCCTTCGCGGTCGAACTGCAGGGCCGTGACGTCGGGCGAGGGCAGGCCGTTCGTCGGCGTCCAGCGGGACCATCGTCCGTCATGCCAGCGCGCGAATCCCGAGTGGGTCCGCATCACGACGCTGCCGTCGGCGGCCGCGATGATCGGCGTGGTGTCGAGCGAATTGCGCAGGTGGGCGTCCGTCAGGGGTTCGGCGACGAAGCGCGTCTCGCCCTTCTTCAGCCGCAGCACCTGCGTGCGTCCGCGCGCCCAGAGGCCGCCCTCCGCGTCCAGCACGAAGCCCTGCCACCGGTCGGGCGGCACCCCGTCGGGCCGGGCATGGCTGGCGACGCGCCCGTCCACGAGGTCGCAGATCTTCTGGCCACAGCCGAGCCAGAGATGACCATCGGGCGCCACGTACAGCCCCGCGAGCTCCTCCAGCTCGGGCAGGGCCGCCACCTGCGCCGGCGTGAACATCGGGCGCCCCCGCCACCCGGCCTCCGGCCCGGCCGCGGACAAGCGCAGCGCGCGGTTGCGCGCCACGAGCGCGATGTCGCCGCCGGGCAAGGCGGTCAAGGTCGCATCCTGCGTCGCGCGCAGCGCGGTTCCCTCGGGTCGCACGGGCCGGAAGCGGCCGGCCTCGCCGACGTACACGTCGCTGGACGTCGCGACCCACAGCCGCCCGAGGCGATCCTCGGCGGCCGCGTACACCAGCGTGTTCTCCAGCCCTTCGCGTTCGCCGAACCGCTGGAAGCGCTTGCCGTCGTAGCGGAAGAACCCGTTCTCGGTGCACGCCCAGAGATAGCCGTCGTGCGCCTGGAGCAGGCAGTTCAGGTTGACGTTGTCCAGCCCTTCCGGCTTGCCGTAGCGCTGCAGGCTCAGCTGCTGGCCGGACGCCGTGCCCAGGCCCGCCAGCAGCAGCGCCATGC
>Ga0105243_10004564_pt1 | contig 10937 bp, 5 predicted proteins | sample KBSM34metaG_FD_81525 | JGI IMG/M metagenome (GOLD analysis project Ga0105243, IMG submission 81525) | Miscanthus rhizosphere microbial communities from Kellogg Biological Station, Michigan, USA - KBS M3-4 metaG | ecosystem: Host-associated > Plants > Roots > Rhizosphere > Soil | place: Michigan...
CGATGGCCGTCACCGGCATGGCCCAAATCATTGACATGATTTGCGCCGGTCGTTAGTGGTGACTAGACGGTCGCCCACTTCGAGACGCATATGTGATCACCTTGGTGCGGAGCCGTGGCGATTCCTGTGATGTCGCATATCCGGTGTCGCCTGGACGGAACAGCGAGACCTACACGGCGGCCGGTCCTAGTTAGACGGTCGGCAATATCGGATGATACGAAACCCTATGGTTTCAGGGACCCGCCACAGATGACCGGATCAGCCAGCTGCTCGCGCCGCAAGTAGGAGAACTGGCGCGGGACGTTCACGAGCAGTTCACGGAATCGCCCACGATCCGAAACAGCTCTTGGTGCAATCCATCTCGATGGCCCCAGCTCGGCGGCCAGAAATGAAGGGGTGACGCGCGCCGGTGATGCCGCTGACATTGCCACCTGCCCGGTATCTTGAGGTCGGGTAGGCAGTCGGGGAGCGTGCAGTGGTCCTCATCGGAGAGTCCAACCGGCAGTGGCGGCGTGGCCGTCGCGATCACCAACCGACGCTTTCTCGCAACATCACACCAGCCCGCCAAGCAGAGCGCCGCGAGCGGTTGAAACCGATCGTGGTGCTCGCGTTGGTGGTGGGCCTGCAAAGCGCCGATGCCGGCACCGTGGGAGCGCTGGTCGTTCCGCTGAAGCAGTCGTTGCACATCACCAACACCGAGGTCGGGCTGTTGGTCACGGTATCGACCGGCGTCGGCGCGCTCGCCACCGTGCTGGCCGGGGCGCTCGCGGATCGAACCGTGCGGGTCCGTCTGCTGTGGATGACACTCCTGATCTGTTCGGCCGCAATGGCTTTGAGCGCTGCAAGCCCCAGCTACGGCTGGCTGTTGGCGTGCCGGGTCGCCCTTGGCGCCGGGGTGGCGGTGTCAGGGCCGGTGGTCGCCTCGCTGATAGGTGACTACTTCGCGCCTGGCGAACGCGGACGGGTGTATGGCCTCGTACTAGCCGGCGAGGGTGCGTGTACGGCGGTGGGACTGCTGGTAGCCGGGGAACTGGGGGCGGTGAGCTGGCGCCTGGGATTCAGTTGGTTGGCGGTGGTCGGATTCGTCCTCGCCGTCGCTGTGGCGACTCTGCTCAGAGAACCGATTCGCGGAGAAAGCAGTCGCCTCGGCGCGAGTACTGATGACCCGCCCGCCGTTCATCAGGATTCCCCGCGTCGCTCCGTGTGGCGAGAAGTGCGCTACGTGCTCTCGATCCGCACCAATGTCGTTCTCGTGGTGGGGTCTTCGTTCGGCTACTTCTTCTTCACCGGATTGAGCACCTTCGGTGTGGCACTACTGTGCGGTCGGTTCCAGATCGGTCAGGCCGTGGCCACCTTGCTTATCTACGTCCTCGGCGTCGGCGCCCTGATCGGGGTGCTGAGCACCGGACGCATCGCCGACTGGCTGACAGCGCGCGGCCACATCAGCGCACGGATGATGGTGGGCGGGACGGCGTTCCTGGCAGCAGCGGTGTTCATCCTTCCGACGCTGCTTGCGGACAGCCTGCCGCTGGCGCTCGTGTTCGCGTTTCTTGCGGGAATCGCGTTGGGTGGTGTGAACCCGCCGCTCAACGCGGCGAGGCTGGATATCGTGCATTCACGTTTGTGGGGGACGGCTGAAGCGGTGCGCACCACGCTGGTGTCGATTTCGACGGGGGTGGCACCCCTGGTGTTCGGCGTTGTGTCCACCCATCTCGGCGTATCAACAGCAGGCGCCTCCGCAGGGGGACTTTCTGTTGCCGCAGCCTCTGCGTTGAACCACACCTTCCTCATCATGTTGGTTTCCCTGGTGATCGCCGCAGCGCTCATCTTGTGCGTGGCATGCCGCACTTATCCGCGTGATGTCGCCGCGGCGGTGGCCGCCGAGTTGTTGACGGCGGGGACGGCCGGGCCGCAGCCCTCCCAAGTGCAGCGCACCGCTCTCTGACGGCTCGTCGAAAAGTTTCTCGACGCCGGGATGAGTTGGCGATCGGCCATCCGTTCTGGCGGGCAGGAAGCTGTCAGAGAAAGCGAAAGGGCTCATCATGAGAATCGTCGTCATCGGGGGAACGGGCCTCATCGGCTCAAAGTTGGTGCACACCTTGTCCGAACATGGTCATGACGCAGTGGCCGCGGCGCCCTCGACCGGCGTCAACACACTCACAGGCGAAGGTCTGGCCGAGGTTCTTACCGGCACCTCGGTTGTCGTCGACGTCTCGAACTCCCCGACGCTCGACGATGCGGCGATCGAGTTCTTCCGCACGGCGACCACCAACGTGCTCACGGCCGAGAAGGACGCCGGAGTTGGTCACCATGTCGCGCTCTCGGTCGTGGGCACCGATGAGTTGGCCCCGCAGAGCGGCTACTTCCAGGGGAAGCTCCTGCAGGAGAAGCTCATCACTGACGGTCCCATCCCGTTCACCATCGTGCACGCGACGCAGTTCTTCGAGTTTGTCAGGACGCTCGCCGACTCCGCGACCGAGGGCGACACGGTGCGCATGCCACCGGCTTACTTCCAGCCCATGGCCGCTGCCGACGTCGCAGAAGGACTCGCTGTCGCGGCAGTCGACGCCCCGGTGAACGGCATCACCGAAATCGGCGGGCCCGAGGCGTTTCTGCTCTCCGACCTCATTCGGACCGCGTTGACGGCCCGCGGAGACAGCCGCGAGGTCGTCGCTGATCCGGCCGCACGCTACTGGGGTATCGAAATCGCAGAACGCACCCTCGTTCCCGGTGACGGCGCGACTCTGTTCGACACCCGGTTCGAGGACTGGATTCTGGAAGCAGCCGCCAAGGCGTAGCTCAAATCCCGGGTTTGAGGGGCATGGACGTCTACGAGGCGGTCACGAGCCGACGGGCGGTCCGCGGATTCACCGACCGGCCCGTTCCGCAGGAGGTGTTGGAGCGCGTGCTTGGAGCGGCGGCGTGGGCACCGTCCGGATCGAATCTTCAGCCGTGGCATATCTACGTGGTGACCGGCGCGCCGCTGGCGCAGCTCAAGAAGCTCGCCGTCGAGCGGGTTGCCGCAGGCGACACGTGGGACGAGCGGGAGTTCGTGATGTACCCGCCCGACCTGAAATCCCCCTACGGCGAGCGACGATCCGCATTCGGCAGGGAGCGGTACAGCGCACTGGGCATCGCCCGCGAGGACTGGGAGGCCCGGCAGCGGGCGGCCATCGCGAACTGGGACTGCTTTGGCGCGCCCGCAGCCTTGTTCTGCTATATCGATCGCGATCTGGGCCGGCCCCAATGGGCGGATCTCGGAATGTATCTACAGAGCGTCATGCTGCTCCTCCGCATCGAAGGGCTGCACAGCTGCCCGCAGATGGCGTGGTCGTAGGTGCGCAAGACCGTCGCCGAGATCGTGTCACCCCCAGACGAGCTCATGCTCTTCTGCGGCATGTCGATCGGTTACGAAGACACCACCGTCGACTGCATCCGTACCGGCCGGGCGCCGCTCGACGAGACGGTGAGGTTTATCGAGGGTTAACACTCCGCCGTTTGGCCAATCAAGATCGGCCGACGGCGCCATCGGTAAGGGCATGGCGGTAAGGTTCACCGCAACTACACGCGGTGGTGCCTATGTCGAGCCTGGGTGGGGCGCAGCGTCTACGCGGTCGCGTCAGCGAATGCGCGACGCTTAGGGGCCTGATCGCGACGGTCAAGTCAGGTTCCAGTCAGGTGTTGGTACTGCGCGGCGAGGCGGGCGTTGGCAAGACCGCACTGCTGGAGTTCACGGCCGAGATGGCGTCAGGCGTGCGCTGCCTGCACGTGGCCGGCGTGCAGTCCGATATGGAACTTGCGTTCGCAGGCCTACAGCAACTGTGCGCACCGCTGCTGAATCACCATGACGAGTTGCCCGAACCGCAGCGCGAAGCGCTGAACGTCGCTTTTGGCCGCGGCGTCGGGGCGGCGCCGGACCGCTTTCTCGTCGGGTTGGCAGTGCTGAGCTTGATGGCTGCGGCCGCCGATGACCGACCCTTGCTGTGCCTCATCGATGACACGCAGTGGCTCGACCAGGTATCGGCGCAGACGCTTGCCTTCGTCGCGCGGCGCCTGTTGGCGGAGCCGGTTGGCATCGTGTTCGCGGCCCGCGACGCCGGGGCGCAGGCGTTGGCAGGCCTGCCGGAGCTGATGATCGGCGGCCTGTCCGACGCCGACGCTCGGGACCTGCTGGATTCCGTCGTGTTGGGGCGGATCGACGCGCGCGTGCGAGACCGGATCGTCGCCGAGACGCGCGGCATCCCACTGGCCCTGCTCGAAGTACCGCGAAACGTCTCCGCAGCAGAGCTGTCCGGCGGCTTCGGCAACCTCGGTGTGCGCCGTTCGGCTGGGCAGATCGAGGAAAGCTACGTTCACCGCGTCCAGTCCCTCCCTGCCGACACTCGGAAGTTGCTGCTCGTCGCGGCGGCCGAGCCGGTCGGCGACGCGGCGCTGTTTCTGCGCGTGGCGGCTCGGCTCGGCATTGCAGTCGATGCATTGGGTCCTGCCGAAGCCGGCGGATTGATCGAGTTCGGACCCCGTATGCGCTTTCACCATCCGTTGGTGCGCTCTGCCGCCTACCGCGCCGCAGATATGGCTGACCGCAGGGCAATTCACCGGGCGTTGGCCGACGCGACCGATCCGCAGTCAGACCCCGATCGCCGGGCATGGCACGCCGCCAATGCCGCGACCGGACCCGACGACGCGGTGGCGGCGGAGCTGGAGGCCTCAGCGGGCCGGGCCCAGAAGAGGGGCGGAATCGCAGCGACGGCAACGTTTCTCGAGCGTGCGACCGCATTGACGTCAGATCCCGCCCGACGTGTTGCGAGGGCGATTGCGGCCGCACAAGCAAAACGGGACGCAGCGGACCCGGCGGCCGCACATGAGCTGCTTGCGGTAGCCGAACTCGGGCCGCTGTCCCACCTTCAGAACGCGCAGGTGGCTCGGCTACGCGCCCAGATGGAGTTCGCCCGCAGCCGCGGCGGTGAATTGGGCTCTCCACCTCTTGCCGAGCCCGCGTCGCAACTACTCGAGGCCGCAATGCGACTGGAGAACCTCGACGACGATCTGGCCAGGGAGGCGTATCTCGAGGCCCTCACGGCAGCGATGTATGCGGGGCGACTCGGTGAGCCTGATGCACTGCCGAATGTCGCCGAGGCCGCCCGCGCTGCGGTCGGCCGGGTGCCGAATCTGCAACGGCCGATCGACCTCCTGTTGAGCGGTTTGGCGAACCTGATCACCAGTGGTACCAGCCAGGCTGCCGTCCCATTGCGTGCGGCACTGGAGCAGATATGTCATGCGCCGCCGAGCGATGGCCAACCCCTGCGCTTGGCGTCGCTTGGGCTGGCCGTCGTGCAGGAAATCGCCGCGGGCGAGCTGTGGGACGACGCGATATGGCATCAACTCGCCAGCAACATGGTTCGGCGCGCGCGTGACTCCGGGGCACTCGCGGTCCTGCCGTCAGCACTCGTGTTTCTGGCGGGGACTCACATATTCGCTGGCGAGTTCGCCACGGCGGCAACACTTCTCGAAGAGGCGACATCGATCGCCGCAGCGACGGATCATCTCGCGCCGATGCGATACCACTCACTATCATTGGCTACTTTGCGGGGGATTCCGGCCGACGTACTCCCCAACCTCGAGGCCGCCGCGGCGCGTGGAACCGCCAGGGGTGAAGGCCGGGCGCTGGGCATGAACGGATGGGCCACCGCCGTGCTCAACAACGGACTCGGCCGGTACGAGGAAGCATTTGCGGCCGCCCGCGAAGCTTGTGAATACGACGATCTCGGCCTGCATGGGTGGCGCTTGTCCGAACTGATCGAAGCCGCGGTGCGCTGTGGCGAGCTGGAGACGGCGGCCGTGGCCGCGCGTCGCCTCGAAGAACGCGCGGGCGCCAGCGGAACTGACTTCGGCCTGGGGTTCTCGGCGAGTGCTCGAGCCCTGATCGCCGATGACGAGCATGCGGACGTCCTTTTCGCCGAAGGCATCGAACGCCTCGAGCGCACTCGTATGGTCATCCACCTCGCCCGTGCCCACCTGCGTTACGGGGAATGGCTGCGTCGGGTCAATCGTCGCGTCGACGCCCGTCGGCACCTGGGCAAGGCCCATGAGATGTTCACCCGGATGGGTGCGCAGGCCTTCGCCGAGCGGGCCCGCCGGGAGTTGGTCGCCACTGGCGAAAAGATCGCCAAACAGCCGAGCGGCTCAGGCGATGAGTTGACGGCCCAGGAGACGCAGATCGCGCGACTGGCCGGCGACGGCTTCACGAACCAGGAGATCGGTGCGCAGCTGTTCATCAGCACGCACACCGTCGAATGGCACCTTCGGAAAGTCTTCGTCAAGCTCGGCATCACCTCGCGACGGCAGCTCAGGACGATTTCGTGGGCGAGCTAGACGTGACAGGGAGAGGCTCCTCGAACGCCTGGACGGCAGGGGCCTTCATCGGCCACCGTCCCCGTCGCGCAGGGGATCTCTCGGTCGAGTCACACGGCATCGCCCCCATCCCCGAGGATCAGCGGTACGGTACGCCCGCCCGCCTGTTCACCGTGTGGTTTGCCCCGCAGGTCAATATGACCGGAGTATTCACCGGTGTCCTGCCGATCGTGCTTGGGCTTGGCTTCTGGCTGGGATTGCTTTCGATGGCGATCGGCACTGTCCTAGGCGCAATAATCGTCGCCTACCTTTCGACCTGGGGGCCACGGACGGGCGCCGGTCAATTGCCGAACACCCGGATGGCTTTCGGCGGCGGTGTCGTATTGCCCGGCGTTCTGCAGTGGCTGTCGTCGATCGCCTGGGATGCGCTGGCCGCGCTGTTCGGTGCAGAGGCGCTGACGCTGCTGCTGGGCATCCCGTTCTGGGTCGCCGCGCTGATCGTGTTGGGCGCCCAGGGTGTGGTCGGGTTCTTCGGCTACGAGTTGATCCATCGGCTGCAGGCGGTCATGACGGTGGTGTTGTTCACGACATTCGTGGTGTTCGCGGTGAAACTCGTTGGCGGGCAAGAGGTTGTCACGCCTCCGACGGTGTCCGGCGCAGATCTTTCCGGTGCAGTTGTCCTTGAGGTGACCATCGCGTTCAGCTTGGCGGTGTCGTGGGCGAGCTACGCCGCCGACTTCAGTCGGTACCTGCCTGCGACGTCGTCAACCGCCCGAGTGTTCGGCTTCACGTTCGCCGGAGTCGTGTTGGGATTGTTCTTCGTGGAGGGCATCGGCATCGCGGCGGGAGACGTGGTGGCCTATCAAACCGCCGACGGCGTGCGGTCGGTGATAGGCGGGGGCCTGCTGGGCGGCGTGACTCTGCTGATCATTGCGCTGTCGTCCGTCGGTTCAGGAGTCATGACTCAATACAGCGGATCGCTGACATTGCAGACCATCGGCGTGCGTGTCCGCAGGCCGGTGTCGGCCATCGTCGTGACGGTGCTGGCGCTCGGTCTGACCCTGTGGCTGGACGCCGCCGACACCGCGACGCGGTTTCAGGATGCGGTGTTGCTGGTGAGTTATTGGATCCCGGGCTTTGTCGCGGTCGTCAGTATCGATTGGCTGATCAGAACCCGCGGTCGGACCACGATCAACCCGGCCGTAGAACCCACCGAACGCCGCGATGCCGTGGCCGCCTTGATCGCGTTCCTGCTCGCGTACTTGGCCGCGATCCCCTTTATGAACACGACGTTGATACACGGACCGATCGCGCAGGCGTGGCATGGCGCCGACATCGCGTATTTCGTGGCCCTTCTGGTGGCTGCATTGCTCTACGGCGGTTACCGGCTGCCCCGGGCCCGTCGCTGCGATCAAGATCAACCCCGATGATCTCCGTGACCGACAGACCGGTAAGGTGCCACTGGAAACAGATGCGGTGGAGCCTATGTCGAGTCAGGGTGGGGGACAACGTCTTCGCGGTCGCGCCGGCGAATGCGAGACGCTTCGGGGTCTGATCTCGACGGCTCAATCGGCGACCAGCCAGGTGCTGGTGCTGCGCGGCGAGGCGGGCGTCGGCAAGACGGCATTGCTGGAGTACACCTCAGAACTGGCGGCGGGATTCCGTTGCGTCCAGGTGGCAGGCGTACAAGCCGACATGGAACTCGCGTTCGCCGGACTGCAGCAGTTGTGTGCGCCACTGCTGAATTACCTCGACGAGTTGCCGGAGCCTCAGCGCGAGGCGCTGAACGTCGCCTTCGGCCGCGGAGTCGGGGCGGCGCCTGATCGGTTTCTTGTCGGGTTGGCCGCGCTCAGCCTGATGGCTGCGGCAGCCAACGACCAACCCTTGCTCTGTGTCATCGACGACGCGCAATGGCTCGACGAGGCGTCGGTGCAAACGCTGGCATTCGTGGCGCGTCGCCTCTTGGCCGAGCCGGTCGCAATGGTCTTCGCGGCCCGCGACGCCGGTGCGGAGGCGTTGGCCGGGCTACCAGTATTGGTCATCCGAGGACTGCCGGCCGCCGTCGCTCGCGAGTTGCTGGAATCCGTCATGCCCGGGGGGATCGACCCGCGGGTGCGCGATCGCATCGTTGCGGAGACCCGCGGCGTTCCGCTCGCCATACTCGAGGTGCCGCGGAGTGTCTCCGCGACGGAACTTGCCGGCGGATTCTGGATCGTGGGCAAACGCTCGTCGGCGGCCGCTATCGAGGACAGTTATGTGCGTCGTATCCGGTCGCTCCCTGAGCAGACGCAGCGTCTGCTGCTCGTGGCGGCGGCGGAACCGGTGGGTGACGCGGCGCTGTTCTTGCGTGCGGCGGCGAAACTGGGCATCCCGGTAGACGCGTTGGCGCCCGCCGAGGCCGACGGGATCATCGAGTTCGGACCCCGCATGCGGTTTCATCACCCGCTGATGCGCTCGGCCGCCTACCGTGCGGCCGAGCTCACCGACCGCAGGGCCGCTCACCGGGCGTTGGCCGACGCGACCGATCCGCGGTCAGACCCCGACCGAAAGGCGTGGCACGCCGCCAACGCGGCGGCGGGACCCGACGATGCGGTAGCCGCGGAATTGGAAGCGTCTGCCGGCCGCGCGCAGAGTAGAGGGGGCTTCGCCGCCGCGGCGGCCTTCCTCGAGCGCGCCACCACCCTGACGGCCGATCCGGCGCTCCGCAGCGCCAGAGCCATTGCCGCGGCACAGGCCAAACGCGACGCCGCCGCGCCTGCCGCAGCGTACGAACTCCTTGCGATCGCCGAACTCGGCCGGCTGTCGGAACTTCAACGCGCCCAGATAGCCCGATTGCGCGCCCAGATGGAGTTCGTCCGCAGCCGCGGCGGCGATACCGGCGCGCCACGAGTGAGCGACACCTCGCAGCCGTTACTCGACGCCGCCGAACAATTGGAGAATCTCGACGACCACACGGCGCGGGAGACCTATCTGGAGGCGCTCTCCGCCGCCATGTACGCCGGACGTCTCGGCGCACCCGACGCTGTAGCCAAGGCGGCACAGGCTGCGCGGGCCGCAGTCGATCGGCTGCCGAAGTCCCCTCGGCCGGTTGACTTCCTGTTGAAGGGCATCGCAATACGGATCAGCGGCGGCCCGAGCGCTGGCGCAGGCCCGCTGCGCGCCGCATTGGAGCTCATGTGCAAGCAGGCTCATGACGGGGACGTCCGGCGCTGGATGTTGCCTGCGTTCCCGATCTTGCAGGAGTCCGCCGCCCATGAACTGTGGGACGAAGCGATCGCGCAGCAACTGTCCACGGCCGTCGTCCAGCACGCACGCGATGCGGGCGCGCTGGCCGTTCTTCCGCAAGCCCTCGTATACCGCGCGGGCGCGCACATGTTCGCAGGCGAATTCGCCGCCGCTGCACGACTTATCGAAGAAGCCAACTCGATAACCGCAGCGACGGACTATTACGCGCCGGTCAGGTATCACTCGCTGCTGCTCGTCGCCTGGCGCGGGGATCCCGAAGTCGCGGTCAAGATGATTCAGGCGGCCGCGGCGAACGGAAAGGCCAGGGGCGAAGGCCGTGTGATCGGTCTGACCGGCTTCGCCACCGCTGTGCTCTACAACGGCCTCGCACGATACGAGGAGGCGTTCGTCGCCGCGCGCGACGCCGGCGAATACGAAGACCTCGGCTTCTACGGCCCATGCCTCGTCGAACTCATCGAGGCGGCGGCGCGCAGCGGCGAGCAGGAAGCGTCGGCGTCGGCCTTACGGAGATTCGAGGAACGCGCGGTCGCCAGCGGGACTGACTATGCGTTCGGCGTGTTGGCAAGCTCGCGGGCGCTGCTCGCCGACGACGAGCTTGCCGAGGGTCTCTACATCGAAGCCATCGAACGGTTGGAACGCACACCCATCATCGTTCACCGCGCTCGCGCCCATCTGCGCTACGGCGAATGGTTGCGTCGGGTCAACCGGCGGATCGATGCTCGCCGACAGCTCAACGAGGCGCACGAGATGTTCGTCCAGATGGGTGCGCAGGCGTTCGCCGAGCGGGCTCGCCGCGAGTTGATAGGCGTCGGCGAAAAGGTGCGCAGACAACCAGTCAGTTCCGGCGGTGAGTTGACGGCTCAGGAGGAGCAGATCGCTCGGCTGGCTAGTGACGGTCTGACCAATCAGGAGATCGGGGCGCAGCTGTTCATCAGCACCCACACGGTCGAATGGCACCTGCGGAAGGTGTTCGTCAAGCTCGGCATCACCTCGCGCAGGCAGCTGCGCACTGTGTCCTGGGCAAGCTAGCTAACTCGGATTAACATACGTGGCGATCCGGGTTGGCCACCTTCCGATAGCCCCCGTCGAGGAGCGGCGAGCAGCGGTTTGGCGGCCATCGGGCAGCCGAGATTTGTCGGACCCGGCTGCGATGATGACGTTATGACCTCGACCGCATCGCCGTCCGCGGCGGTGAGCCCTAAAGACCGCCTTGAGGTGTTGTTCGAGGAGTTGGTGGAGTTGGCCGGTCAGCGCAACGCGATTGATGGGCGCATTGTGGAGATCGTTGCCGAGCTGGATCGCGACGAGCTGTGCGGTGCCACGGGTGCGCGGTCGGTGGC
>Ga0105243_10004567_pt1 | contig 10934 bp, 10 predicted proteins | sample KBSM34metaG_FD_81525 | JGI IMG/M metagenome (GOLD analysis project Ga0105243, IMG submission 81525) | Miscanthus rhizosphere microbial communities from Kellogg Biological Station, Michigan, USA - KBS M3-4 metaG | ecosystem: Host-associated > Plants > Roots > Rhizosphere > Soil | place...
CCAGCGTTTGCCGCCGGCCCATTTCAAAGGCGGTTTTAAGGAAAGCGTGGACATATTAACTAAAATCGGAACGTACTGTAGGGGCGGCCCTCCGTGGCCGCCCGGCGTGGAATTCGATCTTGGCTGTATCGAGAGAACGTAGTCTGGGAGCGTTCTCCCTGGCCGCCTAGCGTGTTACCGAGATCGCGTTCGACGCCGGGCGGCCACGGAGGGCCGCCCCTACAGTTCGATGAACAGTTAGAAAGGGACTGACAATGAAGAGTTTGGTGAGGCTGAGATCGATAATCTGTACCGCAATCCTTCTATTTGTTTTCCAGCAACTCGCACTGGCGCAGGACCATGCCGCGAAGATCCAGGAGGTGCTCGCGCTCGCGCATAAGTACCGGCAGTTTAATGGCTCAGCCCTCGTCGCGGAGAATGGAAAGGTGATTTACAAGGGCGGGTTTGGGCTCGCGAATATGGAGTGGAATATTCCGAATACGCCCGATACCAAGTTTCGCCTCGGCTCGATCACCAAGCAGTTTACGTCAACGTTGACCATGCAACTCGTCGAGCAGGGAAAGATCAAGCTCGATGCGAAAATTTCTGATTACTTGCCCGACTACCGAAAAGACATCGGGCAGAAAGTGACGATTCATCAACTGCTCACGCACACTTCCGGCATTCCGAGTTACACCGGCCAGCCGGGATTTTTCCAGAACGTGAGCCGTAACCCTTACAAGGTTGACGAATTTGTGAAGAAGTATGCGAGCGGCGATCTCGAGTTCGAACCAGGTTCGAAGTATTCCTACAACAACTCTGGTTACTTTCTCCTCGGCGCCATCATCGAACGCGTCACCGGAAAACCCTACGAGCAGGTGCTGAAGGAGAAGATCTTCGATCCGGTCGGGATGAAGAACACCGGCTACGATCATCACGACACGATCATCCCCAAACGCGCTACTGGCTACAGCAAGACGCCCGATGGCTACACCAATGCCGCCTATCTCGACATGTCGATCCCGTATGCAGCCGGCTCGCTGTATTCGACTGTCGAAGATCTCTACCTTTGGGACCAGGCACTTTACACCGATAAGGTTCTGTCAGCGCAATCGAAAGAGTTGATGTACAAGCCGTTTCTTGAGGACTACGCATACGGCTGGGTCGTGCAAAAGGCGTCTTTTAAGCAAAACGGTAACGACGTGCAAATCATCACGCACGGCGGCGGCATCAACGGTTTCACCACCACCATCGTGCGCTTTCCGCAGGAACAGAATCTGATCGTTATGCTGGATAACACCGGCACTGGCTATCTCAATCGTTTGAGCGACTCGATCGCAAAGATTCTCTACAACCAGCCTTACGACCAGCCGAAGATGTCGATCGTCGCCGTACTTTCAAAGACCATCGGCGAAAAGGGAATCGAAGCCGGCGTCGCACAGTATCGCGATCTGAAGACGAACCAGTTAGCAACGTACGACTTCGCCGAGCCTGAGCTGAACCAACTCGGATACCAGTTACTGCGTTCCGGCAAACCTCGAGAAGCGATTGAGATCTTCAAACTCAACGTTGAGGCATATCCGAAGGCTGCCAACACTTACGATAGTCTCGGTGAAGCATATGTGTCCGTCAACGAGCGCGAACTCGCCAAGCAGAACTACAAGAAGGCGCTCGAACTGAATCCGAACAACACCAGCGCTACGGCAGCTCTCAAGACACTTGAATCCCCGGCCGTCACCATCGACCCGAAGGTGTTTGACGCCAATGTGGGCGAGTATGAAGTTGGACCAGGGTTTGTGTTGCGAGTCTTTCGCGAGGGAGACAAGTTCATGACGCAAGCAACCGGTCAACCCGCGTTTGAAATCTTTCCTGAGTCTGAGACGATCTTCTCCCCGCGCGCCTTTCCGGCGAAACTGACATTCATCAAAGACGTCGACGGCAAAGTCAACGCCCTCCGCATCGACCAGGGCGGGCAAGTTACGAACGGCAAGCGGATCAAGTGACCGTGCTCAGGTACATCAATCCTGCTTGTAAGCTAATCCCCATGTCCGGAGAAGTGCGCGACAGGCATCGTGAAAGTCACCGGTGAAATCTATCATCTGAAAAGATAAGAGGCTCCAGGAAAACTGATCAAGGTCGCAGGGTTGGTAAAGCAAGGGAAGGATTTTGTCATAATAGCGAGTTTTCTGTAAGGCGAATACCAATTCCTTTCTTACCCACATCGAATCGACAGCGTGGGGTGACAGTATCACAGCAAACCAGTCGCACCTTCGCAGGGCGGCGCCGATTTCATCGTGCCATCGCATTCCTCCAACGATGTTCGTTTGACTCCAAACAGGAATTGAATGACTGTGCAGCACATCGATTACAGAATGTGCAAAGGCGGTATCCAGGCTTGAATAGGAGAGGAATAACTCAGTTGGTCGCATAGATTGTGAGGAAATCTAAAACGCTTATGCTGCTTGTTTTATGGCTTCAGCAATCTGTCTTATGTTTTCGTCATTTTTACCATTGTCCGGTAGGTTTATTACTTTCAAATACCTGAATACCGCTGGGATTTTTTCCTTGAATCTATCAGGGTCACCTATCAGGACAGGAATTAACCTATGCTTGTAAGACACGTTTACCAAAGCGAATTCGATGTCCCACATGATCCACTTGGATTCAAGTGACTCAGGAGTAAGCAAGACAATCATTGCCTGGGACTCTTCCAAGGCCTGTGAGGTAACTTGAGCCCAGTTGTCGCCAGGATATATTTCATAAGTATCGTCCCAGAGTTCCATACCCCATTTTTTTAGTTCATCAGAAATCTTTTGGACGAGATCCTTATCTGTGCCTAAGTGGCTAAGGAAAACTTTCATGGGCGCAGTATATCCACAACCACGCAGCCTGAATAGACGAAAATCAATCAATTTCGGCGAAAATCAACGCATGTTGCAAATATTTTATTCATAGCGCAGCGCCACGAGCGGGTCGACTTTTGCAGCGCGGCGGGCGGGGAGATAGCAGGCGAAGAAGGCTGCTAAGGAAAGTAGGCCCGAGATCAAAATGAAGACAAACGGATCGGTTGCGCTCGTGTTGAATAGTAGACTGTGCATCAGTCGCGTCAAAGCGATCGCTCCCCCGACACCAATTACGACGCCCACCACCGTCAACTTCATCCCACGTCCGACAATGAGTTTGAAGACGTCACGCGCGCTGGCGCCGAGGGCCATACGGATACCGATCTCGTGTGTGCGTGTCTGAACAAGGAACGCCATCACGCCGTAGATTCCGATCAACGCCAGGAGCAACGCGCCACCAGCGAAGACTGCAAACAGCATTGCATAGAGTCGCGGTTGCCAGATCGATTTGGCCACGACCTCTTCCATCGTGGCGACTTGGCTGACCGGCAAATCAGGATCAATCTGGGCCACTTCCCGTCGCACCGCGCCGATCAATTCGTGTGGATTTGAAGATGTGCGCGCGACGAGAGTCATGCCTGCGGTCGGCATCTTCTGATGCGGCATATAGACGCTCGGGTCCGTTTCTTCCTGCATGCGTTGATGTCTGACTGTACTGACAACGCCGACGATCGTGTGCCACGGTTCGTTATCCTCCACCGGTCCAAAGCGAACCCGTTTGCCGATGGAACTCTGGTTGGGCCAGTACTGGCGTGCGAGTCGTTCGTCAATGATCGTTACATCCTGCGAGTCTTTCGCGTCTGAATCGTTGAAGTCACGGCCGGCAAGCAGTGTGATACCCATGGTACGAAAGTAGCCGGGAGTGACGACCGTGTGTTGCACTATCTCCGCTTGACCAGGGCCACGCACTGGATATCCCTCGACAGTAAAACCGCGACCCCAGACGTTGCCGTTCAGCGGCAGCGTCGCTGTGGCGCTCGCCGACTCGACGCCGGGGAGACTCCGCACTCTTTCAACGATCTGCTTAATCAACGCAGCGCGCTGTGCGTCTTCCTTGTACTTTGAACGTGGTGTGATCAACGACGCGGTCAGGACGTTCGTTGGATTAAGTCCAATATTGACGTGCCGGAGACGAAGGAAACTCTCGATCATCAACCCGGCGCCGACGAGCAGCACAAGCGACATCGCAATCTCTGCAACAACGAGCAAACTGCGGACACGGCCTCCACTACCACTGCTGCCGCGAGCGCCTTCTTTCAGCGTATCGTTGAGATCGACGCGCGAAGTCTGCAACGCAGGCACAATTCCGAAGATCAAGCCGGTAAGTAATGTGATGCCAAGAGTGAAGCCGAGCACTCGCAGATCGACGCTGAAGTTCATCCAGAACGGCAGGTTGATCGGAATCGCAGTCAACAACAAGCGAAGAGCTCCCACCGATAGGAGAAAGCCGAGCGCCCCGCCAAACAGAGCGAGCAACAAACTCTCAAAGAGAAGTTGACGTACGATCCGCCAACGACTCGCTCCCAAGGCTGTTCGCAGCGCGAACTCTTTCTGCCTTGCCGTCGCGCGCGCCAGCATAAGGTTGGCGACATTCACACACGCGACCAGCAGCACGCAACCAACAACGCTGAGGAGTATCAAAAGAGCATTGCGATAATTGCCCGAGAGACTCTCGTGCAAGCTCGTGACCCTGACGTTAAGTCCTGTGTTTGAGAGCGGATTCACTTCTGCGATACGCGCTGCGATCGTGTCCATCTCGGACTGAGCCTGCGCAACGCTCACGCCGTCTTTAAGACGCCCGATCGCTTCAAGGCCATGATCCTGGCGTGTGTATATTTGCGGGGTGACGGCCAGTGGTACCCAGAGTTCAGATTCTTCCGGAAACCTAAAACCGCGTGGCATCACACCAATGACTGTGCGCGCTCGACCACTAACCACCACTTTCCTACTAAGAATGTTCTGATCGCCGCCGAAATTTCTTTGCCACAGATCGTATCCGAGAATCACGACGCCATCTTCTTCGGGTCGATCCTCGTTCATCGTGAAAGTGCGCCCGAGTTGCGGCCACACGTGGAGCACTTCGAATAGTCCGTAAGAAACACGCGAGCCACGGATCTCGGATGCTTCACTACCGAGTGTCATTGAAAATCTGCTCGTGCCGAAGTGGGTCGCGAGGCTTTCGAATACAGTGTTCTGATCGCGCCAATCGAGAAAGTTTGGATATGCGACACCAATATTAGTGTTATTTTCTCTCCGGGCGATCTCCTCGATCACAGCCAGACGTTCCGATTGCGGGTAGGGAAGTGGTCGCAGCAGAATTCCATTCGCGAAACTGAAGATCGCCGTGTTCGCGCCGATGCCGAGAGCCAAAGTTAAGATGACGACAATCGTGAACGCATAATTCTTCAGCAACACTCGAAGACTATAGGTGACGTCGCGGACGATGTTCTCGATGAATCCAACTCCACGTGCACTGCGACACTCTTCTTTTGACTGTTCGAGACGATTGAACGACTTGAGCGCGGCGTAGCGTGCTTCGTCCAAACTCATACCGCTTTTGACGTTTCGCTCGACGTCGCGTTGGAGATGAAACTGCACCTCTTCGTCGAGCTCCTTTTCCATCTCGTTTTTGTGAGTCAGTGCGCGCCAGCGGCGAAATAGATCACTTAAATTCATGTAAAACCTCACGCATCTCGTAAAACCAGAGCAACTGCATCCGAGAATTGCTCCCACTGCTTGCGTTGCGCCTCGAGTTGTTTTCGTCCGCGCGTCGTTAAGCCGTAAAACTTCGCTTTACGGTTGTTGTCTGACGGTCCCCAGACGGCAGAAATAAGACCACGCGCTTCGAGGCGATGGAGGGCGGGATAGAGCGCTCCCGGTGTGACGCTGAGCACTTCAGCGGACAGCAGTTGGATACGCTGCATGATGTCCCAGCCGTTCAGGCTTCCGGATCTGAGCAAGCGCAGGATTAAAAGTTCGAGCGTGCCCTGCTTGAACAGGTCTGATTGTTGTTTATTCATCGGCTCCTCTAGTCAGACGATAGGAACGCAGTCTAACGCCCGTCCTATCGGCTGTCAATAGGAGCCACAAAAGGCACAAAAAGCACAAAAGGCACAAGGAAGAAATTCGCCTACTGAACTAACGAACTCATTTTGTGCTTTTTGTGCCTTCTGTGCCTTTTGTGGCTCAGAGCAACAAATTGCAAACCATGAAGCCGACTCTCAATCTCAACGCACCGGTTCCGAGTGCCGTGATGTGTGAGGCGACGGCTTTCCAACAACCGTTTCGCTTTACCAGCACGTCCGTGTACTGATACTGACCCGCCATCGACCAGCCTTTGTACCGGCCGCGAAATCTAGATCGACCCGTCACGACGGCGGTATCGCCATTGACGCGCACGTTTACGTCATCGCTTTTAGTGCTTTGAAAGAGAACCTCGGTTCGATGAATGGCAGCGATAGTTTCCCCTTTGCTCCGCACTATTCCGAGTGGATCGGTCAGGAAGTAGTCGTCAGCCATCAGGCGATCGAGAGTGGCCAAGTCGTGTTGTTCGAAGGCGTCGCCCCATTCGATTTCGACCTGCCTGATTTCTTCTTCGGCGGAGATTACTGGTGAATCAGCCGGTGACTGGTTGATGGATAGGTAATCTGTCACTGTGCTCATAACCCTGCTTGTTACAACCCCTGGTTTGATTGATTTAGCCGGTAAGAAAATCTTGTGCCTTGTCGAGTTGTTAGGAAAGTTAGGTCAAATTGGTGGTGAGCTGCCTTACTTCGATTCGCTTCACTGTAGTACTTCAACGCAGGAACCCGAATGTACGCAACCGCGCATTAAACCAACGAGAGACCCTCGCGGGCGACATCCGCAGGTATTTCGTGATCGCCGTCGAATTCGCGAAACGTGACATCGTACCCGTCGCCTTTGAGCTCACCGGCGATGCGGCGGCCGCAGCGGTCGATCGGAAGAATGTGATCGTGCGTCCCATGTGAGATGAAAATCCGTGGTTTGCCGTGCGCGTCGCCGTTAATTACGAATCCGGGTGAGAACGCGACGATGCTCTTGAAGAAGTCGCCATTGATCAGTCCGAGCGAGAGCGCGTAAGTGGCGCCATCGGAAAAGCCGCCGACTGACACGCGCGCCGGATCGATGGCGGTAGTTTCGAAAACTCGCTCGAGCATTCGGTCGAGGTAATAAATGTCTTCACCGAACGCGCGGCTGCTGATTGCATCCCAGGTCGTATCGACTGAGTTGGGCGCCAACACGGCAACACCGGCTTCTTCGGGTGTGGAACCGAGATACCCGAACATGTCGTCTGCGCGTTGCGTCGCGCCGTGCAACATAATGAGCAGCGGCAGTGGTTTGTCGCCGGCGTTCTTAGGTATTTGCAGCACGGCGTCGCGCTCCAATTTGATCTCTCCGGTGGCGGACGTTTTTACGCCCGCGCGCGGGCGTGCAGTGAGGCGTCCATCGCTCGGCATGACTGCGCCCCCAAAACGACGACACGCGCCGCCGGCCGCAAGGGACACGAGCGTAGTTCCGGTGATTATTCCGAACTCACGTCTGCTGAGAGTCATCTCTTTCTGGTGAAGATTAAACCAGAGTAATTTCGATGTCTTTATCTTTTTGTGTTACCTTGCGGCTCAAATGAACAAATGTGCCTTTTGTGCCTTTTTGTGGCTGACTCTGATGCTTTACTTCGTGGCCCCCGTTGAAGCAAAACCGTGGCGCGCTGTGCATCTGCTCGATTACAACACCGATAGTGAGCTCGATGCACTCGGGCAGAATCTCGAGTTGTTAGCGAAGCAAGGAATCAACGTCATCATTCTCGAAGTTGACTACAACTTCGACTTCAAATCGCATCCGGAACTCAGACGCGGCACGAACCCGATCACGCATGACGGCGCACGACGATTCGCGGCTTTGTGCAGGAAGTTCAAGATTCGTCTGATTCCAGAGTTTCAGTCGCTTGGTCACCAATCGTGGAAAGCTGAAACGTTTCCGCTGCTGACCGTCAATCCAAAGTTCGACCTCACACCCGGCGCGTTTCCAAACAACGAAGGCATCTACTGCCGTGAATGGGATCCGCTCAACAAGGACGTCTGGCGTATCGTCTTTGAATTGATGGACGAGATTATCGATGGCTTTCGTGCCGATGCGATGCACGTAGGCATGGATGAAGTCTTTCTGCTCGGATCAGAACAGTCACCTTCGACGAAAGGCCAGGATCCGGGTGTGCTGTTTGCGAAAGCCGTGAACGAGCTTTACGGGCATCTCGTGCGTAAGCGTAAGGTTGAGATGTTGATGTGGGGCGATCGTTTGATCGATGGAAAGAAATACGACCTCGGCGAGTGGGAAGCGTCGAAGAACGGCACGGCCACCGCGATCGACATGATCCCGAAAGACGTCATCATCTGTCCGTGGCACTACGAACCGCGAGACAGTTATCCGTCGATCCCGATGTTCATGGAGAAAGGCTTTCGCGTGTTGCCTGCCGGTTGGAAGAATGTCGATGCGACGAAAGCCTTGATCCAGTTCAGCAAAGCGCAGACTGGACCAAAGCTGCTCGGTTACATGTTCACGACGTGGGGAGTTAAGAAGGATGAGCTGCTTGAATTCCCACCGATTGTCGAAGGCTTGAAAGTTCTGACAGATCAACAAAGTCGATGACTCACATCAACCGATCTTTAATACGCGTGGCCTTAGTCTTATCGGCGCTCTTCATGTTTGCTGACGTGGCCAGCCCGTGTGGTTGTTTTAACTCTGCAACCGTCCTCGACGATTATGAAGAAGCAGATCTCGTGATCGTTGCTCGATTTGTCTCGGTAACAAAGACAAAGACTCCCAGATGGCCACTTAATGATATCGATACCGCGACAATGATTGTCGAACGAGTTTACAAGGGAGACGTCAAGAGCGGTGACAACCTTATCTTTGCTCAAGGAAACGTGACGCTTGACTGTAGCTGGACGTTTTATGAAGAGGAGATTGGAACGCAGTATCTCCTTTATCTCTATCGACCCGAGAAGTCTACAGATCACTTCATAGTGTCAGCCTGTAACAGATCCCGCTCATTGGAATACGCGAATGACGATCTCTTGTACCTCGACAATCTCGATAAGGTGCGCGGACGCACGCGAGTTTCAGGTGTTCTCGACCAGGATGGTGGAGCCGACTCAGACGTCGTCGGCCGCAAGATTCGCATTCTTGGTAAGAACAAAACGTACGTCGCGATCACTGACAAAAATGGAGTTTACGAACTCTATGACTTGCCTCCGGACAAATATATTCTCGAACCTGAATTGAGGTTTGGGTGGAAGGTGGAGAAGTTTGGTTTAACGCGTAGGCCTACTCGCTCAGAATGGATGCACGGGATGAAGCCGAGTAACCGAGTTGCTTTCACGCTGCGACCAAAAAGGCATTTCGGTGTCGACATCGACCTTGCGCTCAGCAATCACATCGGCGGCACAGTTCGGGATGCCAAAGGGAAACCACTGCAATGGGTTTGCGTGTCGTTCGCACCGGTGGAGACTCCGGAGAAAGATCTCGACTGCAATGATTTGACGGATGTTGAAGGGAGTTTTCGGATTGATGGTGCTGAGGCCGGTACCTACATGCTGGTCTTCAACCCCAGGAACAAGCCAACTGCCGAGATGCCGTTTCCGAGGTTCTATTACCGTGACGCGACTGAACGTGAGAAGGCAACCGCGATCACCGTCAAACACGGTGAAAGCCTGAATAATCTGAACGTTGTGGTACCGCGTTAGTGCAGCCTTGCCTCAAGAGTCACTGTTGGATCGGGTCAGTACCGAAACGCGGTAGCGTCGGGTCGCCGCTATGCAGGATAACCGAGGAATTATTGGAGTTGCGAGACTCACCCGACGCTACCGCGTTTCGGTACTGACCCGATCCAAGTGCAGTTCCGGATTTTGAGGTAGTACCGCGCTAAGGTCTTTTCTTTCGGCCGTTACTGTTCTTGGCAGAGGTTTGATTACCGTCAGTTGTTGTGCGGTTACGGCGAATCGGTTCCTGATACCAGCGCGTGCCGGTGCGATACTCCTGCTCCGTTTTACTCAACATCGCGAGGGCGCGTTTCGGGCGCAAGTGAGCACAAGCAACGATGATCGTGTTCAGCAGCGCGATCGGCGCCACATACGATCCGGTAAATGATGGACTACTGGTCGAAGCGACGAGGTAGTCATCACAGTGCAAAGCGATCGGTGTTGTATCGCTGTCAGTAATGCCAAACGTCGGTACATTGCGTCCATGAGCGCGCTGCACCGATTCAACCGTCTCTCTGAGACACCTGCCAAAACTGATCGCCACGAGCAAATCCTTTTCTGTAAGTAGATCGATCTTGTGTTGCAGATTGCCCGTGCTCCCGACCGGCGCATGAGCGTCGAAGCCGAGCGGCGTCAGTCCATATGCAAGAAACCACGCCAGCGAGGCAGCGAGATCGACGCCAACCACCAGGATCCGTCGCGCGCTATGAATCCGCTTCGCCAAATCCACCGCACGACTCGCCTCCAGACTCGCTCTCAGTATGCTCAAGCTTTCGACATCTCTTTCGAGACAATGCTGCACCTGGTCGGTGACGCTGCGCTTCTCCTGAGTCGCCGCTTTCAAAACTGTGTAAGGCGTGATGTGGTTGACGAAGTGCTGCCGCAAGTCAGCCGCAAAATCCGCGAAACGTTCATACCCTAAAGCCTGAACAGTGCGCACGATCGTTGCTGCATCGACGTTGTAACGTTTCGCCATCTCGCGTGAGGACAGGAAGAAAGTCTGCTCATGGTTATCTAGTATCTCTCTGATCAGACGACAGCGGCTGCCGCTAAGGGGCGATTGGGCGAAACGAACTTCAAGCGAGGTGAGTGAAGATTTGGAGCCGTTACTGCCACGACTGTTGAGCGTGTTTCCCGCTCCCATATTTTGCTCCTTCGTGTGTGGACCGAGCTAAGGTTTCATTCGTGAGATATATACCCGAGTTTCAGTCAGACTTTTAATAAAATCCAGATCGATATCGAATCCTAAACCGGGCCGGTCGGGAACGGCCAC
>Ga0105243_10004569_pt1 | contig 10928 bp, 9 predicted proteins | sample KBSM34metaG_FD_81525 | JGI IMG/M metagenome (GOLD analysis project Ga0105243, IMG submission 81525) | Miscanthus rhizosphere microbial communities from Kellogg Biological Station, Michigan, USA - KBS M3-4 metaG | ecosystem: Host-associated > Plants > Roots > Rhizosphere > Soil | place: Michigan...
CGGCGTGAGCCCCAACAAGGTGCGCATTGGTTGAGCCGAACCATAGAAACAATCCAGCCAAACCCGGTTGTCGGGAATGCCTTCACAGCGCGCCGCCCCGTCCATCACGGTATCGCGGGCAGGATCGGCCATGGCGGGATGCGCCGCGGCCAGCCAGACCGCTGCCGGAATTCCCGCCCATGCGGAAAAATTGCGCTTCATTTCATGCTCCTGTGCGCGGCGTAGCGTGCACGACCAGGCACCGCTTGCGGCTCGCCGGATTGACCATGAGATCGGCACTATCCGAAAGCCAGACAAAATCAATCTTATCCCAGGGATATAGAATAGCTTCGCGATCCGCCACCAGCACCGCCCCTCGGTCGAGCGCCAACATAAAGGTGGATGCCATGTCGCGGCGCTCTCCAAACACCTCCACACATTGCATGCTGTGGGCTTGGCTTAGGGTAAAGCTCCAGCCCTGGGCCATCATGGCAGAAAAAGCGATGAGGGTCGCCGGAACCCAATCCCGGAGATGGGCGCTTTCCTGCCGCGTCAGGAAGGCCCGAATGACGGGCCGGACCGCATAGCCCATGGCGATTGCCAACGCCGGTGTGAACAATGCGCCCAGAGGCCATTGCTCCGAAAAGAAATAGAAGCCCGTATACAGGATCACGAATACTGGGCTCAAAGTTAGGACCGGCGGGCAGAGATGGTCCCAGCTGTTGAAATACTTCGCGCCGCCAAAAACCAACAAGATCACCACGCCCATTGTGACCATGGGCAAGAAAAATGAACCCGCCAACAATGCGGCAGAAACGAAATCGTTGAAATCCATCAGGCCAAGCACGGCCATGCTGTTGACGGTGAGAACCTCGCCCCAAACGAAGGCAACGGCCAATACAAAAAAGCTTGCCGCCACGACCGAGATATAGGCGCTCGGCTTGTCCAAGATTTACCAGCTCAACAGCTTCTGCAAATTGCCGCCCTTGACCTTGGCGATGTCGTCCGCCGAATAGCCTTTCATATGGACGTCGATAATTTTGGGCGAGCCGCCGCTCCACACCACGCGTTCGGCACCGTATTCGCGGATCAGACGGCGGGTAAACGGCAATACGCTTTCGAAGTTGGGCGCGTCGCTGGCAATATAATCCACGCCGGACAATTTCATGTAGACATTGGGCAGCTTGGCCAGTTCCAGCATATTGGCATATTCATAAGGATTGCCCAGCTTGGGCTCGCCCATATGGTCGATCAGCACCTTGCAGCCCGGAAAGGCGCGGATGGCGTCGGCGGCCTGAAGCGCGTAATTGGGGCCGATATGCAGTTCGATGATCACGCCCAGGTCCGCCGCCTGTTTCCATAACGCCCGCACATATTTGGCGGCGAAGGATTCCAAATACATCTCCTCGCCACGATGGGCATGGAAACGCGTGGCAACGATGCGCGGTTCGGCCTTCACCAGCGCCGCAAGCTTCTTCGGAGACTCCGGATTCTTGGGATAGAACAGGCTGGTGCCCTTGAACTTGGCGGGCGGTGTGCGGCGCAGGCAGTTCAGCACCAGCGTGTGGTCGTCGCCATAGGGCTCGGGTTGCACCAGCATCGCTTTGTCGATGCCGAACTGCTTGAGATGCGCCTCATAGGGCGGCAAGGGATCGGCCGGCAGCTTTTCCGTGTCGGGCTTGTAGACGGCATTGGGGTGGAAGGGAAACTTCGCCGTATTCGAGCTGAACATATGCGCATTCCACTCGATCACCGGCACGGCGGAGGCGGCGGCGGCACGGCCGGTGGTGCCGGCCAGCATGGCTGCCCCCATCAGGGCAAGCGTGTCGCGGCGGTTGGTGCCTTCCATAATCGTCCCCTGGGCTACTTGCTTTTCGCAATTTGCAAAGGGATACCATGCCGGGCGGATACGGGAAACATGAATAGAAAAGTCCTGACGGAACAGGCCATCGCGCTGCAACGCAGCGGACGCTGGGCGGAGGCCGAACGCCTGTATCTGCAGGTGCTGACGCAAGCCCCCGAGGATTTCACTGCGCGTCATCTGTTGGGCGTCGCGCGCGCGCAATCCGGCCGCATGGACCAAGCCTTGGCGGACATCGAAGCGGCTCTCACGATCATTCCGCGCGATCCGGAAGCGCTGCTCAATCGCGCCAATGTGCTCAAAGTCCTGAACCGCCCCCAGGAAGCCCTGGCCGGATATGAAGAGGCCCTGAACGTTAGGCCTTCCTGGCCGCAAGCAGAGAACAACCGCGGCACGGTGCTGCAAGCCTTGGGCCGGCATGATGAAGCGTTGGCGGCATACGACCGCGCTTTGGCGCTTGAGCCCGATCATGTCGAGGCGCTGAACAATCGCGGCAATGTGTTGCAGGACCTTAAGCGTCCGGCGGAGGCGTTGGCCGCCTATGACCGAACCTTGCGCCTGGCACCGACCTACGCCGCCGCCTTCAACAACCGTGGCAGCGTACTTTTGACTTTGAAGCGCTTCGCCGATGCTTTGTCGTGCTTCGATCGCGCGCTGGCCTTGCGGCCCGGCGATGCCGAGGTGATCAACAATCGCGGCAACGCCTTGCAAGGCCTGATGCGCTATGAGGAAGCGCTGGCCTGTTACGACCAGGCGCTGGCGCTCAAGCCCGATTATGCCGAGGCGATGAACAACCGGGGCGAGGCCTTGCAGCAGCTGAAACGCCATGACGAGGCGCTGGCCTCCTTCGACAGCGCGGCCACGGCGCGGCCCGACGCCTTGGGCGGCGCCGCCATGGCGGCGCTCGATCTCTGCGACTGGCCACGGACTGCCGAGATTGGCGCTCAACTGGAAAGGCGCATCGCGGCCGGAGAACCGATCTCGCCTTGGGTGTTGTTGGGCTATAGCGGCAGCGAGGCGCTGCAGCGCCAATGCGCCGCCAATGTCATCCGCAATCGTTTTCCTGTTCTGCCGCCGCCGCTCGCGGCGCCGCGTTACAACCATGCCAAGCTCCGGCTGGCCTATCTTTCCTCGGATGTCGGGCATCACCCGGTGGCGACCCAAATCGTGCAATTGATCGAAAGCCATGACCGCGAGGGCTTCGAGATCATCGGCATCGGCACCAATCAGGATGACGGCAGTCCGCAGCGGCGGCGCCTGGTCGCGGCCTTTGACCGGTTCGTGGACGCTCATCAACTGCCGCCCGCCACGCTCGCGCGGCGCCTGCGGGATATGGAAGTGGATGTGCTGGTGGATCTCAATGGTCATACCAGGGGCGACCATTTCGACGTCTTGAGCCATCGGCCGGCGCCGGTGCAAGCCAGCTGGCTCGGCTATGCCGGCACCACGGCTGCGCCTTTTGTCGACTATGTCATGGCCGACCGCATCGTCGCTCCCGACCAGGCGTTCTATTCAGAAAAGCTGGCCTATTTGCCCAACTGCTTTTTCCCCAGCGATACCAGCCGCGCCTTGGGCAAGGTGCCTAGCCGCACCGAAGCCGCCCTTCCCCCGGATGGCTTGGTGTTTTGCTGCTTCAACAACAGCTGGAAAATCACCGAGCCGGTTTTCACCATCTGGATGCGGTTGCTGGCCCAACTGCCCGGCAGCGTGCTCTGGTTGAAACAGGCCGGCGAAAAAACCAAAGCCAAGCTGAAGCAAGCCGCGGCGGATCGCAGGATCGATCCGGAGCGGTTGGTATTCGCCAAACCGGCTCCATTGGATGTGCACATGGCCCGCCATCGCCTGGCGGACCTGTTTCTCGACACACTGCCTTACAACGCCCATGCCACGGCATGCGATGCGCTGTGGGCTGGACTACCGGTCTTGACCCGCCGCGGCAGCGCTTTTGCGGGCCGCGTCGCCGCCAGCCTTTTGACAGCAGTGGGGCTGCCGGAGCTGATCGCGGAAAGCGCGGAAGATTATGAATCGCTCGCGGTGACTCTGGCGCGGGATCCCGCGCGCCTCAAGGCTCTACGCGAAAAGCTCGACGCCCACCGCGCCACCGCGCCGCTGTTCGACACGCCGCGCTTGGCGCGCGATTTGGAAACTCTCTACCGGCAGATGCTAGCTGCTGCTGTGTAATTCCGAACGGATGCGCTTGACCGTCTCGGGCGAGATGGCCGGCGCCTGGTTGCCCCAATTGTTGCGGACATAGGTGAGGATATTGGCCACCTGCTCGTCCGTCAGCCGCCAACCGAAACTGGGCATGCCGGGACCCGTTGGCGCTTTTGGCGTGGCCACGGCCTTGGCGCCGGCGAGCACGGTCCGCACCACCGTATCGGCGCGCACCTGTCTCACCGCGGCATTGCCGGCCAATGGCGGGAACAGAGCGCTGCCTTTGCCGTCGCGGCCATGGCAGGCGACGCAGCTTAATTCATAGGCACGGGCGCCGGCCTTCATCTGGGCATCGATGCCGCTGGCGCCGCCGCCATTGCCTTTGCTGGGCGGCACATCCTTGAGATAGACCGCCATGGCATCCAGGTCCGCCATGGTCATGCGCGAGGTGGAATTCTCCACCGCTTCCGCCATCGGTCCGGAAGCCAGCGAATGCGCGTTACGGCCGGTTTCCAGATATTCGACCATGTCGACGCGGCTCCAGGAACCCAATCCTGCATGATGTTCGCTGGTCAAGTCCGGCGCGAACCAGCCTTGTAACGACGTGCCTGTGAGCGCGCGTTTATCCGCGCCAAAGGCATTTTTGGGTGCATGACAGGCGCCGCAATGGCCCGGTCCGTTCACCAGGTATGAGCCGCGGTTCCACTCCGCGCTTTTGGACGCGTCGGCAATCGGTTGGGGCCGGAAGAACAAAGCATTCCAGCCGCGCATCAACACCCGCAAATTGAAGGGAAAGCGCAGTTGGTTGACATTGACCCTGTTCTTCACCGGCTTGACGGTGCGCAGATAGTCCCACATCGCGGAGACGTCGCTGTCGGGCATGTGGGCGTAGTAGGGATATGGCATGGCGGGATAAAGCCGTTTGCCGCCTGGCGCAACGCCACGCTTCATCGCCAGATTGAATTCCTGGGCGGTATAATTGCCGATGCCCGTCTCCTTGTCGGGCGTGATGTTGGGCGCCACCATGCGGCCGAAGGGCGTTTCCAGCACCACCCCGCCGGCAAGGTCCTTGCCGTGACAGCCTTCGCAGTCTCCCAAGATGACTTGGTATTTGCCTGCGTCGGTCGTGGCGGCCAGCGCGGGAACGGAAAGAGCGACAAAAACAGCCGCCCAGAAGAATCCGGAGCGTCGGCGAAAGCCGGAGCGACCCATTAAAAAAGTGCTCATGCGGGCACCAGCGCGCCGGGCGATTTGATGTATTTGGTGGTGATGGCTTCCGCCGCCCAATAGGCCAAGGCGCCCACTGTGCCGGTGGGGTTCATGCCGGCATTGTGCGCGAAGGCGGACGCCCCGACCACGAACACATTGGGCACATCCCAACTCTGGAGATATTTGTTCACCGCGCTGGTGGTGGGATCAGTGCCCATGATGGCGCCGCCGGTATTGTGCGTGCTCTGGTAAGGCACCGAATTCCAGCCTTTCTGCAGGCGCGCCACCGCGGTGTATTTGGCGTTGAAGGGCTTGGTCAATTTTTCCAGCTGCTCCGACATGTAATGCGACATCCGGACATCATTGTCGGGAAAATCGAAGGTTATCCGCAGCAGCGGACGGCCATGGCGATCGGTGTAGGTCGGATCCAAATCCAGGTAATTCTCGCGCACCGGATAGGAAGATCCCTGCGAACCGAAGCCCATGGAATTCTGGTAGCCGTCTACCGTCGCCTGCTTCCATTTGGCGCCCCAGCGCGGGCTCCCCGGCACGGTCGGCCGGTTGGAGATCGGCCGTCCGTTGGAGACAGTGCAGCTGATTCCGGCGCCCCCCACAAAATCCAGTTTGGAATGATCGAAGCCGTCGCCCTGGAAATCGTCGATGGTCTGGCCCAGCGCACCGGCGCCGATGAAGGGATTGAAATGCTTGTCGTCGAACATCAGCCGCGCGCCGGCGCTGGTCTGGTAGCAATAATTGCGGCCCACCGTGCCCTTGCCCGTAACAGGATCGTACTGCGTGCCGATCTTGGACAAGAGCATCATGCGCACATTCATCAGGGCATAGGCGCAAACCGCCACCACATCGGCCGGCTGTTCGTACTCGACTCCCTGCGCATCCAAAAACGTCACGCTTCTCGCCATCTTGCCGTCGGGCGTGAGATTGACCTTCAACACCTCGCTGTCCGTGCGCAGCTCGAAATTCGGCTTCTTCATCAACACCGGCAGGATGGTGGTCTGGGCGCTGGCCTTGGAATAGTTGCCGCAGGCGAAACGCTCGCAGAAGCCGCAAAAGGTGCACTCGCCCATGCGGATGCCCAGCGGATTGACGTAAGCCCGTGACAGGTTGGATGACGGCAAGGGGAAGGGATGATGGCCCAATTCCCTCATCTTTTCCGCGAACAAGGTCGATGCATAGGGCATCCGCAATGGCGGGTTGGGATAGTCGCGCGAGCGCGGGCTTTCAAATGGATTGCCGCCCGGCTGAATTTGGCCCTTGATGTTGCCGGCCTTGCCGGACGTGCCGCAGATATACTCGTACTGATCGAAACTGTGCTCGATCTCGTCCCAGGTCACGCCCCAATCCTGCAATTGCAGGCCCCTGATCTTGGCAGCGCCGTAGCGCTGGGTGAGATGGGTCTTGATGGAAAAATCGCTGTCCCAGAATCGCCAAGTTTGCCCATTCCAATGCACGCCGGCCCCGCCCACGCCGTCGCCCGGCAAGAAGGAACCGTAATCGCGCATCGGCAAGGCCGTCTGGCCGGCATTGTTGCGCATGGTCATGGCTTCGACGCTGGGCTTGAGGAACAAATCCTTGCGGATGGCGTAGCGCAGCTCGTCTTGCATGTAAGCGATATTGAAATCGGTCGCGGTGTCGCGCCACGGACCGCGCTCGAGCGCGACGACATTGAGGCCGGCATCGGTGAGCTGTTGGGCCAAAATCGAACCGGTCCAGCCCAGCCCGATGATCACCGCGTCACGTTTGGGAAGCACGCGCGCCATCTAGCCCTCCATCCCATAGATCGAGACCGGTCCCCTGGGATAGGGCACATTACGCTTGTCGATATGGTCGCGATAATCGTAACGCGCGCCGGGGAAGCCGATCATCTTCCAGCCCGCCATGTTCTTATTGCCGCCATAGAGCGGGTCCGCGAAGAACCCTTCCATGGTGTTTTGCAGCACCAGTTCGAAAAACTCCTTGGTGCTGAAGCCGGGTTTCAAATTGAGCTTGATCTTGCTGCCGTCCATCCCGGCCAGCACTTCGTCCTGCTGCTCGGCGGAAAGGGCGCGGAAATCCTTTTTGTAGGTCGTGTTGGTGTATTCGTTCAGCGCCTGCAGACCCAGCCGATAACGGCCGGCCGGTGCGAGGTCGCCTTGATAACCCTGGGTGGGCAGCCCCTGCCGGAAGGGGCCTTTGGTATAAAGCCTGCTGGCTTGGCCGAAAGCACCCGCCAACTGGCGGTCGATGAAAATGGCGCAGCCGCATTCTTTTCCGCTGGGCGACAGCTGATCGGCTGGGATCAGCCGCTCGACAATGGCTTCCACCGTGGCGGCTTCGACGGGCGTGAAAAAATACCAGCCCAAGGGATTGACCGGGCGCGGCGGCGCACCCGCAAAAGGCGACCAAGGCAGGTTACCCGAGATGGTGCGGCCGTCCGCCGTAGCGGCCAAGATCGGAAGCGCTGCGGCAGAGGCCAGCAAGTGGCGGCGGGTGACCCCGCGCAAGCTATTGTCCATATCCCCCTCCGGCTTTCGCGCAGTGCCGCCGAAGCCAACGCCTTCGCGCTGCGCGCCGCCCCCGCGATTCTCTATTTTTGTGGGGCCGATCCTAAGAGCGAGCTTCCCCGGGATCAATTCGCCTTATGTATTGCTGCAGGCGCGAAACTAGGCATGCCCTATCTGCATGCAACCACTGTGATCGTACCAAGAAACCCAAGGAACCAGGGAGTTTCGCGGAACCAAGGCCTAACGGAACCGGTTTCCGCAGTGGGCTGGGTAAAAACCCTCCACGGAGAATCTCATGAACAACCAGGACAATCAGTCTGGCCAGAAGAATCAGCAGCAGAAACACCAGCAGCAGCAGAAACCCGGTCAGCAGTCGGGCCAACAGCAGCGCCAGCAAGGGCAGCAGGACGAGCAGGACAATCAAAGCAGCCGGAGCGGCCAGAAAGGCAGCGATCAGCAAGAATGATCAGCTGACGAAATTGCCGAGAAAGGGCCCGCTTCGCGGGCCCTTTTTTTACAGGCCATGGCAATTGTATTTTTGTGACAAAAGACCAATGTTGCAGCATGGCTTCAAGACGTCCCCTGGCAAGCCGCCTGCAAAGCGGTTTGGCCCACCGCATCCTCCAGCTGCTCAAAGATGAGAATGCCCAATCCGGCCGGCATTTGGTCGAGCAGGATCTTTGCGACGCATTCGGCGTGTCGCGCACGCCCGTCCGCGGTGCGCTGAAGCTTTTAGCAGCCGAGGGACTGGTAAATCCGCGCCCCGGCCGCGGCTTCGCGCTGGCCAGGATGCCGACGGCGATCAGCAAAGAGGAAATCAAGGAGGAGGAAGAGGATCAGCGCTTATTCTCGCTGCTGGCGCAGGCACGGGGCGCCGGAAAACTGCCGGACCTGTTTACGCAGCAGGAGATCGTACGCCGTTTTCATGTGCGCCTTGCCACTGTGATGCAGGTGCTGCGGTCCCTGCAGGAATTGGGCGTGATCGAGCGCAGGGCCGGCCATGGTTGGATGTTTGCCGGCGATACGGCGCGCCTTCTCAACGAAAGCTACGCCTTCCGCAGGGCGCTGGAGCCGCAGATCTTGCCGCAGCCCGGTTTCAGGCTGGATCGCGCTTGGGCGGAAAAGGCACGGAGTCAGCACCAGAAGCTGCGCAACAAGCCATGGCGGGCCGGCGACGGCATGGCTTTTCACGCGGTCAATGCGGATTTTCACGAACAGCTGGCGCGATGCTCCGGCAATCGCACGATGTTGAAGGCGATCCAGAACCAGACCCGGCTACGCCAATTCCTGATCGGGCATTGGGACTATCCCATGGAGCAGGTGCATAGCGCCATCGACGATCATCTGGAGATTTTGGCGGCGCTTGAGTCAGGCTATGCCGACAAGGCGGCGGCGCTCATGCTGCATCACCTGACGCAAAGCGCGTCGCAGTCTCATGAAGCAGGCACCGCCGCCTAGTTGGACTGCGCAGAGGCTAAGCGCGCAGGATTTTGGGGCGTGAGCAGGGTGAGGCCCGTTCGCGCTTTGAGCGACGAAATGGTCCAGTGGACCATTTCGAGGGCCGAACGCGCGGAGCACGAGCGACGCGCCGGGCAAACGGTTGCACGGCCGCTCGCTCAAGCTCGCGGCGTTCGCCGCTTTCGCAGGTCCACTGGACCTGCTCACATGCTTCGCATGACGCGGCTCACCTCACGACGCAAAAGACAAGCGCTAGTAGATGTCGCGGCGGTAGAGACCATCCTGAGTCATCGCGTCAATTGCCTCCTCGCCCAGGATGGCGATCAAGGCATCTTGCACGCCCGCCGCCATCTCCAACCCACCACACACCAGGATCGAGGCGCCCCGCTCACGCACCCAGCGTCCGATCTCGGCACCGTGTTCCGCCACCAGGTGCTGGACATATTTCTTCGGCACCGCGTCGCGCGAAAAAACCAAGTCCGTGCGGACCAGCGTGCCATCCGCTTGCCAGGCTTTCAGGTCTTCTTCGTAGTAAAGATCATGGGTCCGGGTTTTTTCGCCAAACAGAAGCCAGGCATTGCCCAGCTTTTTCCGCTGACGATGAAGCAGGTGAGCCCGCAAGCCTGCAATGCCGGTGCCCGCGCCGATCAAAATTTGCGAAGCTTCCCGGGGGGGATGGAAATTGGGATTGGGCCGCAGGCGAAGCTTGACCACCCCGCCCAATTCGCAGTCGCGAGTCAGCCAGCCGGAGCCCAAGCCAAGGCTGCCGTCCTGCCTGACCGCCTTGCGCACCAATAGCTCCATGCGGCCGCTGTCCGGCAGCGAAGCGATGGAATATTCGCGATGCGGAAAGGCTTCCAGCCGTTCCACCAGCCAATCCAACGAAATCCCTTCCACCTCATGCGCCCTGGGCAGCCGCGAATGAGCCAGGATGTCACGCAGATAGGTCCATTGCCCGCGCCAGCGAAAGCTTTTTTCCCCGTCCATCTGGTGTCTGACGAGAAATTCACCGACCAAGGATTCGCTGTTGCGCGGCCAGATTTCCGCGATGTCGCCGGCGGTCCAATTGAGCTGCGCCGCATCCTTGGGCCGAAGCGCGAGATGCCAGGCCTCGAGACCTGGACTGCCGTCATTCAGCAACTGTCGCTCGGCCAGCAGCCAGTCGCGTGGCGGTCCGGGCATCAGGGCCTCGGCGGTCGTGGCGGCGCCCAGCTTCTGCAGATGCTGGCACCATTTGGTCATGGCGGCTGTGTCATCATCGCCGTCGACACAAACAAGCTCGAATAGGCGGCGCGCCTTGCCGGACGCCAGCCAGCGGTCCACCTCCCTGCCGAAGCCGCAAAACGTGGCGTCGTATTTGCGGTCGCCCAGGGCCAGGACGGCGAAGGAAAGATTTTTCAGGGCCGGCGCCTGCGACATCTGCTTGCGGGCAAAAGCCCGGGCCGTGTCCGGCGCCTCACCCGCGCCATAGGTGCTGGTTACGACCAACAGGGTACCGGCATCGGCAAGCTCCGCCACCGACAGCCCGCCCAGGGGCGCGACCCGCACCAGGGCGCCCGGAACGACCGCCAGCGCATTGGCGCTCAACCAGGCGATCCGCTCGGCCGCGCCGGTCTGGCTGGCAAAGGCGACCAAAATCCTGCCGCCGGGCCCAGGCCTCTTGCGAAATAGGGAACCAAAAACCATCAGCGCCCGTAACATACGGCAGGGGGCCAGGCAAACCCTGGTTTTTCAACCACTTTGCGGTCGCTGCCGTTCGTTCCCCG
>Ga0105243_10004571_pt1 | contig 10919 bp, 12 predicted proteins | sample KBSM34metaG_FD_81525 | JGI IMG/M metagenome (GOLD analysis project Ga0105243, IMG submission 81525) | Miscanthus rhizosphere microbial communities from Kellogg Biological Station, Michigan, USA - KBS M3-4 metaG | ecosystem: Host-associated > Plants > Roots > Rhizosphere > Soil | place...
AACAGGGGTTTGCGTAACGGCTGCGGCAGTGGTACGTTGCGCTACACGCCGGTGTAGCTCAGTCGGTAGAGCAGCGCACTCGTAACGCGAAGGTCGCAGGTTCGATTCCTGTCTCCGGCACCAGTTCAGGTTCCAGTGAAGGCTACCAAAATCTCTGTAACCCCCGTAAAACCCGCCTTTCGGCGGGTTTTTTCGTTATGGCGTTCCGTCGGAATCCGATAGCTGCCAGCCGATTTAGGGGTAACGTTTGGGATAAAGTCGATTCGATAAAGGGGTTTACCCTTATGGCTCGTACTACTGCTCCCCTGACCGATACCGCGTGCTGATCGGCCAAACCTACTGACCGCCCCTACAAGCTTTTTGACGGTGATGGTCTTTATCTCCTCGTTTACCCCAATGGCCGCAAAGGCTGGCGCTTCCGGTATGTGAAACCGGATGGACGAGAGTGGCTGACCTCGTTTGGCAACTATCCCGTCATCGGCCTTGCAGATGCTCGGCAGAAGCGTCTGGAGACTAAGCGGATGCTGGCTGAGGGCATCGATCCGATTGCGTCCAAGCAGCAGGCCAAGGCCGAGGCGGTTGTCAGAGGCCACACATTCGAGCGCTTTGCCTTGGACTGGCATAAGGAAATGTCCGTGAAGTGGGCGCCTGGCCATTCGCGGACTGTGCTCAGTCGTTTGAAGTCTCACGTATTCCCGCTGCTCGGCGCACGCGCCGTCGTTGATCTGGATACCTTCGACCTCATGCAGCCGCTTGAGGCGATAAAGAAGCGCGGCACGATTGATGTGGCTTTGAGGGTACAAAACTACCTGCAGAGCATCATGCGTGAGGCGAAGAGGCTACGGCTGATCACGGTGAACCCTGCATATGACCTTGAGGGCTTCATCAGCGCGCCACGGGTTACGCATCGGCCTGCACTCCCACTGTCAAGTCTGCCTGAGTTGATGGACCGCATCGAGAACTACAAGGGACGCACGCTCACCCGGCTGACCGTTATGCTATCCCTGCTTGTCCGGTCCAGCGAATTGCGTTTTGCACGTTGGAGTGAGTTCGACCTGAAGCGCGGCATATGGGAGATACCGGATACGCGACCTGCGTTGGACGGCGTTCCGTATTCGACCCGAGGGACTAAGATGGCGGGCGACATCCATTTGGTCCCTCTGTCACCGCAAGCGGTGGCGTTGCTTGAACAGATTCATGCGATCACGGGGTACTTCGACCTAGTGTTCACCAGTGACGCTCGCTCGTGGAAGCCTATGTCCGAAAACACGGTCAACAGCGCTCTGCGGAACATGGGCTACGACACCAAGACCGAAATCTGCGGGCATGGCTTCCGCTCCATGGCGTGCAGTGCTTTGGTCGAATCTGGACTTTGGTCTGAGACGGCTATTGAGCGGCAAATGAGCCACAGGGAGCGGAACAACGTTCGGGCGGCATATATCCACAAGGCCGAGTTCCTGGAGGAGCGGCGAATGATCATGAGTTGGTGGAGCCGTTACCTCGAAGCGAACCGGCAGGAGCATATCTCGCCGCATGAGTTCGCGAATCAGACCGGGGCAAACGTTTCTCGCGAGCTTATTTATCGGATCGCAGCTGAGAAAACACGCCCGTGCACGTATTTGATTGGTGATTTCACAGCAAAAACCTTATAAATCAATTGCTTAAATTACGTTGGTTGAGCGTGTGCCGCCAATTCCTTGCAGATTTATCTGCCCTGACGCGCTAGCGTAAAGAGGCAGGTTTATCGCCAGTATCTCCTGGGGAAGATAGAAATTCAGCGTGTAAGTCAGCTCGTCTTTTAAATCTCGTGAGCGTAGTGAGGTGCGTGTGGAGGCCGGCTGTTGTTCGCGATTTGGGAACACTCCCTTGACGTGTGGTAGGGGTTGAGGTAGCTTGTTCCCAAATTGGGAACAAAGCGACGATCATGAGATTGCTTGGTAGAGAGAAACTGCCTCCTCTTCAGGGGGAAAGCGAGCATATCCGCAAATGGATTTGTGTATGGGTGAGTGAGATCGGTCACGCAAAGTGGAAGGTCCCAGCCGAGCTACTCGAACAGTACCCTAATGCCCTTTCAACTTCCGAAGATACCTTTCTCTTCTCTATCTGTGAGTCCAACACATTCTTAGAGTTAAAGATCGCTTTTGCCCAAGGAATTGCAATAATCACTGCAATAGTGAAAAAATTATGAAAATTTTGAGCCCTAAAATTATCAAAACAGAGGAACAATACCTCGAATACTTTAATGAGGTGCACTCTCTGATAATTTCTTCTCCGAGACTTGGTTCGGAGGAAAGTGATAGGCTCGAACTGCTTTCGATGCTCATAGAGGACTATGAGAAGCAAAAATATCCAGTAGAGGCTCCTGATCCAATTGACGCTATTCTTTTTCGTATGGCCGAAAAGGGATTGAAGCAAGCCGATTTGGTTCCATATTTTGGAACCAGAAGTAGAGTGTCAGAAGTATTAGCAAGGAAACGACCTCTCACAGTGCCTATGATTAGAGCTCTGGCAGTAGGGCTTGGTATTTCAGCTGACACCTTGGTTGGGCTTGATGAAGTAGGGAGCAGCCAAAATAAGTCTAATGTAGACTGGTCGAAATTCCCTGTTAAGGAAATGGTTGCTAGGGGCTGGATTGACACCATCACTAGTAAAACAAAGAAAGCTGTTGAGGACATCGTTCAGGGATTTATAGCGGAAATGGGGCTGCAAGAAAGTGGAGCTTCTTTCCGGCGTACGCTTTCAGGTGACTCGCCTACTCCAACGACAACTTATGCGCTTTATGCATGGCTGGCTAGAGTTATACAAAGAACGCGGGAGATGAAAAGTGAGCTTCCGGAGTACGATAAGACAAAAGTCGGTGAAGCCTTAATCAAAGAGGTCGTTCAGCTCAGTCGTTTTGAGGAAGGGCCTCGAATGGCAGTGGAGTTGCTTAAAAAACATGGTATAGCAGTAATTATTGAGCCTCAGCTAAAAGGTACAATGCTTGATGGTGCTGCTCTTAAAGAGGTAGACGGTACCCCTATTATTGCGCTGACCTTGAGGTATGACAGGGTCGACAATTTCTGGTTTACTCTGGTGCATGAAATGGTCCACGTTTGGAAGCATATCGATGACGCCAGTGAAGCTATCTTAGATGATCTGGAGCACGGCAGCACCGACAAAAGAGAGTCAGAGGCTAATAGAATAGCACGAGATGCATTCATACCCCGGGCGATGTGGAAGCGTACCGATGCATATTTGAAACCAAGCAGAGAGACGATTATTAACTTAGCTAAAGAGCTTAAGATACATCCAGCGATTATAGCTGGTCGCCTTAGAAAAGAAGCGGGTAATTATAACCAGTTTACCGATCTAATAGGCCAGGGAATGGTTAGGGCTCAACTCGAAAATCTATGAGGTATGAAATATGAATAATCAGTATTTCCCCATCGTTCGAGCTAAATCTGGTGAGATGGAGGCGCTGTCTTACTTGAAAAAGTTGGACAAGTCTTCGTTTGAGCGTTGTACGCCTATATTTGAGATCACCAAGCTTGAAGGTAGAGGTCTTGAAGTCGCATGTAAGAAAAGCGTTACCCCTTATGAGTACTATCTAGATAAACGTGCGCATGAGATCGCTGAGGTATTTAGGGGTAAGCGCGTAATACTCGATGTCTCGCAATGGCCTACCGAATTCACTACCGAAGGTGGTGAACAAGTATTGAGTTATGTTTGCAATAGGCTGAACGACCTGGGGGTTGTTGTTTGCCCTGTGATCGGATATGACAGATGGGATGCGGTAGAGTACCGAGAAACCATCAAGGCTATGGATTTGCCGAATGACGCATTCTTCTGTATCAGGCTGGACAACTTGGCTATTGAGGACCTTGGAGACCCTGATCACCTCAACGAGATAATTGAAGATATGATACTGAGTGCGGGGCTGAATGAGTCCATCACTCCAGTAATCATTGATATCGGCGATGTGACCAGGTTGCCAATGCAGGAACTGATGGAAGTCATAGAGTCTGCTTACGGGCACATGAAAGGCCTAGGTTTTGAGAAAATTATCATAAGCGCAAGTTCGATACCAGACACTATTGATAAAGCAGTAAAAGATCGCGACTCAAGTGGCTTGGTTCAGCGAAAGGAAATGATTGTATGGAAAGGTTTTCTATCCGCTAATCCGCGAGCCTCTCTCTATTTTGGTGATTATGGAGTCAGGAGTCCTCGGTCTTCAGATAATATTGCGCCAAATATGAATGCTAAGATTAGATATACAGTAAATAATGCATTCTTTGTAGTTCGCGGTCACTCTGTGAAAGGCGAGGGCGGCTTTGCTCAAAGTCAAACCCTTGCGAAAACAATTGTGAGCTCACTTCACTACAGGCAGCCCAACTTCAGCTGGGGCGATGCCATGATCAAGCAATGTAGTTTAGGTAAGATAGTAGGTAGCCCAACTGATTGGATCGCTTATGACACTAGTCATCACTTGCAGTCGGTTATTGGTGAAATACACGAGTTCACTACCCAGATCGCAGCCATTGCAGCTCGTGTGTAATTGAGGTGGGGGGCAACAAAATCTTGATTGTGCACCCCCTCACTCTTTGAGCCCGAACCAATTAAAAATGGGAGGGCTTGCGGTGAAATGCTGTCATTTAGCAGAAACTAAACTCGTCACCGCTGATCTCCGCTACTGGTAGGCAGTCACTGGAGCTGACTCGAATCCATCCAAGGATCGCAAGACTACGGATCGCAGAGGCGATAGCTTCTCGTTTGGATTCGGTATTCCAAGCCTTCTTCCACGACAGGACGAAATCAAAAACCTCTCGCTCAGGCACAATTGTAACTTTCTGGTCTTCTTTGAGCTTACTTACCGCATAAAAAACGGTCGCGACTTCTTCAGCTTGTTCTGTGTTTTTAATTCTACTAAAAAGATCAACGGTTTTTGATATTTTACTATCGTTGCGTTGTAGTACATCTTTAAATTTATCGCGCGCGGATTTATATTCTGGCCCAGTTCTTAGTGAATTCATTCGTCCTAATTGAACTTCACTTATGAGATTCGCGTTCGCTAAGGTGCTCAAAAGCTTTTGTACTTCTTCAGAGAAAGGACCGTAGCTTGCTTTTTTGAAGTCTAGGTTGGTGTCAACGCCCAAAGCTGTGATGGCATGACAAATTTTTTGAAAAATGGTACGTCCAACTTTAGGTGCGTATGGTTGAGACTCAAGTTGGTGTAGAACCTCTAATAGCACAATCCAGTTTGGATTTATCTTCTGGTTTTTCGAGCCTTTGTGCGAAGATACTTCGAAAAGCTTTTGCTGTGACGGGCTAAGAAAGTCGGTAGTGAGTTGGCTCACTGGAGTACCAAATGGTGCGTACATTTCCACCGGAATGTCAATCTTCGAAAGCATCTTATACATGATTGGCCCTATCAGTTCCCACTCCAGTCCGCCATTTCCACAACCCAAAGGAGGAAAGGCTACGGATGTGATATTCCATGTTTTATAGTTTTCAACAAAAATCACTAGCCCGTTTTGTATGTCCACCAGTTTGGAGGGGGAGCGCCAGTGGTCTTTGGTTGGAAAATTTATAATTGAAGTTCCGAGGATGTCCGTGTAAATGTAAGGTATGCCGGGCTTGACAAGCTTTTGTGAGCATCTTTTCACGTAGTCTTGCATTAGGCCCGGCCAGCGTTTTTTGAATTCTAATGCTACGCCCTTGCCCATCACGCCGACGCAGTTCACGGTATTGACCAACGTCTGCGCGTTGCTTTGGAACATGTCGCCTATAAGAACTCTGATCACGCTGTTCACCTGAAGAAAAGATGAGGGTTGGACGTTACTGGGATTCGCCAGTTCAACCCAGCGAGTACAGTCTCAACTTTTTGCTTCGTTGGGTCGTCACAAGTGTAGAACCCTGTGATGTAGCCAGGGGCCACAGCCCCAGGAACAAGGGTTTCAGCACATTTCGCAGCCTTTTTTTGCCATTCGACAATCTGTTCCTGATCTTTCCAGGAGTCCGCGAACACGTAGTCGAAATTGATTCTTGCCATACCGTCAGGATAGGAATGAAACCTTACGTAGTCCGAGGCAGCATTCTGGTCGCTCACTACTACATTGGGGAGCTCTAGCACTCCACGGCTGACCCTGACAACACAAAGGTCTGGATGAGCATTTTTCCTGAGGTATAGCATTGGATTGCGGGCGCAAAAATAAAGATTCGCATACTGATGCAGACGCATTCCATTTGGGACTGTCTTGCCTACCCTACGATCCTGAATTGCTTGGGCGGCTACCGATGAATGCGGAAGCGCTGCAGCTCGGTCGTGGCAGAGAATTCCGTGCTGGAACACTGATGGAAGATTCTCGATTGGCATGATGCAGTGCAATTCTACTACACGGTGGCTCATAGGCATCCCATCCATACGTCAGGTGCGCACTATACCTCAAGCATGGCATTTCGCCTTCAACCGCTCGGAGGTTTTTTGCCGTTTGTTTGTTCTTCGAACTGGGAGACAGCCTTGGATCCTGCGGCATCTACATCGGAAGGCATCCACCTACCAAAAACCTTCGCAATCATAGCCCAATCGCTATGCGCCATCTGCTTGGTCACCCACATAGCCAGATGCTCTCGCCTGGATCACAAGCTCAACCTCCCAGCATTTGCATTGAAATCCAGCATCCATGCACGCCCATCAACGTGAGTTGGCCCGCCGACAATGCTCCTGCTCGTACCAGCATTTTCTGAGAGCTGATACGTTGGTCCGCATCGACACCATTTGGCTGCGACCGAGTCCGCGGATATGCGTGCCGGCACCGGCAGGCCCGCTGCGTCGGCACATTCTTGAGATCGGCATCCGGGTCATCTCCGCAAGACAGGGTGCCCGGACGCTGGCAGTGAGCGCACGATCCAACGCACGGCTTTGAGGTTTCGATGATCTGCTTTCCATGCGGGTCCATCCAAACAGGGCTGCACAGCCGCCCTGTTTGGATGGACCTCACCTAAAAAATCAAAAGCACCCAATCGGCCACTGGAAGTCACGGGATTCCGTACACGCTCAATGCCATTTTCAACCGCAAAATCCAGCCGGCGAGTCGCTTGACCCTCTCGGATTGCGGGCGTAGAAAAGACAATGCAAAGGCTGTCGTTGACAGCCCCCCAGGTGACCCGAGCCTTCAAGGTCACGCCGCTCTCGCGGTGGTTCTCCCCAAGGGCGATTCGCATTCGGCAGCTCGCCCGGTCACCTCCCCGGTGATGGATGCTCTTACACATGTGGCCCTCGTGCGCTAGAAACACCGTATCTCGCTGCGCTGCAGCAACCTATCCGCTTGGCCGAATCTTGCGCCAACCTGTGCCCGTCTCTTTTTCTGGAAAGAGACGGGCACTTCTAACACTGCTGCAGCCCTGATCGCACATGGCTTTGCGGCAATCCCCCTCGTGACAATCGGCGTGACAAACGCCGATGTCACCAACAACAGCCTTGTAGATGATGGTGCCGCAGACCAGGGAATGGACTGCACCTGACTGACAATCAGGCATGCCCCAGTGATCGCATTGCTGCATTCACCCGGCTCAGGATCTTCAGGCGCTGGTTTAGTCAGCCAGCACTGCCTCCACCCGCCCACCGGCAACGGTGTTAAGGAGGCCATATCATGAGATGCCCTTGCTCCCGGTTGTAAGGAGCCGTCAGTCCCGCGTAGTGGAAATTCCCCACAGGTCGCAGGGGCCTTGATCCCTGATAACACTCAACATTCTTGGCGGGATGACGTGGGGCGAGGATCGGAGAACGGCAGATGAGGTGACCGACATGGCTTTAGTGGGTAGACGCGATGGCCGCAATTTTGGCTACGGCAGGCAGTTGAGCTACGCAGGGCGGCAGGCGCTGAAAGACATGTTCGGCGGCGGTCATTACGGCACGGTCAAGGCGCACACTGATCGGTGGCAGGCACTCGTGAAATGGTGCCGCTCCGAACAAGGGCCCGGTATCAATGATGCGCGGCACATTGATCGAAAGGTGTTGGCCGACTATGCGGCGTATCTGCGTGACCTAGTTGGGCGCGGTGACCTCGCCGTCAGCACCGCACAAAACCGGCTATCCAGCGTTAACAGAATCATGGCTGCGCTTCGCGGTGATCAGTGCGTGAAATTGTCCAGCCCGAGCAAGGCGTTGGGCATGAAGCGCACTGGCGTTCGCCAATCGGTGCCGCAAGGCCAAGACCGCGAACAGGTTCAGCAGATCGCCCATGCGCTTTGCCTCCATCATCAGCAACGGGCCGCCGCAATTGTTCTGTTAACGCGAGCCACCGGCATGCGTTTGCGGGAGGCCATCTTGGCGGATCTGCCACGACTAAGCCGTGAGGCTAACGACCTAGGTAGGATTAACATTCAGGATGGCACCAAAGGCGGCCGCGCCGGCGCATCTGCGCCACGGTGGATTGCGGTGAACGACCATGTTCGCGAGGCGCTTGGGTTTGCACAGCAGGTTTTGCCTGCGGGTAGCCGCAACATGATTGCGCCATACGAAAGCTACCTAAGTCTTCTGCAACAAATTATCCGCCCGGCGCGGGACATCCTGCGTGCACTCAACCTCAAGGGCTTCCACGAGCTACGTGCGGCGTACGCATGCGAGCGTTATGAGCAAATCACCCAACACCGCGCACCTATCTACGGCGGCCAACGCTACCAGGTGGTAAGGGACCTTGATCGTGAGGCCCGACGACAAATTAGCTATGAACTGGGGCATGGTCGGATCAATGTTGTCGCGGCCTACATTGGTGGCCGGCCATGAGCAGACATTTCGACATGGAACTGTTCCTGTCTGGCGTGCTGAACGGATCGCACGCGACCCGGCAACGCCATTTGCGCCAAGCGAAAACTATCCAGACTGAAATCGCAAAGCGCTGGCAACGAGAAACACCTTGGGCTTGGCAGAGAAAGCATTTGTCTTGGTTTCTCGATCGTCGTCTAAACGGGCGGAGTGAGGCGACGCGGTACTACTACTTACTGACTGTGCGGCTGCTCGCTTGTCGGTTGGAAAAGTCATGGGTGTTCGGGTAGATAAGGATGCCCATATTGTTTTCACGGTCGGCCCCAATGGGCAGAAGTTGGTAACGTGCTAGGGAGATAGCTGTCGCCAGTTAAGAAAAAACCGATGCTTTTGAAGGGGCTGTAGATATCGCGAGAGATAAGTTTTGGTATGGCATTATAATGCTATGCGTAACGGAATTTGTTGGGTTATAATAATTCTGTTTTATGTTGTTCTGCAGTGCCGGCTCGGCTAGTTGGTGGTTAGAAATTTTATGAATTCTCAGGGAGTGTACGGGTGTTATCGATGGCTAGCGGTGAAAAACCTATCCCTAATGTTTTATTCAAGTACAGGGATGACTCTGGGCGCACAGAGAGTATTTTTAAAGAAAAGAAAATTTGGTTATCATCAGCGGCTCAGCTGAATGATCCTCTAGAATGCCGAATTGGTGAAATTCCTAAGGAGTGGGAAGCTAGTAATATCCGAGCCATGGAAGGGGCCCAGTTAATGGGTATGATAGCTCGTCTGCCATTTTTTGAACCTCCTAAAAATATCCTTTCTCTGAGTGAGCGAGAAACCAAACAATGGTTGAAGCGCCTAAAAAAATTAGATCATCCTAGGAAGATGAAGGCCATGCGAGAACTGTATTCCGAGCATGGGATACAGCTATCTAGACCTGAAAGTGTATTCAAGGATATGCGCACCCGAATTTCTGCAGTTGGTATATTCAGTCTTAGTGAGACTTGCTGTAGTGAGTTGATGTGGGCGCACTATGGTGCTTGCCATCAAGGCATAGCGCTTGGGTTTTCAATCACACCAGGCTCCAAGTTGGCAAGTTCTAGGCATTGCTTGCCTGTGAGTTATGCTAGAGAAAAGCCTATGTTCAAAAATGGCTTTAAAAATGAAGTGCAAATTATGGCTCCCGGGAGCGGTATGCCTAATGTTCAGAGAGTGTCATTTGAAGATGATGTGTTTAGAGCGGCAATAAGTACTAAGACCCCTGTCTGGGAGTATGAGAAGGAGTGGCGATACGTAGAGGAGAGTCATGGGTTGTTTGACTTCCCTGGTGCTTTGAGTCAGGTTGTGTTTGGGATGAGGATGAGTAATGATCGGAAGCAGCATTACAGAAATCTTGTTAATGAATTCATTGGTAGTGATGTGGAGTATTTTGAGATAGTAGATGGGGCAGACTTGTGTGGTATCGAAGCTCGGAAAATTTGAGCTGAGCTGATGCTGGATTAAATGTAGTGCTCCACTTCTCTCGTAGTTCCATAGGTTGTAATTGTGAACATCTATTGGCAGTGAGTAGTCTGAGCCAGGTAGCGGATTTTAATAGAGTTTGCATAGTCCATAGCTGCTAGTTGCGATTGGTGGCTGTGGTCGAAGCCATGTATTCGAATATGTGGCAAGATATTGTCGGGCGGTTGTTGCGCGTTCGGTGGATCACTTTTCAGTTTATGGCTATATACCACAAGTTCGGACTTTAAGCTGTGCTTTTTCCTGCTTTTTCGATTTTTCCCCTGCGAGCAGCCGTACAGATTGTTTGAGGTAGTTTTAGGGATAAAATCAGATATCTTCAATAATAATAATTTTTGAAATCATGCCCTTGGGCCTTTATCCGACTCCTGTCTCCGCACCAGCAAAGCATTTGGTAGCAGTCCATGACTGCTGCTAAACACCCTCAGCAAAGCCCACCTATCGCGGGCTTTGCTGTTTCTGCTTGGCTCGTTCTGTCTCAGTACCTAAAACGTAAGTACTGGGGTTGATGCAGTAGGAAGCGGATAATTCACTAATCCCATTCAAGAAAAGGAAAACACCATGGCCAAACCACACGACTGGAACGACTGGGCTGGCGGACTGACACTGGTCCTTCAGACAATCGTTTATGTTCCACTGCTTTACGTCATCCTCATGC
>Ga0105243_10004572_pt1 | contig 10919 bp, 14 predicted proteins | sample KBSM34metaG_FD_81525 | JGI IMG/M metagenome (GOLD analysis project Ga0105243, IMG submission 81525) | Miscanthus rhizosphere microbial communities from Kellogg Biological Station, Michigan, USA - KBS M3-4 metaG | ecosystem: Host-associated > Plants > Roots > Rhizosphere > Soil | place...
GCGCGGCGAGCCTGCGGGCGCTCTTGGCGCCCAGCTCGATCTCGACGGGCTCCCCCGACGCGGCTTGAGCGACCAGGTTGAGCTTCCTCGCTCGAGCGGCCCCCATCAGAGCAACCTACACATCGATCGACCCGCTGTAATCGCTGAGCGCCTTCAAGTAGGCGTAGGCGCGGGTCATCACGCTCGCCACGGTGGCCGCCGCCGGGAACACCGCGTCGTAGGCGGCCGGGCCGATCACGTACCGCCGCTGCGCGATCGGGTTCTTCGCCGCCGCAGCCGCCGCGTCCGGGTAGGCCGACACCATCACGACCGCGGTGTTCAGCCCCGGCGGGAACGTCACCCCGCTGATGCGCCAGTAGGCGGTCGCGTAGACCGCGCCCGTCTCGTCGTCGGTCAGAGATTTCTGGATCGCCATGCCCGCTCTCCTACGTGAGCGTCACGGTTTTCGTGACGCCGTTAATTCGGACGAACAGACCGGCGGTTGTCGTCCACATGTCCCCGTTGACAGGGCTGGTAGGAGCGGCACCGTGGGGCAGAGTGAAGCCGGCGGCGCCCGTTCCCGACAGCACCGTGGTCAGTTTGGTGCCGACGAGGACCGCCCCCGTCGAGACGCCCGCGAGCGTGATGGTGCCCGTCCCCTTGGCGTTGATCGTCAGCGCCTCGTTGGTGCCCGACGACGACACCACCAGATCAGCGCCGCCCGCGAGCGCATGGGAGACGACCTGGAGTCCGGTGACCGACGATCCGGCGCTGGCGTTGACCGAGAAGGCTGGGTTCGTGGCGCCCGTGGCACCGAAGTAGTAGACCGTCCCCGAGATAGTCGTCGTCAGACCAACCATCGTGAGCGTGGACGCGACGGCGCCGAAGGTGATCGAGGACAATCCGGTCCCGGCCCGCACGATCAGGTCCACGGCGGGCACGGCGCCGATGCCGGTCGAGTCGATGATCGCCGCCGTCGCGCCCATCGACATGCGCATAGCGCCCGTGTTCGTCGTGTCGATCGTGTTGTAGAGGAAGAGCGACGACTGGGTGCCCGTCCCGTTGGGGATGGCGCCCATCTGCGTGGCGCCGTTGACGGTCGAGGTCTGGAAGAGCAGCTTGCTCAGCACCGTCGCGTTGCTGAAGTCGCCCAGAATCCGCCGGCCCGTCCCCGTGAAGGTCAGGTCACCCACCAATCCCAGCGTCTTGTTGGTCAGCGTCTGCGTCGCGGTCAGCAGCACCGCGTTGTCGAGGATGTCCAGCGTCGCGCCCAGCGTCGTCTTGATGTAGGAGTTGGCGTTGTCCGCGTCGGCCGCCTTCGACAGCCCCAGCAGCGTGGTCGTCGTGCTCATGCAGCCGTCTCCCGTGGGGTCACGACGTAGCTCAATCCGTCGTCGGCGAGCCTGGCCGCGTGGGTACTGAGATCAACCCCGGCGCCGGTGACCAGCAGGCCGAAGGCACTCCCGAGCGCTGCCTGCGCCTGCTGGACGGCCTGCCGGTAGGGCTCGAGCGCGGCGCGCTGCTGCTCGGTCAGGGGGATCACGACCGCGGGCTGATCGGTGGTCATCAGGCCACCTTCAGCGCGACGATCTTGGTCGCCTGCGCGGTGCCGCCGTTGATGTTCTGCTTGATCGTGGCGTGGGAGCCGCCGATGCCGTTGTAGTACTGCAGCTTGATCGTCTCGGTCCCGGCCAGCACGACGCGGCCGACGCACGCGAGCGCGCCGAATTGCGAGTTCTCCGCGTAGGTCATCGCCTCCCCCAGCACGACGGTGCCGGTCGGACGGTAGATCCGCACGCCGAAGTAGCCCGCGTTCGAGGAGTCGACCGCGATGGTCGCGGTCGCCCAGATCAGCCACTCCCCTGCCCCGAGGGACAGCGATACGGCCGTCACGTCCGTCCAGGTGGTGTCCACCGACGCGACCTGGTCGCCCCCGATGACCGCCTCGCTCGAGCTGTTCGCGATTGGCTGGGCGACCGCCAGCGTCGGGTTGGGGTAGCTGCCCGCCAGCGCCCCGCCGGCCGCGCCGGTCGGGGGAGCGCCCCCGGCCGTGGTGGCGCTGGTCGCCGTCGTCGCGCTGGTCGCCGTCGTCGCGCTGGTCGCCGTCGTGGCGTTACCCGAGATCGAGATCGCGTAGGTGCCGGCCGCAACCTCGGTGGGCGTCACCGCGCCAGCGGCCAGCTTCGCCGTCGTCACCGCGCCAGCGGCCAGCTTCGCGGTGGTGACGTTCAGGTCGGTGATCTCGGCGGTGACGATTTGCCCCCAGAGGGGCGCCACGCCGACGCCAGCGCCCTTCAGGACGTTGCCCACCGCTGGCGCCGCCAGCCGCGCCAGCGCGCCCGCCCCGGTCGCCACGACCAGATCCCCCGCGGTGGTCACCTTGGCGTTCGGGCTCTGGTCGAAGTTCTCCTTGACGGCGTTCGCCCACGCGGCGGTCGCGATCCCGCCGGTGATCTGGGTCGCGAGTGCTGCGTAGGTCACGTCATGCCCCCCACCGTCCGGTGCCCCAGAGGCCCAGCGTCGCCGAATCCCAGATGAGGTAGCCGGTGTCGAAGGCGCCAGCGCAGCCGAGGAAGATCCGCGTCCTCGACTCGGCCACGATCCGGACCGACTCCACCCACATCTGCTGCGCGAAGCTGGTCCGCGCGTTCACCACCGCCACCCGGTCCGCGACCTCGCGGGGCAAGGTCGCCGTCGCCAGGATGTCGGTCGTCAGGGGCACCTCGATCACGGCTGTGGCGCGGGGCACGATCCCGCGCGTCACGTACTCGTCGCAGATCGACTGCGCCACCTGGTAGTCCAGCTCGCCGAGGGTTCCCAGCGTCATCGGGTGTGGGCCGTACTGCGCGATCGAGGCGGTCACGCCGGCCGTGACCGCGTTCGTCACCTGCGTCGTCGCCGCCACCCGCGCCAGCTTGCCCCGCACCTGCAGCCCCGTCAGCGTCGCGCCCGCGCCCCCGGCCGTCAGCGTCAGCGTCACGAACGGGCCACTCGTCCGGTCGAACACCGCGCTGGCGAGGGCACCGACGGTGACGGTGTAATCCGGCCCCGCCGCGAGCGCGACCACGCTGGCGATGGGGTCGTCGGTGGAGGGCTGCACCTGGAACCGCCGCACCTCACCGGCCGTGAGGGTGACCGTCGCGCCGAACACCCAGAAGGCCGCGTCGGCGACGTCCACCGCCCGCCGGACGTGGGCAATACTGCAGGCGTTGACGATGTTCTTCGCGCCGGCGTCGGGCTCCCAGCCCGTGAACCAGGGGTCGCTGCCGTTGTCGGTGTCGCGGTAGGTCACCTGCACCGTCGTCGACCGTGCTTCCACCACTTCGGCCGACCGTTTCTTGAACGTGGTCACCCCGGCCGCCGAGTCGTAGAGCCTGGCCCCGGCACCCTCGCTGGCGACGAGCCGCACCACCAGGTCGAACAGCTCGTCCGTCGGCCGGATCACGAACCAGTTCAGGATCGTGTCCCCCGCGTCGAACGCCCGCAGGCTCGTGTCCGTCAGTCCCGCCGCGTCGAGCACGTAGCCAAGCGCCGTGCTCGTCCTGATCCCATTCGCCTGGGTGCCGTCGCCGTAGAGGGGGCTCGAGTAGCCGGTCTTCCCAACCAGGCGCGCGAGCTGGGAGAGGGCCAGTATCCCCACCGTCTCGACGCCGTACTCGGGGTGGGGAGCGATCTCGGTCAGGTAGCCGCGCACGATCGGGTAGAGGGTGCCGAGGTGGCCGATCCGGTAGCGCAGCGCGCGGCCAACCGCCACGTTTGGGTAGAGCGGGCTGCCCGCGTTGGTCGGCGTGTAGGCCCCGCTGCGGTTGTCGAGCGAGAGCGCGGCGTCGTTGGCGAGCGGCGGCGCGAGTCCCGCGATCCGGTCGCGCCCGCGCTCGACCGACACCCCCGGCACCCCCAGCACGCGCGTCGACACATCCTCCGACGAGTGGATCGTCGCGAGCTGCCCGATCGTGTAGGCGGCCAGGTCGCCGACCGTGTAGCCGATCAAGGCGCCGATCGTGCCGTCCGCGTCGAACGTGCCCGAGTTGGACAGGTCGAGGACGAGCTCGTGGGCGAGCACCACCACTAGCGACCACCCCGGTTCGCGTACCGCTGATTGGCTTTCGCGACCACGGTCGCGAGCACCTCCTCGCCGATCCGCACCGTGACGTGCGTGTCGCCACCACCGCCGCCGCCGTTGGGGTAGAAGTGGCCGGGGCGGTCGGGCACGAACCGCTCCGGCTGGGCGCCCGTGCCGATCATGTAGGACTGGCCCGCGTACCCGGGGCCGCCCTGGTCCCGCCACTCGCCGTGGCGGCCGCCGTCGGACGTGTACAGGTACTGGCCGGAGAAGTTGGGGCCCTGCGCCACCACCTCCCCCGCGCGCGGGCTGGGTCCGCGCGCGACCGGGGCGGCGGGCGCGGCAGGCGCGGGGGTCGGCAGGCTGGTCGGGACGACCAGGGACTTGAGCGCGTCGCCGATGGCGTTGGGCATCCCCAGGATGCCGGCCACGATGCCGCGCACGATCGCCGCGCCGAAGTCCTTCATGTGCTCGAGCGCCCACGGCGCGGCGTCGGTGACGATCCAGGTGCCGATCGCGACCAGCATCTTGCCGAGCTCGGTGGCCAGGAAGGGCACCACGTCGGTCGCCACCCAGCCGAGGAACTTGCCCGCCCACGACGCGAGCCGCGGCCCCAGCACCTCGGCCGTTTTCGAGATGAACGACCAGACGACGCTGGCGATGTTGCCGAGCGTCTTGAAGAGGCCGCCCGCCGCCGTGCCCTCGCCCGTGCCGTCGGCCCCGCCGACCCAGGCGACGAAGCTCTTCACCCAGGAGGCGAGGGTGGTGGTGATGGCCGGGGCGGCGGTGAACTCGATCCAGTCGAGGAAGCGGGTCAGGTTGGCCGGCCAGGCGAGGAGAAAGGCGTCGGTCGCCGGGCCGATCCAGGCGACGAACTGGTCCTTCCAGGCGCCGAGCTTGGTCAGGACGAGCGGCGCCGCCGTGTCGGTGATCCAGGTGCCCAGCGCGGTCGCGATCTTGCCGACCTCGACGAGGAACGGCGGGATCATCGGGCTGACCCAGGCGGTGAAGGCGCTCCCCCACGTCGTCAGCTTCTCGAGCACGGTCGGCGCCGCGGTGTCGGTGATCCAGGTCCACAGGCGGGTCGCCAGCTTGCCCGCCTCGGTGAGCATCGGCGCGATCTTGGGTGCGATCCAGGCGACGAAGGCGTTGCCCCACTCGCCCAGCTTGGTCAGGACCGGGTTCACCTGGTCACCGATCCACGCCAGGATCGCCGAGCCGAACCGCCCCGCCTCGCCGAGCCAGGCCGCGAACGCCCCGCCCAGACCCCCCTCGCGGAACCCCGTCGCGATCTTCCCGATCACCTCCTCGACCGTGCGGATGGCGAGCACGAACGGCGATAGGTCCAGCCCGAACGACTCGCCGAGGTCGTCGGCGAAGACACCGATGTCCCCGGTCCGGAACAGGTCGCCGAACGCGTCGCCGAGCTGCTGGATGCTCAGTACGATCTGGGGACCGACCCGCTCGACCCACGGGATCATCCCATTCACCAGGTTGGTCACCCACTGGGTCGCGTCGCGCAGCGCGGGCAGGAAGACGGTGCCGAAGGTGATGCCCAACGTTTCGACGCTCCCACCGAGCGTCTTGATGTCGCCCTGCAGGTTGTTGAGCTTCTCGAGCCCGACCGCTTCCGCCGACACCTTGCCCATGGCGCCGGCCATCTCGCCGTACCCGGCCGAGCCCTCCTTGGTGGCGATCAGGGCGGCGCGCATGCCGTCGGTGCCGAAGAGGGTTTGGAGCGCGTTGATCCGCTGCTCCTCCGTCAGCCCCTTGGTCGCGGTCTGCAGCACCTGGCTGATCGCCGCGAAGTCCTTGACCTTGCCCTGCGCGTCGAAGAACTGGTTGGCGCCCGTGGCCGTGATGATGCCGAGGTCCTTCATCTCCTCGGTCGCCTTCTTGGTCGACGGCGACAGGTTCAGCAGCATCGCCTTGAGGCTCGTTCCGGCGTCGGAGCCCTTGATCCCGGCCGCGCCCAGCTCGGCGATCGCGACCGCCGTCGAGTCGAACGTGAGGCCGATCCCCGCGGCGACCGCGCCCACCGACGCCAGGCTGAACTTGAAATCGTTCACATCGATCGCTGAGGCGTTGGCGGCGCCCGCGATCAGGTCGCTGACGTGGGCCATGTCCTTGCCCTTGAGCGAGAACTGGCTGAGCGCGTTCGCCGCGATGGTCGCCGCTTCGGGGAGCGACACTCCGCCGGCCGCGGCAAGGTTCAGGGTCGCCTTGGCCGCGCCGCCCATGATGTCCGAGATGCTGAGTCCGCCCTTGACCAGCTCCTCGATGCCCGCGCCGGCCTCGCTCGCGCTGAACGCCGTGTCCTTGCCGAGCTGGAGCGCCAGGCCCGAGAGGCCCTTCATCTCGGTCGCGGTGGCCCCCGACACCGCCTTGACGCCGGACATCGTGGCCTCGAAGCCGGACGCGGCGGCGACCGCGGCGGCGCCGGCGCCGACGATCGCGGCGCCGGCGCCCAGCAGCGCGGCGCCCGCGATCTTCCCGAAGCCGCCGATGGCGCTGTTCACGCGCCCGAACCCGGCCTCGGCGTCGCTGGTATCCGCCGCCACCACGACTTGCAGCTTCGCGATGTCAGGCACGGGAGTACCTTCGGGCGTCTAGGCGGCGTCCGATGTATCTGCGATAATGGCCGTTATGAAGACATGCAAACGGTGCGGCGAGATCAAGCCGCTCGACGCGTTCGCGCGCGACGGCACGACGAAGTCTGGTGTCGGCCCGCTGTGCCGACCGTGCTACAACGCCGTCCAGCAAGAGCAGCGGCTGGCGCGGGCGGCGGCAGAGGGGCGAACGATCACGTCCCGACCGCGACGCACGGCGCCCGCTGGATTCAAGCGCTGTCCGGCCTGCGGACTCACTCTGCCTCTCGCGCAGTTCGCGCTCAGCCCCACCCGCGCGGACGGTGTCCAGGGCGAGTGTCGAGGGTGTCGAGCGGCGCGCAACCGCGAGTACCGGGCACGGACGGGCACCGCTGAGAAGGACCGGCATCAGGTGTACCGGGACGCCAACCGCGACCGGATCCGCGCCGACGGGCGTCGCTACGTGAAGACGCACCGCCCACAGGTTGCGGAGACGGCGAGTCGGCGCCGCGCACGCCAGGCCAGCGCGGCGGTGATCGAGAAGATCAACCGCGCGACGGTCATCGCCCGCGACGCCAGCACCTGCTACCTGTGCAACCGGGTTTTGACTGCCGGAGAGGTCGCGCTCGACCACGTCATCGCGCTGGCGCGCGGTGGCGACCACTCGTACGCCAACCTGCGCGTCGCCTGCCATCCCTGCAACCGGCGCAAGGGGAAGAAGCTGCTGGTTGAGCTCTAGCAGCTTGGCGATGTCCGGCGTGGCGATGCCTCCGACCGACCCCGGTGGGGTCATGATCGGCGGCAGAGAAAGCCGCGCTGTCGGATAGGACTATACGCTCTACCGCGCACGTCTGCCGACAGCGTATGGTGCCGGCGATGAAACGACTGCTCGCCCTCTCCCTCACCGCTGGCCTGCTCGTTGGCTGCGCCGCCCCGGTCCCGACGCCGACGTCGCCACCGTCCGCGATGCCGGCTCCGGTCGCGCGCCCGACGACGGCCGTGAACGTGACCGTTGCCTCCCCCGTGCCGCTCGCCGCAGCGACGATGGCACCGACGCCACCCCCGGCCGCCGCGGCCAAACCGGCTCAGCCGACCGCACCGACCGCGGCGGCCGCCGTCACGACGCCGAGTCCGGACTACATGGCCCTCCGCATGTCGCTGCTGACGCCGCTCGGCGGACTGATCGTCGCCACGCGCGAGAAGAGTCCCCAGACACCCGCGTTCCGCGCCCAGTTCAACACCGCCGGCGAGAAGGTGCTCGAGGCGATCAAGGGCGACATGTCCGTGAACGGCAATCGTCTGCACTCGGCGGTGATCAACACCCAGGAAGCCGCGAGTCGCGGGGATCTCGCCGAACTCGAGCGCCAGCGCCTCGAGCTGCTCAAGATCCCCGGCGCCTAGGCCACCCCGACCGTCGGCACCGCCCGCACGACCGCTCTGACCACCTCGAGGTAGTCCGCCGCGACCCACACACCAGGGCAGCCGTGCCTGCCGCAGGACACGGCCAGCGCGACCATCTTCCGCGCCTTGTAGCGCACGACCGCCACGCCCTCGACCTGCTCGCCGAGGATGTTGCGGCAGACCGGGCACCTGATCAGCGCCCCGATCGCGATCGTGTCGGCCAGACGCATGGGTCTAGCCTCGGCTGGCCTTGCGCTCGCGCTCGTAGGCGGCCTGGTTCATGGCACGTCGGACGCGGCTAATCCAGGCGCCCCAGCAGGGGTGCTGGGCGGTGTCGGGGAGTCCCGCCAGGTCCCATGGGGCGAGGTGTGCCCATTGGGCGCTGAGGACGAGATCGACGTAGTCGGGGGGGGCGCCGAGTTTGCCGTCGGTGACGAGCCATTGGACGAGGGGGTCGTGCTCACCGGGAGCGGGCTCGGCGCCCACGTAGGGTTTCCCAGATCGCGCAGGATCGCGCGCATCAGCGTGCCGCAGAGCCCGACGCCGACTCCCTTGAAGCCGTCGACCGTGGTCGGGATCGCGACGCCGTTCTCGGTCGCGTCCCACCAGATGACGAGCCGCTCGAGGGCGGCGTAGAACGGCTCCATCTCACCGCCGATGCCCATCCCACGAACGGACTGGTGGACCTCGTCGTCCACGTCGAGCGGGCGGTAGAACGCGGTGAAGATCGCGCCCGCGTACTCGAACTCGAGCCGCGCGCAGTTCTGCCGTAGGGCTGCTAGATCGGGCACGCAACCTCCATCAGAGGGCGGTGAGCGCGTTGCGGACCATGCAGGTAAAAGCGCTTCCGATGGTCGCGTCGTAGGCCAGGCGGAAGCTCCAGTCCAGGGTGCTCAGCCCGTCCACGTCGCCGGCGCTGGGACCGTCGGCCACGATCGCGCACATGTCGATCCGCAGCGTGTAGCTGAGCGCCAGCTCGATGATGCTCCCGATGGCTTCGATCCTGACGTACTTCTTCGCCCCGCTCCGCATGGTCGTCAGGAACGCCTGTCCGACGGTGTCGTTGCCCAGCGTCAGCTTGAGGGTCGCCGTCGGCTTGGTCTCGATCAGGGCGTCGAAGCTGGTCAGCGCCGCGTTCAGCGGCCAGACCGGGTTGTACCGATCCCCGATGCTGAACTCGGCCGAGAAGTCCCGGAGCAACTTCGTGGTGCCGAGCGCGGCGGCGGTGTCGTCCACGTAGACGCTCACCATCCCCGGCGCGACCGGGACCAGCGCGATCGTGGTCGGCGCCGCGGTGAGCGTCTGGCCGGTCGTGATCGCCCGCGCGATTGCCGAGCCGGTCATGTCCACGCCGCCCGTGCGGGAGAAGGCCAGGGTCAGCTCGGTGACGCGCAGGCCGGTCGCCTTGTCGGCCAGGCCCGCGCCGGCCTGCCCCACCTCGATGGTGAAGGACTTGGGCGTGTCGGCGGTCGCGTTGGCCGGCGTGAACGTCCAGTCCCGCGCCGTCACCCCCGTCGCCGGCGTCGTGATGACCGCGGTCGTCAGCACGCTCGAGAGTGGGTAGACGATCTCGGTGAAGGTGGGCTTCCCGGTGATGGTGCCGGTCGCCCACTCCCTGTTCAAGATGCTGAGCGTGTCGAACTTCTGGCCCATCGGGCCGTAGACGTCGACTTCCGCGCTCGGGGAGAGGGCGATGTTCATCGCGGTCAGCTTCTTGTCGGCCGCGACCGAGACGCCGTAGGTACTCTCCAGGCCGAGCTGGTTGCCTTCGAAGACGAGTGCTCTGTCCGCCACGGGTCAGGCTCCTTCCCGCACGGCCGAGCGTGCGACGCGCTGGGTCACAGTAGGCGCACGGCCAGGCGGTAGAGGCCGCCGGCGTGCCGGTAGGCGACGCCCGACGGCGTCGTCTCGACCATCCGGAACGGCTGCTCCCGGATGCACGAATCCACGTAGGCCGTCGTGCTCACCGGGCCAGATGACCGGTGCAGTCGGGTGTCGATCTCGGCCACGGTCGCGTCCAGGGCGGTGAAGCTGGTCCCCTGGCCGACGACCTTGACCAGGTAGAGCAGGTTCGCCCAGACCCGGCGCGCGCCGACCTCCGTCAGGTCGTCGAAGCCCCCCATCAGCGCGTAGACGACGTAGGGCGGGGTCGCCCCCTGCGGCGCCTCGGCCGCGTAGACGCGGCTCGAGCAGAGGGCTGGCGCGGCGGTGAGCTTGGCGTAGACGAAGGTGTCGGCCGCGACCAGCTCGGAGATGCTCACCCGTCACCGCGCGTGCCCTTCTTCGCCGCCGGCTCGTAGGGCTCCCCCTCCTCGTACGAGACGACGCGGAAGCCGAGCGCCTCGTAGGTCTCGCCCTCGGGGCCGACCTTGGCGTGGGTGTAGGCGTGCGGGGTCACGGCGACGCGCCGGCCGTCCTTGTGCTCGATCACGATCATCCGATCCGCCACGTCGATCTCCTCAGTCCAGTAGCTTTGTCATCGCCGCGATGAAGCGGGGTCGCGCGGCCTCGGCGGCTGGGGTCATGTAGGGATGCGGTGCCCTCCCCTGAGCGCCGTACTCCTGGGCCATGGCGTAGTCGATGGTCGTCCCCACCGTCGCGCTGGTCGGGCCGGTCATCTCGGTGTGGATCGACGCGCGTAGGGCACCCGTGTCGACCGGCGCCCTGGTCTTGGCGTCGGTCTCGAGCCCGAACGCGGTCGCCTTCACGATCGCGCCGGCCCGCCCTTTCAGCCCGCCCGTCAGTTTGGGGAGCCCGTTGAACACGATGCTGACCGAGCTGCGCGCCGCCATCAGTCGGGGGCCATCAGGGCGGTCAGGACGCGCACGCTGAGCGGCCACGACTCGGGGAGCGCGACACCGATCACCTCGAGGGCGGTGGTGTCACCC
>Ga0105243_10004577_pt1 | contig 10914 bp, 10 predicted proteins | sample KBSM34metaG_FD_81525 | JGI IMG/M metagenome (GOLD analysis project Ga0105243, IMG submission 81525) | Miscanthus rhizosphere microbial communities from Kellogg Biological Station, Michigan, USA - KBS M3-4 metaG | ecosystem: Host-associated > Plants > Roots > Rhizosphere > Soil | place...
CATCGCCATCCCGTTCATGGGCGCCCTCTCCGACCGCATCGGCCGCAAGAAGGTCATCGCCGGTTCGGCCACCGCCATGGCGGTCCTCGGCATCCCCTCCTACGCCCTCATCGCCACCGGCAACATGGCGCTGGCCATCCTGGGCGCCTGCCTCATGGCCGTCGTCTTCGCCGGGCACACTGCGGTGATCCACATCCTGATCGTGGAACTGTTCCCCACCCGCGTCCGCTACTCGGCCTACGGCCTGGGCTACAACATCTCCTCCGCGCTCTTCGGCGGCACGGCCCCGCTGCTCATGACCTGGCTGATTTCCAGCACGGGCAACATCTACATGCCGGCCTTCTACGCCGTCATCACAGCCCTGGGCACCCTCGCCGCGGTCAGCACGGTCAAGGACCGCGCCCACGAGCCGCTGCGCGACGCCTGATCCCTTTCCATCCGGTGCCGTCCTCCCCTCCGGGAGGCCCCGGCGCCGCCAAGCAAGACATCCGGAGTAACCATGTCCTTCTCTGACTACACCACCGCAGTGGTGACCGGCGCGTCCACCGGAATGGGCGCCGCCATCGCCGAGCGCCTCGCCAAGCACGGGCTGACGGTGCACGCCTTCGCCCGCAACGAAGACCGGCTCAAGGAGCTGGCCGACCGCACCGGGGCGATCCCGCACGCGGTGGACCTGACGGACACGGCCGCAGTCGCCGCGGAACTGGAAAGCCTGGAAGTGGATGTACTGGTGAACTGCGCCGGGGTCTCCCGCCCCGGGAACATCCTGGATTCGTCCGAGTCGGATATCGACGAACTGATTGACGTGAACCTCCGCGGCCTCCTCCAACTGACCCGGTTGGTGCTTCCGGGCATGGTGGAGCGGGACCTCGGCCACATCGTCAACATCAGCTCGATCGCCGGCACTTACAACTTCTACGGCCACACGGTCTACCACGCCACCAAGGCAGCCGTGCACCAGATCTCGCGGCAGCTCCGCAACGACACCGTGGGCAAGCGCATCCGGGTCACGGAAATCTGCCCCGGCCGGGTGGAAACCGAGATCTTCGGCCGGAACATGGGCGGCACCCCGGAAGCCATGGAAGAGGCGTGGAAGACGTACTACGAAGGCTACGAGTCGCTCACCACGGGGGACATCGTGGACGCCCTCGACTACGCCGTGGACACCCCCCGGCACGTGAACGTGGGGATGCTGGAGATCATGCCCACCTTCCAGGTTCCGGGCGGCCTGGTGTTCGACCGGCGCGACTAAGCCGCCGGGCCGCACCGCCCCTAAGCTGCCCGGACCTGCGCTCCGGGCCTACAGATTCCGGTGGAAAACGCACTCCCTCCACCGGAAATACAAGCCGCCGGCCACACCCCGTTCCGTGGCCGGCGGCACCCGTTTGATGGCGGCTCCTAATGCGCGACGGCGGCGCCCGTCGTTCCCGACCCCGAACCGCCCGGCTCCCGCCAGTCCCCTGGAGTACGCTGGCCCCATGCGGACAATCCTGCGCCGGAGCCTCGGGCTGCGCCCTGTGCACGGGCTGCGCCGAGGGTTCGCGTCGCAGGCTGCGCACCGCCTGCGTGCTGTGCGCAGCCTGCGACGCGGCCCGGGCAAAATAGCCGATTTCGACCGGGCCGTGCTCCGCCGGATTTCCCGCTGGCCGCACGGGAACCACGACGCCTTCTTCCGCAATCTCTCCGCCGCCGCCACCAAGGGCAAACTCTGGTTCGCCGTCGCCGGCGCCCTAGCCGCCGTTCCCGGCAAACCGCGCCGCGCCGCCGTGCACGGCCTCCTTGCCCTCGGTGTGGCGTCCGCCGTCACCAACCTCGGCTTCAAGGCGCTCCTCCCGCGCACCCGCCCCCTGCCCGAACACCTCCCGGTCTTCCGCTTCGTGCACCCGCAGCCCACCAGCTCCTCGATGCCTTCGGGCCATTCGGCGTCCGCCGTGGCCTTTACCCTGGGCGTCTCCTTCGTGCAGCCGGCCCTCGGCGCGCTGCTCGCCCCCGTGGCCGCCGGGGTGGCCTATTCCCGTGTCCACACCGGGGCGCACTGGCCCTCCGACGTGGTCTTCGGCTCGGCGATCGGCGCCGGTGCGGCGTTGCTCACCCGTCGCTGGTGGCCGGCGCGGGAAGCACAGCCGGCGGTCCGGCGCAACCCCGAGGCCCTTGCGAAGATCGACGACGGCGCCGGGCTGGCGATCGTTGTCAACGCCAAGGGCGGTTCCTACACCCCGGAGACCGGGAACCTCCTGCAGGAGGCCTTCCCGCAGGCGCACATCCGCGAGGCCGGCGACGACGAGGACATCAATGCGGTCATCGAGGAAACCGCCGCACGGCCCGGGACCAAGGCCCTCGGGGTGTGGGGCGGCGATGGTACGGTCGGCACCGCGGCGGCTGCCGCCGTCGGGCACGGACTGCCGCTGCTGGTGCTGCCCGGCGGGACGCTGAACCACTTTGCCCGCGACGTGGGCATCTCCACCCTCGCGGATGCCGTGGCTGCCGCGGAGACCGGGAGCGGGATCCGCGCGGACACGGCCAGGGTTGCGGCCGGTCGCGGCCAGGACGGGACGGACGAAATCCGCGAGTTCGCGATGCTGAACACCGCCAGCATCGGGGTCTATCCGAACCTCGTGCGCCGGCGCGAACGGCTCCAGGGCGCCCTCGGCAAGCCGCTGGCCGGCCTGATCGCGGGGCTGCGCACCTTCGCGGCGGCCTCACCCACCACCTTGCTGATCGACGGCGTCCGGCACCGGATCTGGATCCTCTACCTGGGCCGCGGCCGCTACTACCCGCGGGACCTGGCGCCGCTGGCCCGCCCGGTGATGGACGACGGTGTCCTGGACATCCGCATGGTCACGGCGGATGAGCGCTTTGCCCGGCTCCGGCTGCTCTGGGGCGTGCTCACCGGAACCGCCGGCAGTTCCAAGGTCACGCATTTGCGTGAGGCTTCCCGGATCGCCGTCGAAGCGCTGGGCGCGCCGCTGGTGCTGGCGGTCGACGGCGAGCCCCTCCCCGGGGTGCGCAGCGCGGAGTTCAGCGTCCGGCCCGGGCACCTGCGGGTGTACTCGCCGGGCCAGCTCGCCGAAGGTGGGGATCATCCATGAGGACTACCCTGATCCGACCCTGAATCATCCCTAGGGCAGGCGATTCCCGGAGCGCATGTGGCTAGCGTTGTTAATACCGTCAACAACACTCGGCTTCAGCGAAAGGGAAGGGACACTTCCATGATCGGGGCACTTCATGATTGAGGCACACGGGCTGCGAAAGGTCTACGGGCACAAGACCGCCGTGGACGGCATCAGCTTCACCGTCCAGCCGGGAAAGGTCACGGGCTTCCTAGGCCCGAACGGCGCCGGAAAATCCACCACGATGCGCATGATCATGGGCCTGGACCGGCCCACCGCCGGCAGCGTCACCGTGAACGGCCGGCCATACGCCAAACACAAGGCTCCCCTGCACGAGGTCGGTGCGCTGCTCGATGCCAAGGCCGTGCACACCAGCCGGAGCGCCTACAACCATCTGCGCGCCATGGCCGCGACGCACGGCATCCCCAAGCAGCGCATCGATGAGGTCATCGACATGACCGGCCTCAGCGCAGTTGCCAGGAAGAAGGCCGGCGGCTTTTCCCTGGGAATGGGCCAGCGCCTCGGTATCGCCAACGCCCTCCTGGGCGACCCGCAGACCCTCATCCTCGACGAGCCGGTCAACGGCCTTGATCCGGAAGGCGTCCAGTGGGTCCGCAATCTGGCCCGCTACCTCGCGGGGCAGGGCAAGACGGTCTTCATTTCCAGCCACCTGATGTCCGAAATGGCGCAGACCGCAGACCACCTGATCGTCATCGGCCGGGGCAGGATCATCGCGGACACCACGGTCGATTCCCTGATTGAAAGCCAGACGCGCAAGCGCACCCTGGTCCGCACCTCCGAGGCCTCGCGCCTGGGCCAGCTCTTGGCCGGAGACGGCGTCCGCGTGGAACAGAACGCCACGGAGACCCTCGAAGTCTCAGGCCTGGAACCCCGCAGGATCGCCGAGCTGGCCCTCGACAACCGGGTCCTCGTCTATGAGCTCACGCCGCTGACGTCCTCGCTCGAAGAGGCCTACTTCCAGCTCACCAAGGACGAGGTGGAATACCACTCGCACCTTGAATCCGGTCCCGGCCAGGCCACCGGCCCGGGAACCGTCCCCGCCCCCACTTTGGAAGGATCCCAGCGATGAGCTCCGCCGCCCTCCCCACCCGGGCACACGCTTCGTCCGCCGCAAACCACGGCGTCAACTTTCTGCGGGTCCTAAACTCGGAGTTCATCAAGTTCCGCACCCTCATGAGCACCAAGCTGCTGGTCATTGCCACGCTGGTGGCGATTGTCGGCGTCGGAGTGCTGTCCGCGCTGGTCCGCTGGAGCGTGGTGCGCCAGCTTACGGAGGGGCTGGGCCCCGGGGGGCAGAAACTGACGGCGCAGCAGGCCGTGCAGTCCTTCCCGCCCGGCCAGGGCTTCGACCTGTACAACCTGCCGAACGCGGGCCTCAACATCGGCATCCTGGTCCTGGGCTCCCTGGCCGTGCTGTTCATCGCTTCCGAATTCGCCACCGGGATGATCCGTTCCACCATGAACGCCGCTCCGGACCGGCTGTCCACCTTCGTGGCCAAGGCCGTGGTGCTGGTCCTCGTGTCTTACATCCTGTCCGTGCTGGGCGGGGCGCTCAGTTTCCTGTTCTCGGCGCCGATGTTCACCGGCATGGGGCTGACGCTGGACTGGGGGACCGACGGCGTGTTGTACAGCCTGCTGACCGGCGGGCTTTACGTCGCCGGGGTGGCGCTGATCGGGCTGTCCCTGGGCACCCTGCTGAAGAACTCCGCGGGCGGAATCACCATCCTCGTCAGCATCATGTTCGTGCTGCCGTTCGCGGGCTCGTTCCTGGCCTTCGCGCCCGGGGAGTTCTGGAAGTACGTTCCCCAGTACCTGCCCAGCGAGGCGGCGGGGCGGTTCCTTTCGATCGGCCACGCCGACGGCATCCTGGACCCCTGGCAGGGCGGCCTCATCTTCCTCGGCTACGTAGTGCTTTTCCTGGTTCCGGCGCTGGTGGTCCTCAAGAAGCGGGACGTCTGATCCTGCCGGCAACAGCTTGGCCGGCCGCCAGGCCGAATAGGCTCGTTCCATGAGCGAAGAACCGCAGGCGTTGGCGCCGGCCCCGGTGGACCCCGCAGTCCCCCCGGGGCCGGCAGTCCCCTTGGGTGAGGCGTCCTTCGCCGAAATCACGGCCCGGCGCCGCGGCAGGGTGCGCAGGTACTTCTATGAGCACCCGCGCGTGATGGATGCCGTGGTGGTGCTCTGCTACCTGCTGCTTGCGCTGTCCACCCTGATCAGCAGCGTCGTGGACGGCAAATGGCCGGCCGGGCTGCTGCTCCTGGCCACCGCCGGGGCGCTGTGCCTGCGCCGGGTTTTCCCGCTGACGGTGACGGCCGCCGTCGCGCTGCTGGAACTCGGGGTGACCCTGCTGCACCCGTGGGGCACCAATGTCTCCGCAGGACTCTGGTTCGCGCTGTATGCGGTGGCGGTGGTGCGGCCGCGGCGCTCCGCCCTCACGGTCTTCGCCGCCGCGAGCCTGCCGCTCACGCTGCTGTACCTGTTCATGTGGACCAGCCCCGGCGGGCCCGGCGGGACAGCGGATGCGGAGCTGCCGGAGAACTACCACCTCATCAGCAACATCACCGCGGCCATCAGCATCCTGCTGTCCAACCTGATCGCCACGGGCATCGGCATCTCGGTGCGCCAGCGTCGCGAGCACGAAGCCGAGATCCGCGCCTGGGCCGCGCAGACCGCCCGCCTGGGCTCCGTCACGGAACGGAACCGCATCGCCCGGGAGATGCACGACGTCGTCGCGCACTCGCTCACGGTGATGATCAGCCTGTCGGACGGCGCCGCCGTCGTGGTCCGGAAGGATCCCGACCGCGCCGCGGAGGTGCTCGGCGAGCTTTCGCGCACCGGCCGCACGGCGCTGGCGGACATGCGCCGCGTGCTCGGGGTGCTGCGCGACGACTCCGGCCGCCCCGCGCCGCTCGCACCCACCGCCTCGGGGGACCTCGCCACCTTGCTGGAGGGTTTCCGCACCGCCGGGCTGCCGCTGCATTTCACGCACACCGGACCGGCCCTGCCCGACGATCCCGCCTTCCGGCTCACGGTCTTCCGGATCGTGCAGGAGTCGCTCACCAATGTGCTGCGGTACGGGCGTGCGCTGGGCCGGGTTGACGTGCTCGTTCTGCGGGACGGGGACCGGGTCACCATTGATGTGCTCGACGACGGCCGGGACGTCCGGGAAGATGTCGCCGGGGCGGGTGGCCACGGAGTGCGCGGTTCCGGAATCGGGACCGGGCAGGGCATCAACGGAATGCGGGAGCGGGCCCGGATCTACGCGGGAACCGTGGACGCCGGCCCCGCGCCGAACGGCGGCTGGCGCGTCCACGCGGAATTGAACTGGAACGGCGACAAGGGGAAGCCATGAGCGGAGACGGAACGATCAAGGTGCTGCTGGCGGACGACCAGCCGCTGCTGCGCATGGGCTTCCGGCTCATCCTCGAGGGCGAGCCCGACCTGGAGGTGGTGGGTGAGGCCTCGGACGGAAACGAAGCCCTGGCCCAGGCCGCGGCCCTGCATCCGGATGTCATCCTGATGGACGTCCGGATGCCCGGGATGGACGGCATCGAGGCCACCCGCCGGCTCAGCGCCCTTGATTCCGCGGCCCGGGTCATCATCCTCACCACCTTCGACCTCGACGAGTACGCTTTCGCCGGACTGCAGGCGGGCGCTTCGGCGTTCCTGCTCAAGGACGTGGCCCCGGAGGAACTGGTGCACGCGGTGCGGCTGGTGGCCAGCGGCGATGCCGTGGTGGCGCCGCGGGTCACGCAGCGGTTGCTGGAAACCTACGTGCGGGGCGCCCGCCCGCACGGGCAGTCCCCGGCGGGGCACGCTCCGCCGCCGCGGGACCCGCTGCTGGAGGAGCTCACGCCGCGCGAAACCGAGATGCTCCAGGCCATCGCCGAGGGCCTGTCCAACGCGGAGATCGCACACAAGTTCTTCCTCTCCGAGGCCACCGTGAAGACCCACGTGCGCCGCATCCTCACCAAGCTGCACCTGCGGGACCGGGTCCAGGTGGTGGTGTACGCCTACGAAAGCGGGCTGGTGATTCCCAGCAACAATCCGGACTACTGACGCCGCACTCACAGCCCCGGCACAGAAACCGCATGTACACGGCACAGGCCGCCGGGCTTCCATGGAGCCATGACAACTTCCAACGGTCCCCATCCCGACCACGACCGCGGACTCGAGTTCGATCTCTCCACCCTGCTGAGCCGCCGCAACACCCTCGGCGTGTTGTTCGCCGGCGCCGCCACCGCGGCCCTCGCCGCCTGCACCCCCGCCGGAACCGGCAGCGGAACCGCCACGGACAGCGCAAGCGGCGCTACGGCGTCGGGCACCGCAAGCAGCAGCACTGCCACCAGCAGCACGACGGCGGCCGCCTCGCCGTCCGCTTCCGCATCCTCGACCGTCACCCGCGCCTTTGCCGAATGCGGCGTGGAGATCCCGCAGGAAACCGCCGGTCCCTACCCGGGCGACGGCTCCAACGGACCCAATGTGCTGGAAGCCTCCGGGGTGGTCCGCCAGGACATCACCTCCAGCTTCGGCACCTCCAGCACCAAGGTCGACGGCGTCCCGCTGACCGTCACCCTGACCCTGCTGGACAACGCGAACGGCTGCGTCCCGCTTTCCGGCGCCGCCGTCTACGCCTGGCACTGCGACCGGGACGGAAAGTACTCGCTCTACGATTCCGGGCTGGAAAATGAGAACTACCTGCGCGGCGTCCAGGAGGCCGACGCCAACGGCCAGCTGAGCTTCACCACCATCTTCCCCGGCGCCTACAACGGCCGCTGGCCGCACATCCATTTCGAAGTCTTCGAGTCCCTGAGCAATGCCACCAGCGCGGGCCGGCTCCTGGCGGTCTCGCAGATCGCGCTCACGGACGCGGCCTGCCGCGATGTCTACGCCACCGCCGGCTACGAAACGAGCGCCGAGAACTTCCCCAACACCACCCTGAAATCGGACAACGTCTTCGGCGACGACGGCGGCGTCTACCAGCTGGCGACAATGACCGGCTCGGCGTCGGCGGGCTACACGGCGGCACTGAATGTGACCATCTAGACTCGGAGCCATGCCTGCCACCGCACATGAGCACATCCAGGACCTCGGCGCGTACGTCACCGCGTCGCCGTCGAGCTTTCACGCTGTCCACGAAGCAGCCCGCCGGCTCGACGCCGCAGGGTTCGCCAAGCTGGACGAGGCACAGGCCTGGCCGGTCTCGGCGAAGGGCGGCGGCTCGTTCTACGTGGTCCGCGACGGCGCCCTCATCGCCTGGGTGGTTCCCGGCGGCGCCGGACCGGCCACGCCCTTCAACATCCTCGGCACCCACACGGATTCGCCGTCCTTCAAGCTCAAGCCCAAGCCCACCACCGGCAAGTTCGGCTGGCTGCAGGCAGGCGTCGAGGTCTATGGCGGCCCGCTGCTGAACTCCTGGCTGGACCGCGAACTCCGCCTCGCCGGCCGGCTGGTGATGCTCGACGGCACCGAACACCTCACCGCCACCGGCCCGCTGCTGCGCTTCCCGCAGCTGGCCATCCACCTGGACCGCGCCGTCAACGAAGGCCTGACCCTGGGCAAGCAGCAGCACATGAACCCGGTGTTCGGCCTGGGGGACCCTGGCTCGGAGGACTTACTGGGGCTGCTCGCCGCTTCTGTTTCTCCGGCGGATGACGACGGCGGCGCGCCGGCGGAGGTGGATCCTGCCTTGATCGGCGGTTACGACATCGTGGTCGCCGATACCCAGGCCCCGGCGGTGTTCGGCGCCAAGGGCGAGTTCTTCGCCTCGGGACGCCTGGACAACCTCTCCTCCACACACGCGGGCCTGGCGGCACTGATCGCCCATGCGTCCGCGGGCGCGCCGACCGGCGGCCCGATCGCGGTCCTGGCCGCCTTCGACCACGAGGAAATCGGCTCCGCGTCCCGCTCCGGTGCGTGCGGGCCGATCCTGGAAGACATCCTGACCCGGATCTCGGACGGCCTGGGCGCCTCGGTGAGTGAACGGCGGCAGGCTTTCGCGTCGTCGTTCTGCGTCTCCGCGGATGCCGGCCACGCCGTGCACCCCAACTACCCGGAACGGCACGACCCCGCCAACCGTCCTGTCCTCAACGGCGGGCCGCTGCTGAAGATCAACGCCAACCAGCGCTACGCCACGGACGCCCCGGGCGCCGCGTTCTGGGCACGGCTCTGCGGAGAGGCCGGGGTGCCGTACCAGGAATTCGTCTCCAACAACGACGTCCCCTGCGGCTCCACCATCGGCCCCCTGACGGCGACCCGGCTGGGCATCCGGACGGTCGACGTCGGCATTGCGCTGCTGTCCATGCACTCGGCCCGCGAGCTGTGCGGCACCGAGGACCCGCACTCGCTGGCAGCCGTCGCGAAGCTGTTCTTCCGGACGGCTGCCTAAACCCTTACCCCGCCAGGCCGATCACCAAGTTGATGGTCGCGGCCAGGATCACGGTGCCGAAAAGATAGGACAGCAGGCTGTGCTTCAGGGCTTCGGCGCGGATGCGGTGGTTCTCAAGGTTCGTGTCCGACACCTGGTAGGTCATGCCCAGGCTCGTGGCGAGGTACGCGAAGTCCGTGTACCGCGGGGGTTCCTTCTGGTTGAAGTTGATGCCACCCTCCTCCCCGCCCGCGTCCTCACCGGTTTCGTAGTACAGCTCGGCATAGCGCAGGGTGAACAGGGTCTGGACCAACGTCCAGGACAGCGCGACACTCACCAGTGCCAGCGCTCCCGCGGCGAGCCGGCCACCCAGCCCGCCGCCGTCGTCCTGGTGTGATCCGACGACGACGGCGGCCACCGCTACGAGGCTCAGCAGGTTGGCGCCGAGGATGAGCACGTCCGTCGTGCCGCGGGAGGGGTCTTCTTCCGTCGCGTGCCTCTTGGTGGAGTCCGGATCCATGCGCCCGATAACGAGCCACACCCATGTGACAAACACCAGGGCTGCCGTGGTCCAGCCGACAGTAGGTGCCGCCACCCAGTGCCCCCCGATGCCGGTAGCCAGGGCGGCGGCAGCACCCGCGGCGAACATGACGGCGATGCGCAGCCGGTTGCGCCGGGCACGCTCAGTGGCGGCCATCGGATCCGCCTTCCCCGTCGCGCTTCCTTTCGGCCTGCAGGATGCCGTCGCGGACCCCGGAACGGACCACGAAGTACAGGGCGTACAGGAAGATGGCGGCGGAGAGTACGGGAATCACGATGGCGTTCAGCGGTGCGGCGTCCATAGGGCCACCCTAGCCGTGCCGGGATCAGCCGACCGGCCTTTCGCTGGACACGCGCGGAGTGTCCGAATCGGCAGCTGCGGGGTTCCCGTGCTACGGTCTTTGTCGCTGCTACGGAGAAAAACGTTCTCCGGATCACCTTGCGCGGGTGGCGGAATGGCAGACGCGCTAGCTTGAGGTGCTAGTCCTCGAAAGGGGGTGGGGGTTCAAGTCCCCCTCCGCGCACAACAGGTACACCCCGGTCCACGGACCGGGGTGTTCTTTTTGCCTAGCCGCCGGCGCGCGGCGCGAACATGATGACGGCGACGCCGAGCAGGCGGTTGTCCACATAGCCGGAACCGCAGCTTCCGCCCCGCGAACACGCCGAATAGCCTTGGGTGTAGGAGATGGACTAAGATATTGAAGTCTGTGCTGCGCCCTGTCCCCGAAATTTCCGGTGGCGGAGCCTTGCACGGCATCGCAAATGAACCTCCTGTTACGGAAATACCGTAACCGCTTAGCCCAAAGGAGGTGGGTTCACATATGCGTCCTTACGAATTGATGGTAATCATCGACCCCGAGGTCGAAGAGCGTACCG
>Ga0105243_10004579_pt1 | contig 10907 bp, 5 predicted proteins | sample KBSM34metaG_FD_81525 | JGI IMG/M metagenome (GOLD analysis project Ga0105243, IMG submission 81525) | Miscanthus rhizosphere microbial communities from Kellogg Biological Station, Michigan, USA - KBS M3-4 metaG | ecosystem: Host-associated > Plants > Roots > Rhizosphere > Soil | place: Michigan...
TATCCGGGAGAGCACACGCTTCGGGTGCGCGAACGGAGCCTCGCCGAAGGTGTGCCGGTGAACGACGACGTCTGGCGCGAGGTGCGGGCGCTATGACTTCTTATGTAGGGTGACGTACGTCACACGCTGGCGCGGAGAATGCGGCAAATCGCTGCCGGCCGTGACGAACGTCGGCGACGTGGGGGTCACATGTCGCACGACACTTGGAACCGAGTGCGTGCTCGACTAGCGTAGCAATTCTACTCGTCCGGTCCTGGCCCCACCCCGCGATCGACGGTAGCCTCGACGCCGAGGCCGCATCGGTTTTCGACGGCCCTGCGTAACAGGATTCAGCGCCCGTAACAGACAGTCTCGACAAGCGGCCCGTTTTGTCAGTTGTCCTGACAGACGAGGCCGATCTCCATAGTCACTCTAGTTGAACAAATTCTCAGTTTCGCACGAATTACCAGCCTCAGCGGCAGCGACCCACCCCCCCTCCGCTCCACCCTCAACCGGCCGAGTGCCACTCAGTCGTTCGCCAAGGAACGTGTCGGCCAACGCGGGCCGACGTGATGTCGCCGTGATGATGCGATCACTCTCCCAAGCCCCACGATGATGACCAGAATCACCCTCCTTTGCGCTGCCGTCGCCCTCGGGGTCGGCGGCAATGCGGCGGCCGCGCTTCCGAGCACGAGTCCGACCGCCGTTACACGTGACGTCGCCGCGGCGACGATCACCGGCCACGTGACCGACGCGACCGGCCGCCCCCTGGCCAACGCCCAGGTCTTCGTGGTCGGCAGCCAGCTCCGCGCCCTCACCACGGCGGACGGCCGCTACAGCATCGCCGGCGTCCCGACCGGGACGCAGACCGTGCGCGCCATGCTCATCGGCTTCGCACCGCAGGCGCGCGCCGTCACCGTCGCCGATCAGCCGGTCACCCTCGACTTCTCGCTCACCGCGACGACGGTGCAGCTCGAGGCCGTCGTGACGGTCGGCTACGGCACCCAGCGTCGTCAGGATGTCACCGGCGCCGTCTCGTCGGTCAACGTCACCGACGTCCCCGTCGCCGTCACGCAGAACGTCGGGCAGATGCTCCAGGGCCGCGTCGCCGGTGCCCAGGTCACGCAGAACAACGGCGCGCCTGGTGGCGGTCTCTCGATCCGCGTGCGCGGCGCCAACTCCATCGCGGCGAACTCCGAGCCGCTCTACGTGATCGACGGCATCCCCGCGATCACCGGCACGTCGTCGAACGATCCCTATCAGAACCCGCTCTCGTCGATCAACCCGAGCGACATCGAGAACATCGAGGTCCTGAAGGACGCGTCGTCGACGGCGATCTACGGCGCGCGTGGCGCGGCCGGCGTGGTGCTCATCACCACCAAGCGCGGACAGCGCGGCCAGAACCACGTCACCATCGATGCGTCGATGGGAACGCTGACGCCGGCGAAGAAGATCGCGATGCTGAACGGGCTCCAGTTCGCGCAGCTCGCCAACGAGGGCCGCGCCAACATCGGCGGCCTGCCCTTCTACTCGGACTCGGCGCTCGCGGTGATCCCGAACGGTGGGATCGGCACCGACTGGCAGGACCTCGTCCTCCAGAACTCGACGCAGCAGAACTACAACATCGGCGCGACGGGCGGCGATGAGACGACGCGCTACCTGATCTCGGGCGGCTACTACGACCAGGGCGGCATCATCATCGGCTCCGGCTTCAAGCGCTACTCCGGCCGCGTGAACCTCGAGCGGAACGTCAGCAAGAAGTTCCTCGCCGGCACGAACCTCACGCTCTCGCGCACCGCCAACAAGATCCAGTCGAGCGACAACTCGCTGGGCAGCTCCACCGCGATGGGCGCGCTGTGGTTCAACCCCGCCGATCCCGTGACGCGCCCCGACGGCAGCTACCTGTTCAACTCGACGGTCACCTGGCCGATCGAGAACCCGGTGGCGAACACCGTGGGCCTCCAGCAGAACCGCACGCTCTTCAACGCGATCGGCAACGGCTACGCCGAGTACCAGCTCACCAACGAGCTCAAGGCGCGCACCTCGCTCGGCATCACGGCGAACTTCGATCGCTTCACCTTCTTCGCGCCGCGCACGATCCCCGCTGGTGCCGCCTCGCAGGGCAGCGCGCAGGATCAGGCGGGTGAGAACTACAACGTCGTCAACGAGAACACGCTCGACTGGCGCCACCAGCTCGCCGGCAACGCGCTCGACCTGCTCGGCGGCTTCACCGTGCAGCGGCAGCGTGGCGAGTCGATCGACTCGCGCAACACCCGCTTCTCGAACGACCTCCTCGGCGTCTACGGGCTCCCCTCGGGAACGCTCCCGGTCATCAACAGCTCGCCCTACAGCGAGTCGGCGCTCCTCTCGTACCTCGGCCGCGCCACCTACAACGTCAAGGATCGCTACCTCCTGACGCTGACGGGTCGCGCCGACGGCTCCAGCCGCTTCGGTGAGAACAACAAGTGGGGCTTCTTCCCGTCGGCCGCCGTCGCATGGCGTCTGATCGACGAGAGCTTCATGAAGAACCAGAAGCTCTTCAGCGACATGAAGGTCCGCCTCAGCTACGGCGTGACGGGTAACCAGGAGATCGGTCTCTACCAGTCCCTCGCGACGCTGTCGGGGAACAACTACGCGTTCGGCGGCACGAACGTCATCGGCTACGCCACCGCGTCGGCCGCGCCGAACCCGGACCTGAAGTGGGAGACGACGCGCCAGAGCAACGTCGGCCTCGACATGGGCTGGCTCGACAACCGCATCTCCGCGTCGATCGACGCGTACCGGTCGGTCACGAAGGACCTGCTCCTCAGCGTGGACCTGCCGGCGCAGTCGGGCTACTCGACGCAGCTGCGCAACATCGGCTCGGTGCAGAACACCGGTCTCGAGCTGCAGCTCAATTCGGTGAACTTCGCCAAGGAGAACTTCGGCTGGCGCAGCTCGCTGAGCGCGGCGAAGAACAGCAACAAGGTGCTCGCGCTGGGCGTCGCCAATCAGATCCCGTACACGGGCGACAAGGGGATCAGCGGCCAGACCGGTGGCGCCGTGATGGTCATCAAGGTCGGCGAGCCGCTGAGCAGCTTCTACGGTCTCCGCACCAACGGGCTGTATCAGCAGGGCGACGCGTGCGCGCTCACGACGAAGCGCCCGACGCTCGACTGCGTGCCCGGCGAGTACAAGTACGTCGACACGAACGGCGACGGAAAGATCGACGCGAACGACCGCGTCATCCTCGGTAACGGTCAGCCCGACTGGTACGGTGGGCTCACCAACGAGTTCACCGTCGGTCCGGTCAACGTGAACGTCTTCCTCCAGGGGTCGTTCGGCGCCGAGATCCTCAATGGCCCGGCGATCAACGACCGCAACGTGAGCAACCTGTCGAACCAGACGACGGACGCGCTCAACCGCTGGACCCCGACGAACACGAACACGAACATCCCGCGCGCGAACGTCAACCGCCCGCGCGAGCTGTACGACGTGCACGTGGAAGACGGCTCGTTCATCCGCCTGCAGAGCGTCGCGCTCGCGTACCAGATCCCGGCGAACCTGCTCCGTGGCGTGGACAACGCGCGCCTCGTCGTGACGGGCCAGAACCTCCACGTCTGGACGAAGTACAAGGGCTACGATCCCGAAGTGAACAGCTTCGGCGGCGACGCGCGCGCTCGCGGCGTCGACCTCGGCTCGTATCCCCGCGCTCGCAGCTGGAACATCGGCATCAACACGGCCTTCTGATCAGGTCGGGGGGCGCGGCGCCGTCGCGCTCCCCGGATCCGATTTCACGACTATGAGGAACTGTTCACACATGACGCGAGATTCAATCGCTCCGCGGGTTGGACGCCTGGCCCTGGCGCTCGCACTGATCGCTGCGCCGGCCTGCACCGACCTGTTGACGGAACAACCGAAGGACCGCATCGCCTCGGACGCGTTCTTCCAGACCGCGGCTGACGCCAAGGCGGCAATCGCCGCGACGTATCGTCCGCTCTCCACGGGCTCGCTCTGGGGGACGAACCTCCAGTGGGCGCTCAACGCCGCGACGGACGAGTCGCGCGTCGGACCGGAGGAGGAGAACCCGAACATCGTCGCGCTCACGCAGCTCTCGTGGACGACGACGAACCCGTACATCGCCGGCTCGAACGCCGCCGGCGGCGCATGGGGCGGACTGTACCAGATGATCACGCGCGCGAACCTCGTGCTCGCCCGCGTGCCCGAGATCACGATGGACGACGCGGCGAAGTCGCAGATCCTCGCCGAGGCCAAGTTCCTCCGCGCGCTCGGCTACTTCTACCTCGTTCGTCTCTACGGCGATGTCCCGCTCGTGCTGACGCCGGAAGATCAGGCGGCGCTCGGACCGCGGACGCCGGTGGCGCAGGTGTACGCGCAGATCATCAAGGACGCGACCGAGGCCGAAGCCGCGCTCCCCGCCGTCTGGGGAAGCACGGACAAGGGCCGCGCGACGAAGGGCTCCGCCGAGGCGCTCCTCGCCGACCAGTACATCTGGCGCAAGGACTGGCCGAACGCGGCGACGTACGCGAAGAAGATCATCGATGGCGGCAACTACGGGCTGCAGGCGAACTACATCAACGCCTTCCTGCCCGGCTCGCAGAACCGGAACGAGGAAGTCTTCGCCGCGCAGTCGTCCAGCGCGACGGGCGCGCCGGCGATCGACATCGCGGCGTGGGAGTATCCGCGCAACATGAACCCCAACTCGAACGGTGGGTGGGGCACGTGGCAGCCGCTGCAGGCGTTCATCGACGCCTACCCGACGGGTGACTACCGCAAGGAAGTGAGCTTCTTCACGAGCGGCATCGATCCGACGGGCAAGACGGTCACCTTCCTCCCGCACGTCTACAAGTTCCGCCCGACGGCGCGACCCGGTCAGCAGGACGTGAACTGGCCGATCTATCGCTACGCCGAAGTGCTGCTGTGGTACGCCGAGGCGCTCAACGAGCAGGGTCAGCCCGATGCGGCGATCGCCTACGTGAACATGATCCGCGCTCGCGCGCGGAACGGCACCGGCAGCGAGGGCCGCACGCTGCCCGCCGATCTGCCGACGGGTCAGAGCCAGGCGCAGGTCCGCGCCGCGATCTTCGACGAGCGGAAGTGGGAGCTCGCGTTCGAGGGCAAGCGCTGGTTCGATCTCGTGCGTCAGGGCTTCCCGACCTTCCAGGCGGCCGAGACGACCGATCCGACGGTGATCGCGGCGAACGTCCAGCCGACGCGCATGGTGTGGCCGATCCCGCAGGTGCAGATCGACCTGAACAAGCAGCTGACGCAGAACCCGGGATACTGACGAGAGCACTGACGAGTGCACTGACGCAAGCCCGGTAGCACATAGACTGCGCTCCGCATGCAGGTGGATGGCCGAGGCCACCACGCGCGTGCGGAGCGCATCGTCATTCTCACTCACGCACTCACGCACTCACTCGCTTCGTGCGCGTGCTCGCACCTCAACTCGTGAGCCCGATGCCTCGTCGGTCATCCGTCATCTACCGTTCCCAACGACCCGCGCCGCGGTTGCGTAGAGTCGGCAGTGCCGCGCTGCTCGCGTTCCTCGCAGCCGGCTGCTCGGCCGGCGCGGTGCGGTCGGCGTCTGCGTCGCACGGTCCTGATGCACGCGAGTGGATCGAGCTGTTCGACGGCAAGACGCTCAACGGGTGGACGCCGAAGATCGCCAAGCACGACGTCGGCGATAACTACGCCAACACCTTCCGTGTCGTGGACGGGACGATCCAGGCCCGCTACGACGGCTACGGTGGGAATTACAACGCCCAGTTCGGGCATCTCTACTACGATCGACCTTTCTCGTACTACCTGGTCTCCGCGGAGTATCGCTTCGTGGGAGATCTCTATCCTGGCGCGCCCAGCTACACGCTGCGCAACAGCGGCATCATGATCCATTCGCAGGACCCGCGCACGATGCCTCGCGATCAGAACTTCCCGATCTCGATCGAGAATCAGCTCCTCGGCGGGCTCAGTGACGGCAAGCCCCGCACGACGGGGAACATGTGCTCGCCCGGCACGATGGTGGACTTCGCCGGCAAGCCCGACACGCGCCACTGCATCAACTCGACGTCGAAGACGTACGACGGCGATCAGTGGGTGCTGGTCGAGACCCTCGTGCTCGGCGATTCCATCGTCAAGCAGATCATCAATCACGACACCGTGCTGGTGTACACGCACCCGCGTCAGGCGGCGGGCGTCGTCACCGGCTTCGATCCCGCTCAGCTCACCGAGGGCAAGCTGCTCTCGTCGGGCTTCATCGCGCTTCAGGCCGAAGGCCATCCGGTGGACTTCCGGAACGTGCGCCTGCTGAACCTCGAGGGGTGCACGGACCCGAAGGCTGCGAACTACAAGCGCTACTACGTCAAGTCGAACCCCGCGGCATGCAGATGATGCGACCCTCTCTCACGATCTCGGCGCTGCTCTCCATCGCGGCGCTCTCCCCGCTCGGCGCGCAGGCGCCGGCGCAGTCCACCGCCCGCCCGCCCGCGATCGCGAAGACGGGCACCGTACCTCGCGAGCCGGCCGTCGAGCAGAAGCTCCAGGCCGACTTCAAGGCGCCGGCCGGCTTCAAGGTCACGCTGTTCGCCGGCCCGCCGGTGGCGATGTATCCCACCTGCGTCAACGAGTCGCCCGACGGCGCGGTGTTCGTCTGCGTCGATCCGAACCTCTCGCTCTCCACGCTGAAGGGCGTGGGGCGCGTCATGCGCCTCGTCGACACCGATGGCGACGGCCGCGCCGACACGTACACGACCTTCGCCGAGATGGACAGCCCGCGCGGCGTCGTGTCGGATGGAAAGACCGTGTACGTGATGCATCCGCCCAACCTCACGGCGTACCGCGACACGAACGGCGACGGCATCGCCGACACGTCGGTCGACATCGTGAAGGGGCTCGGCTTCGACCTCGACTTCCGCGGCGCCGACCACACGACGAACAACGTCGAGCTCGGCCCGGACGGCTGGCTCTATGTGGCCGTCGGTGACTACGGCTTCATGAAGGCGGTCAGCACCGACGGGAAGACCATCTCGCATCGCGGTGGCGCCGTGGTGCGCGTGCGCCCCGATGGCACGAACCTCGAGATCGTCACCGTCGGCACGCGCAACATCTACGACATCGCGATCGATCCGTTCGCTCGCGTGTACGCGCGCGACAACACGAACGACGGCGACGGCTGGAACACGCGCCTGCACTATCTCGCGCCGGGCGCCCACATGGGCTACCCGTCGTTCTATCAGAACTTCGGTACCGAGCACTTCCCCTCGCTCGCTGATTACGGCGGCGGTTCGGGGGTCGGCTCGCTCTGGCTCGAGGATCCTGCCTGGCCCGCCGGTCTGAACAACACGCTGCTCACCGGCGACTGGACGACGCAGCGCATCTACAAGCATGCGCTCACGCCGAAGGGCTCGATCTACGGCGTGACGCAGGATGAGTTCATCAGCCTCCTGCGCCCGTCCGATCTCGCGCTCGACGGAAGCTCGAACCTCTACGTCGCGAGCCTCGCGGGCGGACAGTTCACCTACAACAGCGATACCGTCGGCTACGTCGTGCAGGTGCGTTCGCCCACGACGACGCCGTCGCACGAAGCGTCGGTGTTCAAGGCGACCGACGCCGCGCTGCTCAAGCAGCTCGCGTCGGGGAACGCCGTGCACCGGATCCACGCCCAGGAAGAGCTGCTGCGCCGCGGCACCAAGCCGGCGGTCGTCGCCGCGCTGCGCCGCACGATCGCCAACGAGAAGGAAGGCGCCGAAGCACGTGCGGCGGCAATCTTCACGCTGAAGCAGCTGCAGGGAGCGCGCGCGAACGACGCGCTGCTGCGCGTGGCCGGCTCCGCCGATGCGCGCGTGCGCGAGACGGCGCTCCGCGTGCTCGTCGACCGTGTCGATCAAGTGTACGGTGTCCCTGCGGCGCTATTCGTGAAGGCGCTGGCCGACGCGGAGCCGCAGGTGCAGATCCAGGGCATCCGTGGCCTCGTCCGGCTCGGCGCGCGTGACGCCGCGAGCTCGATCGTTCCGCTCACCGGCAGCAGCGATCAGGGGATCTCGCACCTCGCCGTGAACGCGCTCGTCGCGCTGGATGCGTCGCAGGCGGCGCTGGCGGCGCTCGACGGCACCCCTGCCGTGCGCGATGGCGCGCTGCGCGCGCTCGCGCAGATGTACGAGCCGGCGGTCGTGACGGCACTCGTCGAGCGCGTGGGCAAGGCGAAGGACGCGGACGCGCGCGCTGCACTCGTGCACACGCTCGCGCGTCTCGCCAACCGCGAAGGACAGTGGAAGGGCGACTGGTGGACGACGCGTCCGGCGCACCTCGGCCCGTACTTCGATCCCACGGCGTGGAGCGAGAGCCCGCGTGTGCAGTCCGCGCTGGTCGGTGTGCTTGCCGCCGCGAGCGCCGACGACTTCGCCAAGCTCGCGGCCGATCTCGCGATGAACGAAGCGCTCCCGCGCGGTGCCGGTCCGTTGCTCACCGCGCTCTCCGGTACGCGTGATCCGCTGCGCGACCAGCTGCTGACCGCGATGGTCGGCCGCTCGCACGTCGACGACGGCATCGTGGCCGCGGCGACGCAGCTCGACACGAAGAGCCCCGCGCTCCACGCCGCGGTGGCGCAGCTGCTCGCCGGCGAGAGCGTGCTCGGGGCCAGTGCGCTTCCGCTCGCGAAGCGTGACGCGCTCGACGCCACGCTCGACGCGAAGATCCGCAGCTCGCTGCTCACCGCGATCGCCTCGGCGCCCGGCCAGCAGGCGCTCGACGCGGCCACCGAGGTGTTCGCGCAGCTCACTCCTGCCGCCCCTGTCGTGGTGACGGGGACGACGCCGGCAGCCGCGGTGCCCGCGGCAACTCCGACGGCCGCTCCTGCGACGACTGCCGCTGCATCCGCCGATCCGGTGGAGGCGGCGTGGCGTCGCTTCGTCGGCGACCGTCGCCGCATGACGGAGCTGGACTACTTCGTCACCAAGGCGAAGAGCGCCTCACCGGCGGAGCGCACGCTCGCCTACGCGGTGCTGGTCCAGAGCATCCGGTCGCCGCGCGTGCCGCCGGCGGTGCGCGAGAAGGTGGCGCCCGTGATCGAGGCCGGGTGGACCGACCCCGCGTCGGCGCCCAGCCTGGTGCAGGCGGTGAACGTGATGCACCTGGAAAGTCAGTACGGCGACAAGCTCGCCGCGCACGGTAAGGGGCAGGGCAAGTAGCGTGATCCGAGGGCCAGCGCAGTGGGCCGGCCCTCGGCGATGTCCGTTCATTCGCGCACCGCGGGCAGGCGACTTGCGCGCCCGTTCGTTCGCGGTGAGCTTCAGCCGTCACACTTCGAGGAGAGCCGCACGTGTCCGAGCATGACGAGAAGAAAGAGCTGAACCGTCGTACCTTCCTCTTCCAGCTCGCGGCGATGACCGCGAGCGGCAGCCTGCTGGCCTCCTGCGCGCGCGCCGGTGTCGGTACGAGCACGGCGGCCGCCGCGACGCGCAGTGCGACGAGCCCGGACTTCATCGGGCTGCAGCTCTACACCGTCCGCGATCAACTCCAGGCGGACTTCGAGGGCACGCTCGCCAGGATCGCGCAGATCGGCTACAAGAACATGGAGTTCGCCGGGTACTACAACCGGACGCCGGAGCAGGTGCGCGCCACGCTCGACAAGCTGAACCTCGTCTCCACGAGCTCGCACATCGGCGCGCCGCTCCTGCGGCAGGACGCCGCGGGGCAGATCAAGGCTGCCAAGACGATCGGGCAGGACTACATCACGATCCCGTCGTACCAGTTCGGGAAGGACCTCGCCGGCTGGCGGAAGGGCGTGGCGGAGTTCAACCAGTGGGGCGCGATGTGCCGCGACGCCGGATTGAAGCTCGCGTATCACAACCACAACTTCGAGTTCGCCCCGCTCGAAGGGACGACCGGCTACGAGATCCTCCAGAACGAGGTCGATCCGAAGCTCGTCGACTTCGAGCTCGACCTGTACTGGGCGAACTTCGCCGGCCAGGATCCACTCGCGCTGTTCGCCAGGCACCCGGGGCGCTTCGCCATGTGGCACGTCAAGGACATGGTGGTCACCGACGACAAGAAGGGAATGTCCCCCGTCGGCAAGGGCATGATCGACTTCAAGAGCTACTTCGCCCACGCGCAGCAGTCGGGGCTGAAGCACTTCTTCGTCGAGCACGACAGCGCCTCGCAGTATCCGGGCGGCTCGCTGGCCAGCGCCGAAGCGAGCTACCAGTACCTGCATCAGCTGCTCGCCTAGGAGCCACTCTCATGTCTGCTCTCTTCTCTCGTTCGCGCCGAGCCGGCCGCGTCGCCGTCACCTGCGCCGTCGCACTCGCGGCGGCATGCGCCGGAGCCAGCGTCGGCGGCTCGAGCGGCGGGGCCGTCGCCACCGCGCCGCGCGCCAGCATCGCCAGCGCGCCCAAGTCGGACTGGATCCAGATGTTCAACGGACGCGACCTGTCCGACTGGGACATCAAATTCGCCAAGCACCAACTCGGCGATAACTACAACAACACGTTCCGCGTCGAGGACGGGCTGCTCAAGGTCCGCTATGACAAGTGGACGGCGTTCAACGGCGAGTTCGGGCACATCTTCTACAAGCGCCCGTTCAAGTACTACCTCGTCGCGGCGGAGTACCGCTTCGTCGGCAACCAGGTCACCGGCGCCGGTCCGAGCCTCGCCTGGGCGAAGCGCAACAACGGCATCATGGCCAATGGCCAGTCGGCGCAGAGCATGGGGCTGAACCAGGACTTCCCCATCTCGCTCGAGGTGCAGCTCCTCGGCGGGCTCAGTGACGGCAAGCCCCGCTCGACGGCGAACCTGTGCACGCCGGGCACGAACGTGCACTTCGGCGACTCACTCATCACGCGTCACTGCATCAACTCGACGTCCAAGACCTACGACGGCGACCAGTGGGTACGCGTCGAGGCGCTCTCCCTCGGCGATTCGATCATCAAGCA
>Ga0105243_10004581_pt1 | contig 10902 bp, 11 predicted proteins | sample KBSM34metaG_FD_81525 | JGI IMG/M metagenome (GOLD analysis project Ga0105243, IMG submission 81525) | Miscanthus rhizosphere microbial communities from Kellogg Biological Station, Michigan, USA - KBS M3-4 metaG | ecosystem: Host-associated > Plants > Roots > Rhizosphere > Soil | place...
CGGCGCGATGCTCGGCGCGGTCGTCTGTGTGATCGTCTCGCTGTTCTCTTCGATCGGCGACGGCATCGCGGTCGCGGTCTATTTCATCGTGTATCAGCGGGTCGAGAACTATGTGATCCTGCCGAGGGTCATGACGAAGGCGATCGACCTGTCAGCACCCACCGTCATCATCACGTTGCTGATCGGTTCGAGCCTCGCAGGACTCGCGGGCGCTCTGATCGCGCTCCCGATCGCGGCCGCCCTCAAAGTCGTCGTCCGCGAACTCTGGCCCAGGGTTGCTCCGCCCGCCGCTACGGGCTCCGCGACCTCCGGCGCCGGCGGAGCGTGACGCCACGGCCACGTGGAACTCGAGACGCTCCCCGCCGATACCCGAGGCTACGCTCTTCTCTTGCAACCTCGGTCGAGAGACCTCAACATCGCTTTGACCGCCGAAAACGGGATCCGGGGGCTGCCCGGGAGGAGGACGCGTGCTTGTGAAGGCGAAGCTTCTGGCGTTTTGCTCGGTGATGGCCGTGGTGGCCGCTGGCTGTACGGGCGGCGGGAACAACCCGAGCGCGACCCAGGGTGGGCATCTGATCATCGGCACCACCTCGAACATCGACACGATGAACCCGTTCGTCACCTTCCAACAGAACTCCTACGCAGCCTTCGAATACATCTACCCACAGCTTTCGCAGTTCGACGCCGAGGGTCAAAAGCTCCTCCCCGACTTCGCCACCAAGTGGACGACCTCGGCCGACGGCCTGGTGTGGACGTTCAGCACGGTGCCGAACGCGACGTGGTCCGACGGCCAGCCGCTCACGGCGAAGGACGCGGACTTCACGTTCAACACCATCCTGAAGTACGGCGACGGCCCCGCGGGCAACTTGGTCGGTGGGCTCGCGAACGTGAGGTCGGTGAAGGCCATCGGCGACAACACGCTGGTCGTGACGTACTCGACGCCGGCGGCCAACGTCTTACAGGAGCTTCAAGGGATCCCGATCCTGCCGGAGCATGTGTGGCAGCAGTACGCGACCGGCGACGGGAAGGGCCTGCGGCAATTCCCGAACCTGCCCGAGAACGGGCAGCCCCTCGTGAGCGGGGGCCCGTTCGAGCTCGCCCAGTACACGAAGGATTCGACCGCGATCTTCGCGGCGAACGACAAGTTCTACGGCCCGAAGCCTGAGATCGACGGGTTCGGCCTCCAGTACTTCTCGAACGACGACGCCATGATCTCGGCGCTGCGGAGCGGCCAGATCCAGGCGGCGATCAACATCCCTCCGACCGCGGTGGCGACGCTGAAGGGCGACAACAGCCTCACCGTCTACGACGGGCCGGGCCTCCAGTTCCGCGACTTCATCATCAACTCGAGCCCGAACAAGACGGAGAACCTCGAGCTCCTAGACCCGAAGGTCCGGATGGCGATGGAGTACGCGATCGACCGCAACTCGATCGTGGAGACGGCGTGGCTCGGGTACGCGAAGCCCGGCAGCACGATCCTGCCGCCAGCCGCGGGGATCTGGCACGATCCGTCGATCCAGCCGCTGCCGTTCGACATCGCGAAGGCGAACGCGATGTTGGACGCGGCCGGATACACCCGTGGGTCCGACGGCATCCGGGTCGCGAACGGACACCCGATGGACTACACGGTCCTGTTCGCGAAGGACGAATCGGGGGCCGGTGACACCGCGTTCCAGATCATCCAGAACGGGTTCCAGCAGATCGGCATCAAGGTCACCCAACGGAAGGAGGACAACGACGCCGTCAACACGGCGATCCTCGGAGACAACGACACCTACAACAAATTCGACCTGGCGATGTGGGATTGGTACCCCTGCTGTCCGGTGCCCGATTTCATCCTGTCGGTAGTGGAGTGCTCGGAGTTCGGCAACTGGAGCGACACCGGCTACTGCAACCCCGCGTACGACAAGATGTACAAGGAGCAGGGGCTGCAACGGAACCTGAAGGAACGACAGAAGATGGTGTACGCGATGCAGAAGATGATCTACGACGCGCGTCCTTACATCGTCCTGAGCAACGACGACACCCTGAATGCGTGGTCGAACGACTGGACGGGGTTCGTCGAGGGGTCGCTCGGACTCTTCAACAACTTGTCGAAGGCGAGCCTCACGCAGGTGCACCAGGCATAGACCGGTTCGGGTCGAAGGAGGCGACGTGCACCGCGCCGACTACGTCATCAAGCGGATCGCCTTCGCCCTCATCACCGTATTCGTCGCGATCACGATCAACTTCATCTTGTTCAGGGCCCTTCCCGGGAGCGCCGTGTCGAACTTCTCGCGAGCTCCGCACGCCTCGCCGGAGCTGCGCGCGACCCTGACGCACGAGTTCGGTCTGGACCAGCCGCTCTGGAAGCAATACGTCCTCTACCTGGACCAGCTGATCGTCCATCGGAACATGGGTGTTTCGTTCGCCGACAATCAACCCGTCACGACGGAGCTCGCGGGCAAGCTGAAGAACACCTTGGGTATGGTCTTCGTCGGGACGCTGTTCGCGATCGTGATCGGGATCGTGACCGGGTTCGTTTCGGCGTGGCGCCGGAGCGGTGTGGTGGATCACGTCAGCACGAACACTGCCATCGTCTTCTACGCGCTCCCTACGCAGTTCATCGGCATGATGCTGATCTTCCTGTTCGCCAAGTACCTCCCGACCGCAGGCATGCGCAATGAGGTCAACACGTTCTTCTCGGGGGGCAGCACATGGTCGAGCATCAAGGACATCGGGCTCCACATGATGTTGCCGGCGATCACCTTGGCGTTGACGCTCTTCGGTGAGTACACCCTCGTCGTTCGATCGGCGATGCTGGAGACGCTCGGTGAGGACTACGTGCTGACCGCCCGGGCGAAAGGCCTCCCGCAGCGGAGGATCGTGGTGTCTCACGCTCTGCGGAACGCGATGCTGCCGATCGTGACGCTCGTGGCACTGTCGCTCGGGTTCATCGTTGCCGGCGCGATCCTCGTGGAGATCGTCTTCTCGTGGCCTGGGATCGGCCAGGCGGTCTATGAGGCCGTGGCCACACGCGACTACCCGATGCTCCAAGGAGCCTTCCTCGTCCTCACGCTGTCCGTGGTGTTCTTCAACTTCATCGCCGACCTCCTGTACTTCAAGCTGGATCCGAGGATCACGGAATGAAGACCGTCGAGCCAGCGATCGCCGAGGGAACGGCGCTCGAGGCGAGGCCGTCGAAAGGCGGGAGCCCGGTCGTCCAGGTCCTCCGTGAGCGGAAGTCCGCGCTGCTCGGTTTGTTCATCGTTGGGTTCTTCGTCTTGGTGGCGGTGATCGGGCCGAGCCTTGCCCCATACAGCCCGAATGTTCCGTCGGGACCCGTGTACGCGGCGCCATCCGCACATCACGTGCTAGGGACGGACGGCAGCGGCGTCGACGTGCTGAGCGAGATGATGTACGGAGGTCGGACGTCCCTCATCGTGGGGTTCGCGGCTGCACTGGTCGCGATGATCGTCGGCGGCGGTATCGGCGTCTTGGCGGGCTATTCGGGAGGTGCAACGGATGTCGGTCTGATGCGCATGACCGACTACTTCCTCGTGATCCCGGACCTGGTGCTGATGATCGTGATCGCCACGGTGTTCGGTCCGAGCCTGTCACATGTGATCCTGGTGATCGGCCTGCTGTTGTGGACCACGACCGCGCGGATCGTTCGATCCCAGGTCAAGAGCATCCGCGAGCGAGTGTACGTGCGGCGGGCACGATCCCTCGGGGCGAGCCACCGCCGGATCGTGGTTCAGCACATCCTTCCGCAGGTGGCTCCGCTGTTGATCGCGACAACCGTGCTCACGATCGCGTACGCGATCTTCGACGAGTCGGCTCTGGCCTTCCTCGGGGTGGGTGTCCCCGGGATCTCGTGGGGGACGATGCTCGAGCATGCCTTCGAACGAACGGCGATGACGGAGGGAGCGTGGTGGGCCTTCGTGCCGCCCGGTCTCGCGATCGGCCTGGTGGTGATCGGTTGCTACCTGATGGGCCAGGCGATCGAGGATGCGTTGAACCCCCGCCTGCGTGTCGCGCACCTGTCGATCCGCACCTGGCGGGTCCGTTCCCCGCAGACGGTGACCGACGAGCTCGCGAAGGACGAAGCTGGTTGAGCCTCCTTGCCGTGAGGGACCTCCACGTCTGGTTCGACCTACCGCACGGCGGACGACTGCACGCGGTGCAAGGGATCACCTTCGAGGTGGAGGTGGGCGAGCGCCTGGGCCTGGTCGGAGAGTCCGGGTGCGGCAAGACGACCGCGCTCCTCGCGTTGATGGGACTCCTCCCTCCGAGCGCCGAGGTCGAGGGCGAGGTGCTGATCGACGGCATCGAGATCCTTCGCGGGGGGGAAGACGCGATGCGTCCTCACCGCTGGACCGACATCGCGATGGTCTTCCAGGGCGCGATGAACGCGCTCAACCCCGTCAAGACGGTCGGTTCCCAGATCGTGGAGCCGATGGAGTTCCACGGGACGGCGACCGGTGCGGCGGCGAAGAGGGAGGCGGGCGACCTTCTTCAACTGGTCGGCATCCCGGCATCCGCAGCCGATCGCTACCCACACGAGTTCTCTGGTGGGATGCGACAGCGGGCCGCGATCGCCATGGCGCTGGCGTGTGAACCGAAGGTGCTCCTCGCCGATGAGCCCACCACTGCGCTGGATGTGATGGTTCAGGCGCAGATCCTTCAGCTCCTGGTGTCGTTGACCCACGACCTCGGCTTGGCGGTGATGCTCGTCACCCACGACCTCCCACTCGTGACCCAGGTCTGCGAGCGGGCGGTCGTTATGTACGCGGGGCGAACCGCTGAATCCGCTCCGGTCGACACGCTGTTCCACGACCCGCGGCATCCTTACACCCGCCTATTGTTCGCTGCGACTCCGGACCTGACGGGCGACTCGGAGGTGGTGTCCATCCCCGGGGCCCCGCCAAGGCTCGACCGGCCGCTCGTCGGCTGTCCGTTCGCGTCTCGGTGCGACCGTACCTTCGACCGCTGCAGGGTCGATACCCCCGAGCTCGTGATGGTCGCAGCCAGGCACCAAGCGGCGTGCCACCTGAACGATGCCGAACACGCTCATGAGATGGATGCGGCCACCGGCGGAGGGGCGTCGTGAGCGCCACGGTCGCGGCACGGCCGTCCGGATCGCTAGAAGGTGGGGCGGACCTGCTCGAGGTTCGCGATCTGGTGGTTCGCTATCCGGTCCGCCGAGGATTGATGAGAGCTCTCCGACGGGAGCCTCGGAAGTTCGTGTCGGCCGTGGACGGCGTCTCCCTGTCCGTGCGACCCGGCGAGATGCTCGCGATCGTCGGGGAATCGGGATGCGGGAAGACATCCACGGCGCAAGCCATCCTCAGGATGGTGGAAACGACGTGCGGAGTGATCGAGCTCGGCGGCCGCGACATCACGCACCTGGGGGCGAAAGACCTCCGACCGGTCCGCCGCACGATGCAGATGGTCTATCAGGACCCCTACGAATCGCTTGACCCGCGATTCCGCGTGAGGCGTGCGGTGGAGGAGCCGATGGTCATCCACGGGATCGGAGGCTCGAAGGGCGAGCGCGAGAGGCTCGTGATCGAAGCGCTTGAGCGCGTCGAGCTATCGCCCGCCGACCTGTACGTCGATCGATACCCGCACGAGCTCTCGGGCGGGCAGCGGCAGCGGGTGGCGATCGCCGCGAGCCTCGTGCTGCATCCGAAACTGCTGCTGGCCGACGAGCCCGTCTCGATGCTCGATGTGTCGGTGCGGGCCGGCATCCTCACGCTCCTGGACCATCTCCGACGCGACGGCGACATGGGCATCGTCATGATCACGCACGATCTGTCCACCGCGGCGCACTTCGCTGATCGGATCGCCGTGATGTACCTCGGCCGCATCGTCGAAGAGGGATCCGCCCGACAGGTGATCCGCGATCCACAGCACCCCTACACGAAGGCTTTGATGTCCGTCGTGCCGAAGCGTGACCCACGTGAACGCACCGAGCCACAGATCCTCCAGGGCGAGACCCCGAACCCGATCGACCTGCCAACGGGCTGTCGCTTCCACCCCCGGTGTCCTGTCGCGGAGGAGCGGTGCAGCCGGATCGACCCGGAGCTCCGTATCGCCCGTGGGACCAGCGGGGACGTGCATCGCGCCGCGTGCGTGCTGGTTTCGCCTGGATGAAGGGTCAACCGGAACATCGATACGAAACCGTCAGGGCCGACGCGGTGACCGTCACGAGCGACGTGACGATCCCCGTCACCACGGCGGCAACCGTCAGCGGCGTCCGCATCGGCCCCCTCGGGGGCAATGATGCCGAAGCCCGGCCCCCGAGGGGACCGGGCTTCTCGGCATCTCTGGGTCGGCGTCAGGAGACGTCGCATCCAGCCGGCTGCGGCTGGTCGATCCGAGGGCTCCCACCGATCGGGACCCCGAAGAACACGACACCGAGCTTCACGGTCCCGGATGTCTCGTTGCGACCGATGTGGACGCTGGACGGGAGCTCGACGAACGCGTCACCTGGCCCGTACGTGTAGGCACGGCAGTTGTCGTGGTACACCGTGAACGTCCCTGAAGCCACCGTGACCAGCGTCTTCCCGGGGTGACTGTGCCACCCGGTCGACGAGTTCGGGCCGAACGTGAATTCGGCCACGATCGTGTTCGTCCCCGGACGGGCGGTGAGCCCCATGCCGGTCGGCATCGATCCGGCGCCTATGATGACCGGCGTCACCGTGCCCGTCGCCGGTGTCGCCCGCGCGGCTCCCGCGATCGCGGCGATCGCGAGCGCGCAGGCGCCGGCGACCGTGAACCACACGCTCTTCCTGCGTGCAATCCTCATGGCCCCTCCTTCCGTGCGATGCACCGAGCATCGCGTTGGATCAGCCCTGAACCTTCTGCTCCTTGCACGGTTCTCTCCTCTCCCGCGTCGTCGTTGACGCTCCCGCAGCGACGCTAAGGAGGGCCCGCGACCGTGACCACGGTGGTAGCGGGCAGGTTCCCCGTAGGCTGCCTTCGCACCACACCGGCGGCCAGCCTCTTGACGCGCCGGGCGATGGAGGACAACCTCCCCGGGTCCGACCGAGGAGGTGACCGCCCTGGAGGCTCCGCGCACCGACGACCTGGACGAGCTCCGTCGCGAGATCGCTGACGTGCGTGCGTCGCGGGAGCGCCTCGCCCTCGCCAGCGACGATGAGCGCCGCGACCTCGAGCGCGTCCTTCACGACGGCCTGCAGCAGCAGCTCGTCGGGCTCGCGGCCAACGTCGAGCTCGCCGCGGCGTCCGTGGAAGCCGATCCGGCCACCACAACCGCCCTCCTCGCGGCGATCCGAGAGGACCTTCGGCAGGCGCTCGAGGGATCCAGGGCGCTCGCGCAACGGATCTATCCGCCCTTGCTCGAGGCGGGGGGACTCGGTCCGGCCGTGCGCGAGGCGGCGTCGCGCGCAGACGTAACGGTCACGATCGAGGGCGCCTCCGGTCAAGAGCTCCCGCCGGAGATCGCTGGCGCGATCTACTTCTGTTCGGCCGAGGTGATCGCGTGGGCCGGCGCGGGCGCGTCAGCCACGATCAGCCTGCGCAGCGACGAGGAGACGGTCTCCTTCGAGATCGACCTGGATCGCGACTTCGACGCGGAGTGGCGGCTCACGTCCCGAGACCGCGTCGAGGCGCTGGGGGGAAGCCTCAACGTCGAGCGGACACGGCTCGTCGGCCGGCTCCCGAGTTCCCGATGACGCTAGCTGCTCTCGGCCATGTAAAGGATCACGGCCTTGACTCGTTTGTGGATCGAGGGCTCCCACGTGAGCCCCAGCTTGGAGAAGATCGAATGGATCACCTTCTCCACCGAGCTCTCGGTCAGGAACAGCGCTTCCCCGATCGCGGCGTTGCTCTTCCCGATCGCCATCTCACGCAGGACATCGCGCTCGCGCGGCGTCAGCTGGCTGAGCGGCGACTCCTCCGCGCGGGTGTTCTCGCCGACCAACGCCTCGACCACCTTCGGGTCGATGACCGAGCCGCCCTCGGCGACGGCGCGGATCGCCGACGCCAGTTGCTCCACGTCCTGGATCCGCTCCTTCAGCAGATAGGAGCGCCCCTCGCTGCCGCTCTCGAGCAGCGCGAGCGCGTAGGTCGGGGTGGCGTACTGGCTGAGCACGACCACGCCGACGTTCGGATCGGACGTCCGGAGCTGCGCGGCCGCCTGGATCCCCTCGTCAGAGTTGCCGGGAGGCATCCTGATGTCGGTGACGACCACGTCGGGATGTTCCGCTTCGACCGCGGCGAGAAGAGAGTCGAGGTCGACGCACACCGCGACCACGTCGATGTCTGCCTGAGAGTCGAGCAGCCCTCGCACGCCTTCGCGGACGAGGTAGTGATCCTCCGCGAGCACCACCCGGATCGACACAGGGGAACGATACGCCCGTGACCACCGTGCTGGTCATCGAGGACGACGAGCGGAACCGGAAGCTCGCGCGCGAAGTGCTCGGCGCCGCGGGGTTCCTGACGCTCGAGGCGGCGACCGCCGTGGAGGGGATCGCGTTGGCCCGTGAGCAGGTGCCGGACGTGATCCTCATGGATCTGCGGTTGCCGGACATGGGAGGCGCCGCCGCGACCCGCATCCTCAAGGGCGATGAGACGACGGCAGCGATCCCTGTCGTGGCGATGAGCGCGCTCTCGCTCGAGGGAAGCGACGACTGGCTCGACGCGAGCGGGTTCGCCGGCGCGATCGAGAAGCCCATCTCTATCAAGGGGTTCCCCGATGAGGTTCGTCGCTATTGCGACGACCCATTACCCAGTTAGCCTCCCCTCCCCGGCACCCGCGGACGGGGTAGCCCCTGATTCCGGTTCAGCGTAGGTTCAGCCCCTGAAAGCGGGTGCGACCCGAACGAGCACTGTTGGAAGGGAGAGATCGATGCGGAAGCTGTTGATCGGCGGGATCTTGGCGGTGATCGTCCTCGGCCTCGTGGCCTGCGGAGACGACGCGGCGGACCCGGCAGCCGAGCAGGCACGGGCGCAGTCCGACTACTGGCAGATCGACCAGATCGAGAAGGACTTCCACCACGCGACGACGGAGAAGGACATCGACCTGATGATGAGCTTGTTCGCGCCCAACGCAACGATGACGGTCGGCCCAGGGGTGACCGCGTCCGGACTGGATGAGATCCGACAGTTCTGGTTGGAGAAGGCATCGACGTTCGAGCCGCAGAACCACTGGCTCTCGGATCACCCTGCGTACAAACTCGAGATCACCGTCAACGGCGACCGGGGCACGCTGCACTTCGAGTGCCATTACATCGATATCGAGACCGGCGAAGTCGTGTACGCCACCACCGCTGACTTCGATGTGGCCCGGATCGACGGGAAGTGGTTGATCACGAACATGGTCGGCGGAACGACCGTCTTGGAAGCCTGAGATCTTGGCCGAGGAACGGGACTCGCGGGTCGCCCGGGAGGGGCGGCGACGGATCGGTGACCCGTTCGTCAGGGGCGTCGCGCGCCTGCCGGCCAACGTCCGGACGAAGCTGCTGATCGCCTTCGTCGGCACAGCGCTGTTGCTTGTCGCGGTTGGCCTGTTGGGGCAACGCGTTCTCGGGCAGTCGAACGACCGCGTCGCGAGCGTCGGGCCTCTCCAAGAGCGGGCCGTCCAGTACAGCCAACTCCAGGCCCAGGCCGAGCACCTCCGGGGCGTCCTGTCGGCGAACGTTGCAAAGGAGTTCAGCATCGGCTGGAAGGATTCAGCGCTCCCACAGATCAGGGGGACGTATTCGCTCGCCGTAGACCTGTTCGCGGTTGACGCGGCCCGCCGGATCGGGGCGCGTACGGCCCCGGATCAGCTTCTGTTCACGCCTCCCCCAGAGGACCGGAAGATCCTGGGCGGGATCAAGAACAAGGCCGAGAAGCTCTCGAGATTGCTCTTGGAGGAGATCATCCCCCTCTATGGGAGCGAGAGCACAACCATCTCGAACGAGGACAAGGGCCCGCTCGAGGAGATGCTGCCGCTGCGAGCGGATGCCGAACAGCTCGCGAACGACCTCTACCAGGACGCCGAGGACCTGGCGGATGGGACGCGGGCAGAGGTTGAAGGGCTGATAGTCCGGAACGCGAGCTCCTTCGCGAGCTCCCGTGCTCTGTTCATCGGCGTCGCGGCGGGGGCGATCGTTCTCGCGCTGCTGCTCGGATTCGTCCTCTCGTGGTCGGTGATCGGGCCGATCCAGAACATCGACACTCGCCTTGCCGCGATCGCATCGGGCGACTTCTCGGGACACGTGGAGGTTGACAACCGCGACGAGCTTGGGGCGTTGGGCGCCAACGTCAACCGGATGAACGACGAGCTGCGGCGTCTCTACAGCGAGCTCGAGGCGGCGAGCCGGCACAAGTCGGAGTTCCTAGCCAACATGTCCCACGAGCTCCGGACGCCGCTCAACGCGATCATCGGCTTCTCCCAGGTGTTGCGCGACGAGATGGTCGGGTCGGTGAATCCGAAGCAGGCGGAGTACCTCGACGACATCACCTCCTCGGGGAACCATCTGCTCTCGCTGATCAACGACGTCCTCGACCTCTCCAAGGTCGAGGCCGGACAGGTCGAGCTGCAGGTTCACCCGTTCTCGCTGCGGGAGGCGCTCGAGCGCGGCGTGGTGATGGTGCGCGAGCGCGCCACGGAGGAAGGGGTGCGCGTCGCGTTCGCCGCGGATCCCGAGGTCGATGTGGTCGACGGTGACGAGCGACGGATCAAGCAGGTCATCTTCAACCTGCTCTCGAATGCCGTGAAGTTCACACCCGCCGGTGGCGAGATCGACGTGAGCGCGACGCGGGTCAACGGCGAGGTCAGGGTTTCCGTCGCCGACACCGGTCCGGGCATCGCTCCTGAGGATCGGGATCGGATCTTCGAGGAGTTCCAGCAGAGCGAGTCGGGGGTCGGGCTTCGCGAGGGGACGGGCCTCGGCCTTGCGCTCTCGA
>Ga0105243_10004582_pt1 | contig 10901 bp, 13 predicted proteins | sample KBSM34metaG_FD_81525 | JGI IMG/M metagenome (GOLD analysis project Ga0105243, IMG submission 81525) | Miscanthus rhizosphere microbial communities from Kellogg Biological Station, Michigan, USA - KBS M3-4 metaG | ecosystem: Host-associated > Plants > Roots > Rhizosphere > Soil | place...
AAAACAAATTGGATCGCCCGCATGGTCCCTAGCGACAGCGTAGGGACGGGCGATGACGGGTTTCAGGGATTGGGGATCACTCCCCCAGCGCCTGCATCACCACTTCCCGCCTATGCGGCGCGTCGCGATGCTCGAACAGATAAATCCCCTGCCAGGTGCCCAGCGCCAAGCGGCCTTGCTGCACCGGAATGCCGATACTGGTCTGGGTCAGCGCACTGCGGATATGCGAAGGCATATCGTCGGGCCCTTCGGTGGTGTGGCGAAAGCGCGGGCCGCTTTTGGCCAGCCATGCGAAAAAATCCTGCAAGTCCCGTTGCACGTCGGGATCGGCATTTTCCTGAATCACCAGCGACGCCGAGGTGTGGCGAACAAAACAGGTCAGAAGTCCGTTCTCGATTTTCTCGCCGCGAACAAAATCGCGCGCGTCGTCGGTGAACTCGTACAGGCCGGGGCCTTTCGTCGGCACCGTGACCGTGTGAAAAACTTGTTTCATCACTTCTTCCGCAAGTAAACATAGAGCGCGCCATCGCCGCCATGCTTGACATGGGCGGGGCGTACATAAGCGACCAATGCTGCCAGCTCGGCTTCGTTCAGCCAGCGCGGCACCATCTGTTTCAGCACGCCGACTGGCGATGCCATCCAAGGCGCATTTTCGTCATTCTTGGGATTGCCCTTGCCGGTCACCACCAAGACCAAGCGATTTCCGCTGCGATGCGCGCTGGTGAGCCACTTGAAGAGCGTGCGATGCGCCACGGCCTGGGTCATGCCATGCAGGTCGATCTTGGCATCCGGCTCGATTAGGCCTTTGCGCAAGCGTTCCTGGGTTGCGCCATTGATGCCGCTGGGAGCGGAGGCGCGCGCGGTCTTTTTCGCCGCCTGTTTGGGCGTGACCCGTGTGGCCGGGCGGCCTTCCTTGAAGACCTGTTCGAAGAGTTTGCGCTCATCATCGCTGATGGTACGGCGTTTCATCGCGGATAGGCCTGCGCGTCGCCGATCTTCGCCGCAAGCGCCTTTGGCAACAGCACAAACAGCGCGCCTGTGCCTTTCATGGCGCCGGCGCGGCGCTCGGCTTCCGGCCCAAATCCGAAAAATATGTCGGCGCGCGCCGCGCCCCGGATCGCTCCGCCAATGTCCTGCGCCACCGCTAAAGTGTGGACCGGATCACCGCCTTCGGCCGCGACGAAAACCGGCGCGCCCAAGGCGTGCAGGCGCGAGTCCACCGCCACACTGGCCAGCGGCGTCAGGGCTGCGCCCAGGGAGCCTTTGGGGCCCGATGCGGGATCATTCAATTCCGTCTCGGCAAAGAAAATATAGCTGCGGTTGGTTTCCATCACCGAGCGCGCACGATCCGGATTGGCCTTGAGCCAGGCGCGGATGGATTGCAACGAGACATCTTCGCGCTTCAGCGAACCGTCGGCGATCAAGGTTCGCCCGATGGCGGTATAGGCCTGGCCGTTTTCGCCGGCATAAGCGATGCGCGCGGGCGCGCCATCCCCAAAAACCACCCGGCCCGAGCCTTGGATCTGCAAAAAGAAAAACGCGATCGGATCGTCGGTATAGAACAGCACCGGCGCCTGCGGCACGCCATTGGCATTGATCTGGGCCCGGTCGGCGTAAGGAACCAGCGCCCGCCCCTGCACCTTGCCGGAGACATGCTCGCCTTGGAATTTGGAATTGAACAGGCTGAGATCGACGCGCACCAGATCGGCAGGCAAGCCATAGACCGGGGTTTGGAAATCGCCCTGGCGCTTACGGCTGCCGCGGATTTCCGGCTCATAATAGCCGGTGAAAAGAGCGTCCCCCTGCACCGCATAGGGGGTGAAATTGCTTTCGAAGAACGCGCGGGCATCGCCGCTGGCCGCAGCGCAGATGGGGCGCCAGTCCCCCACATTTCCCGCATAACCGGCACCGCTCATCGGCGCGGCATCGGATTTCTGCGCCAGCACGGCGCAGCTGCGCTGGAACGATTCCAGCGCCCTGCCGGCGTCGGCGGCGCTCCATTGCGGCAGCTGTCCGAATCCAACCCGTGTCAGGCGCAAACCGGTCGGCTGGGGCGGCGCTGTACAGGCCGCCAAGGCGAGCAAAAGCACGATGGCCAACAGGCCGGGTGGCCGACTCCGGCTATTCGAGCGCATCACCGGACGTCGCGACCAGCACCCAATTGGGATCGGAGGAATCCAGATTGCGCTCAAAGGTCCACACATCGTTGACGTTGCCGCTGGCGAATTCCGCCGTGAAGGCGACGGTGATTTCCGCCAGGCGCCCATGCAGCGACGATCCGGCGATACGGGCCTCGTGCAATTTCACAAAAGCGGCAGGCGGTTCGGTGCGCGCACTGATGCCGGCATCGAAAGCCGTGAACACCTCCGGCGACAGCAGTGGTCTCAATTCCGCGCGGTCGCCCTTGGCGAAGGCGGTCACAATCCGGGCATAGGCCTCGCGCGCGCCGCCCAGGAATTTGGGCGTGTCGAACTTGCGGTCGGCCATCTGGATGTCCAGCAGCCCGCTGGAGGACGGCGCGACATCTTGTGGCGGCTTGCTGGCCGCGATCGCGGGCCGGGTCTCGGGATGCCTCTGGGGCACGGGTTGCTGGGGCGGCGGCTCATGTCCGGTGCGGCGCCCCAGGATAGTGTAAAGGCGAAAACAGATGATCCCGGCGACCATCGCGGCGACCAGGAGGCCTAATGTTTGGGAATCCGGCATGATGAAACCTTGCAAATGGCCGCCCCTACCCGACCCTAACTGGGGCGCCCGGGCCTGGAAAGCGTCTTTTGCCGCTTCCGCCTGCCGGCCTGCAGGGCCAGCTTGTCAGCGTCAAGCGATCCGTGGTAGCGGCGCGGGCCATATTTCCATGAAAGACCGACAATGAGCAGCGAAGGAACTCCCCCGGACGCCAATCAGGGCCAACCCGGCTTGCCTAACCTTCAGGTGGTGGGTCAGTACATCAAGGACCTGTCCTTCGAAAATCCCGGTGTTTCGAGCGCCATCAGCGATCGTCCGCAGATCGAGCTGGCGGTGGACCTGAATGCCGCGCGCATGGCGGAAAAGGACATGTTCGAGGTGGAGCTCAAGATCCGCGTCGACGCCAAGAGCGAAGGCCGGCCGCTGTTTCTGCTGGAAGTCGCCTATGCCGGCGCCTTCCGTTTGACCAATGTCGCCGACACCGGCACCCAGCAAATGATCCTGTTGATCCAGGCGCCGCACATGCTGTTCCCCTTCGTCCGCCGCATTGTCGCCGACGTGGTGCGCGACGGCGGCATGCCGCCCTTGATGATCGAGCCCATCGACTTCATGGCGCTGTATCAGGCGCGCGTCGCCCAGGCGCAGAACCAGTTCGCGGCGCAACAGCCGCAGGGGACGGCTTAATTTCTACCCTCCCTCAAGGGGAGGGTAGATTCCACATCGACTTATCTCCCAGCTCCTTCGCAACAAACGCGGCATGGGCGTCCAGTTCCACAACCGTAATCAGCGGCGCCAACGCTTGCGGCCGTTGACGCGCGGCGCGAACGGCTTCCCCTATCGCAGCCGCGGCAATCTCGACCGGGGCCAGCATCAAGCCGCGCTGCCGTCCGCCGATCAGTTCCAGGTAGATTTCCGCGGTCAGCTGGGCGTCCAACAATGCGCCATGCTTGGCGCGCGCGCTCAGATCCACGCCAAAGCGCTTGCAAAGCTCGTCCAGGGAATAGCGCGCGCCGGGGATTTTGCGCTTGGCGATCTCGATCGTGTCCACCGCCCGGGCCAGCGGAATATGCCCGCGCCCGATGCGGCCCAGTTCGGCATTGATGAATTTGATGTCGAAGCTGGCATTGTGGATCACCAGCGGCGCGTCGCCCAGAAATTCCAGGAATTCGTCGACCACATGGGCAAACAGCGGCTTGTCCGCCAGGAATTCCGCCGACAGGCCATGCACCCGCTGGGATTCGATGGGGATGTCGCGTTCGGGATTGAGATAGAATTGCAGGGTGCGGCCGGTGGGGAAGTGATCCAGCAGCTCGACACAACCGATCTCAACGATCCGGTGACCCTCACCGGGCTCAAACCCCGTCGTTTCCGTGTCGAAGACAATCTCACGCATCCAATTTCGCCCGGATATCCGCCAAAATCATTCTCACCTGTTCGCGGGCGTCATCCAAGCCCTTGTCGGTCATCACCAGATAATCTGCCTGTGCACGTTTTTCCGCGTCGCTGATCTGGCGCGCCAAAAGCGCCTGGAATTTTGCTTCGCTCATACCCGGACGCGCCATCACCCGCGCCTTCTGCACGGAAGCCGGAGCCGTCGCCACCACCAGCGCATCCACTTTTTCCCCGGTTTCCAGCAACAGCGGAATGTCCAGCACCACCAGGGGCGCGGCCTGGTTTCGAGCCAGGAACTCTTGCTTGCGCGCCGCCACCAAGGGATGGATCAGCCCTTCCAGCCGTGACAGCGCGCCTGCGTCAGCTGTCAGGCGCGCCGCCAGGGCGGCACGGTCGACAACCCCCTGCCTGGTCGTGCCGGGAAACGCCGCTTCGATCATGACCGCGGCTTCCTTGGCGTAAAGATCATGGACGGCGGCATCGGCATCGAACACCGGAATGCCCTCCGCCGCGAACAATTTGGCGGTTTGGCTTTTGCCCATGCCGAGAGAGCCGGTGAGGCCGATCACGAATTGCCTAGCGGGCACTCAGCACCTGCACCAACAGCTCGCGCAAGGCCGGCGTGACCTGGGGCCTGACACCGAAGAAGGCCTCGAAGGACGGCACCGCCTGATGCATCAGCATGCCCAGCCCGTCGATGGTCCGGTGGCCGCGCGCGGCGGCGTCTTTCAACAACCTGGTCTCCAGCGGATTGTAGACGATGTCGCAGACCGCGGCGAAGGTGGGCAAAAAGGAAAGATCGATGTCCAAGGGCGGACTGGCCCCCATGCCGGCACTGGTGGAATTCACCAACAGCGCCGCTCCGCCCGCCACCGCCCGCCAATCGTCCAGGCCGCCCGGCTCGAGCGCGGCCTTCACCTGGGGCGCCAGCGATGCCGCCAAGTTGGCGGCGCGCCGGCTGTCGCGGTTGAGCAGATGGATTTTGCCCGCGCCCAGCATGTCCAGCGCCAACACCGCGCCGCGCGCCGCGCCTCCCGCCCCCAGCAGCACCGCGCTGCCGCCCTGCAGCACGCCGACTTTCTCCATCAGGCTTTCGGCCAAGCCGAGACTGTCGGTGTTGCGGGCTTCGATTTCGCTGTCGTGAAAAATCAACAGATTGGCGGCGCCCGCGGATTTCGCCGCCGTGTCGCTGCGATGGGCGATGGCAAAGGCCGATTCCTTATGCGGCACGGTGACATTGACGCCCTTGAAGCCGGCGCGCCGTACGCCGTCGATCACCCGCGCTAAGTCTTCCGTTTTCGCCGCCAAGGGCACCATCGCGCCGTCGATGCCATATTCGGCCAGCCAATGACCGTGCAGCACCGGCGACAGCGAATGCGTCACCGGCCAGCCGACAATCCCGGCAAGCTTTGCTTTTCCCGACAGGGTCATGACGCCAACAGGCCTTCCTTGCGCAAGCAGGCCAGGACCGGCAGCAAGGGCAGGCCCAGGACCGAGAAATAATCGCCTTCCACTGTATCGAAAAGCTGCGCCCCGCGCCCCTCGAAATGATAACAGCCCACGGAAGAGAGAATGCCTTCGCCTTCCCGGGCCAGATAGTCCTCCAGGAATCCGGGGCTCAAAACGCGCATGGTCATGCGGCACGGGCTGGCATGCGCCCACAGCAAGGCGCCATCGCGCGCCAGCGCGGCCGCCGAGACCAGCAGATGGGTATGCCCTGACAGGCGCGTCAGCAGCGCCCGCGCCTCGTCCAGGCTGGCGCATTTGCTCAAATACTCGCTGCCGAAAGCGATGACGCTGTCTCCGCCCAACACGGTCTTTCCGGGATGACGGCGTGAGACAATCAGGGCCTTTTGCTCGGCCAGGCTCCGCGCCATCACCTCGGCGCCCGCACGGCTCAAAGACCGCATCAGCGCGGCTTCATCGAGATCGGCGGGGTCGGCGATAAAGGACACCCCCGCCGCCGTCAGCAGCATCTTGCGGCTGGCGCTGCCCGAGGCGAGGACCAAGCTCATCCCACGGCTTCCCGGCGTTCGGCCAGCAGGTTCATCACCGCGGCGGCGGTCTCCTCGATGGAGCGGCGCGACACGTCGATGGTGGTCCAGTCCTGGCTTTCGAAAAGCTGACGGGTGGCGGCAATTTCCGCCCGTACGGCATCCAGATCGACATAGTTGCTGTCGCGGCTTTCGCCCATGCTGTTCAGCCGGCTGCGCCGGACTTGCACCAGCCGGTCGGGCGACACCCACAGGCCCACAATCAGCGGCCGCTTGGCGTTCAGCAATTGCGGCGGCGGCGCCATGCCCGGCACCAGCGGCACATTGGCGGCGCGGATGCCGCGAATGGCAAGATAGACACAGGTCGGCGTCTTGGAGGTCCGGCTGGCGCCGGTCAGGATCACTTCCGCATCGCCGATGGAGTCCAAAGACTGCCCGTCGTCATGCGCGATGGTGAAATTCAGCGCCTCGATACGGTCGAGATAACGGGCATCCACTTCATGCTGGCGGCCGACCTTGTGAGTCTCCGCCTTGCCCAGAAACTGGCGCAGCGCCGTCACCGGGCCTTCCAGCACATCGATGCAGCGCACGTCGATATCCTTGCAGCGCGACATCAGTCTGTCGCGCAGGTGCTGATTGGCCAAGGTGAAGAAAACAATCCCCGGCAGGATGGCGATATGGTCCAGGGCGCGGCTGAGCTGCGCTTCCGCCCGCACCAGAGCATAGGGATGCACCATGACGTTGACATTCTCGAACTGGGCGAGCGCGGCATTGGCCATGGCGTTCAAGGTTTCGCCGGTCGAGTCCGACACCAGATGGATGTGAAATTTATGATCCACAGGAGTTATCCAGATTGGTCAACCGGGCTGGGGTTAAGGCCTGAGTTTAGGCGAAAGCAAACACAGGCTCCTAACCGGGAATGGGACAAAAGTTCAAACCCCTGGGATAGTGGGAGGGCTTTGGGGATGGTTGGCGGGTGCGCCAACATAGTATAGCGGGCTTTTCGCAGGTGCCGCAATTCGTCCAAGTGCTTGAGTCCGCGCGCGCCTTCGCTTAAGCCAAACGCGCTTTCACAATTTGCCCCACAATGCACAGGCCTAACATCACTTACATCATCTTAGAGTCTTAAGGAGTCTTGTTGTGATACGTGCGTCGAAGCTTATGCGTGTGCTGGACGGAGCGGCCGAACCTGTGCCGCCAATCTGGCTGATGCGCCAAGCCGGACGCTATCTGCCCGAATACCGCGCCTTGCGCGCGCAAGCGGGGTCCTTTTGGGCCATGGCGCTGACGCCGAAATATGCCGCCCAGGTGACGCTTCAACCGGTGCGCCGCTTCGGTTTCGATGCCGCCATCCTGTTTTCCGATATTCTGACCGTGCCGGAGGCGCTGGGCCAGAAGGTGACTTTTATCGAAGGCGAGGGCCCACGGCTTGTGCCCGTGACTTCCGCCAAGGGGTTTGACGAAAATCGGGATCATTGGGCGAACTATTTCGAACCCGTCTATGAGGCGCTGCGGCTGATCAAGGCGCAGCTGTCCGGCGACACCGCGCTGTTGGGATTTGCCGGCGCGCCTTGGACTTTGGCGACCTATCTGGCGGCCGGCGCCGGCGGCGACGAGCAAAGGGCCGCCAAGCTATGGGCCTATCGTGATCCGCAGGGCTTTGGATATCTTTTGGATATCTTGGCGGAGTGCGTGTCCTTTCACTTGATCCGGCAGCTCGATGCGGGCGCCGATGCGGTGCAAATATTCGACAGTTGGGCCGGCGGCGTTCCCGATGCCTTGTTCCGGCAGGTGGTGATCGAGCCGACCAAGAAAATCGTCAAAACTGTGCGCACGGCCCGACCCGGCGCCAAGATCATCGGTTTTCCGCGCGCAGCGACCCTGGCGGGTTACGAAATCTATGTTCAGGCGACCGGCGTGGACGCCCTGTCGCTGGATACAGCGGCGCCGATGCGCTGGGCCGCGGAAAATCTGGGCTGCGCCCTGCAAGGCAATCTGGATCCGATCGCCCTGATCGCCGGCGGCGCGGCGCTGGACCGGGCCGTGGATGAAATCGGCGAGGCGATGCAGGGGCGGGCCCATATTTTCAATCTGGGTCACGGCATCCTGCCCGAGACCCCCGTCGCCCATGTCGAACACTTGCTGAAGCGCATCAGAGGATGAAGCTCGCCCCCCAAAAATTGGCGGTGATCCTGTTCAATCTGGGTGGGCCGGATTCGCCGGAAGCCGTTCGGCCTTTCCTGCGCAATCTTTTTTCAGACCCCGCCATTATCGGTCTGCCCCTTCTGTTGCGCTGGCCTTTGGCGCGCCTGATCGCCAAGCGCCGCGCGCCGGTGGCGGCCAAGATTTACGATCATATAGGCGGGCGCTCGCCGATCTTTGAAGAGACTCGCAATCAGGCCAACGCCCTGGAGCGGGCGCTGTCGCAAGGCGGCACCCAGGCGAAGGCCTTTGTCGCCATGCGCTACTGGCACCCGTTCAGCAATGGCGCGGCGCGGGCGGTAAAGGCCTTCCAACCCGACAGGATCGTGTTGCTGCCGCTCTATCCCCAATATTCCACCACCACCACAGGCTCCTCGCTCAAGGACTGGGCGCGGGCAGCGCGCAAGGCGGGCCTCAAGGCCCCCACGTCGCGGGTCTGCTGCTACCCCTGGCAACCGGGTTTTGTCGCGGGGATGGCGGCCCAGATTGGTGAGGCAGCGAAAGACCTCAACCCAGGCCTGTCTTACCGCCTGCTATTGTCGGCGCACGGCCTGCCCAAGCGCATCATCCAAAAAGGCGACCCCTATCAATGGCAGGTCGAGCAGTCGGCCGCTGCCCTGGTCCGGGCCCTGGACCGGCCGGAGCTTGAAGCAACGGTCTGCTATCAGAGCCGGGTCGGTCCCCTGGAATGGATCGGGCCTTCCACCGATGCGGAGATCGCCCGCGCCGGCCGGGACGGCAAGGGGGTGATCGTGGCCCCCATCGCCTTTGTCAGCGAACATTCCGAGACCTTGGTGGAGCTGGACATCGAATATCGCAAGCTGGCGGCGGGCTGCGGCGTGCCGGACTATCGCCGCGCCGCCACAGTTGGGACACATCCCGATTTCATAGAAGGGCTGGCGGGCCTTGTGCGGGCTGCTGTGGACGGCGAGATTGTGACCTGCGGAGAGGGCCGGATTTGTCCTTCACCGCTTAAAGGCTGCGGCTACGCTTAGGGGAATATCGGGAGAGCGGCATGGATGCCTTGCGCAACGAATTGTCCAATTACATCCCTTGGATCTTGGCCTTTCACCTGATCGCGGTGATCGCCTGGATGTCGGCCATGCTGTATCTGCCGCGGCTGTTCGTCTATCACACCCAGGCCGCGCCGGGCTCGGAATCCAGTGAGCGCTTCAAGGTGATGGAGCGGCGCCTGCTCAAGGGCATCATGAATCCCGCCATGATCGCGGTATGGATTTTGGGCCCGCTGCTGGCTTGGCTGACCGGGGCCTATCTGGATACCTGGCTGCAGATCAAGTTTGTGCTGGTGATCATCATGAGCGCCATGCACGGGTCTTATGTGCGCAGCTGGCGCGCCTTTGCCGAGGACCGCAACACCCGCTCGGCGCGGTATTTTAAATTCGTCAATGAAGTTCCGGCCGTGCTGATGGTGCTGATCGTGATCTTGGTAAAGGTTCAACCCTTTGGTGAATGACGGTTCTTTCTGAACAGCTTGAAACATTAATTGCGCCAGGGGTCTGAGGCAGGCAAAAGCCGGGATATTTGCAACCCCGCCAAATCAGGCTATAAACGCCCCGTCTGATTGACCCGCGCGATCCCCGGACCAAAGGGGGCGCGGACCGCAAAACGGTGGGACCGTAAGCGGTAAAGGGTCAGAACCAACCTCTTCGATGATCGCATTCGGGGCAGACGCCTTTCGTTCATCGAAACCCATTCCCCATTTCGACCAGGTGCCGACCCCATGACTGTCCAAGAAGGCCTGCAAGCGATGAAGCTGCAGGATCTCAAGAATAAAAAACCCGCGGATTTGCTGGCTTTTGCCGAAGAATTGGAGATCGAGAACGCATCGTCCATGCGCAAGCAGGACATGCTGTTCGCCATCCTCAAGGAATTGGCCGAGCGCGAGGTGGAGATCACCGGCACCGGGGTGGTGGAAATCCTGCAGGACGGCTTCGGCTTTCTGCGCTCGCCGGAGTCCAACTACCTGCCCGGCCCCGACGATATCTACGTGTCCCCCTCGCAGATCCGCCGCTTTGGCCTTCGCACCGGCGATACCGCCGAAGGCCCGATCCGGGCCCCTAAGGAAGGCGAGCGCTATTTCGCCCTGCTGAAAGTGACCTCGATCAATTTCGAGGACCCCGAGCAGATCAAGCACAAGGTCCATTTCGACAATCTGACGCCGCTTTACCCGACCCGCTGGCTGAAGATGGAATTGGACGATCCCACCATCAAGGACAAGACCGGCCGGGTCATCGATATCGTGGCGCCGCAGGGCATGGGCCAGCGCGCCTTGATCACCGCGCCGCCGCGCACCGGCAAGACGGTGATCCTGCAGAACATCGCCAAGGCGATCGCCGCCAATCATCCCGACGCCTTCCTGATCGTGCTGTTGATCGACGAGCGCCCCGAAGAAGTCACCGACATGCAGCGCACCGTGAAGGGCGAAGTGATTTCCTCAACCTTCGACGAGCCGGCGACCCGTCACGTCCAGGTCGCGGAGATGGTGATCGAAAAGGCCAAGCGCCTGGTCGAGCATAAGCGGGACGTCATCATCCTGTTGGACTCCATCACCCGGCTGGGCCGCGCCTACAACACGGTGGTGCCGTCTTCGGGTAAGGTCTTGACCGGCGG
>Ga0105243_10004583_pt1 | contig 10900 bp, 7 predicted proteins | sample KBSM34metaG_FD_81525 | JGI IMG/M metagenome (GOLD analysis project Ga0105243, IMG submission 81525) | Miscanthus rhizosphere microbial communities from Kellogg Biological Station, Michigan, USA - KBS M3-4 metaG | ecosystem: Host-associated > Plants > Roots > Rhizosphere > Soil | place: Michigan...
GTCGCTGTCAGAATCCGAGTCACTATCAGAGTCAGAGTCGCTGTCAGAGTCCGAGTCGCTGTCCGAATCCGAGTCGCTGTCAGAGTCCGAGTCGCTGTCCGAATCCGAGTCGCTGTCAGAGTCGGAGTCAGAGTCGCTGTCAGAATCCGAGTCGCTGTCAGAATCAGAGTCGCTGTCAGAATCCGAGTCGCTGTCAGAGTCAGAATCGCTGTCAGAATCAGAGTCGCTGTCAGAGTCAGAATCGCTGTCGCTGTCAGAGTCACTGTCTGAATCAGAGTCACTGTCAGAGTCCGAATCGCTGTCGCTATCCGAATCGCTGTCAGAGTCAGAATCGCTGTCAGAGTCAGAATCGCTATCAGAGTCCGAGTCACTGTCAGAATCCGAGTCACTGTCAGAGTCAGAATCAGAGTCGCTGTCAGAGTCCGAGTCGCTGTCAGAATCAGAGTCGCTGTCAGAATCCGAGTCGCTATCAGAGTCCGAGTCAGAATCGCTGTCAGAGTCAGAATCGCTGTCAGAGTCAGAGTCGCTGTCAGAATCCGAGTCGCTGTCCGAATCAGAGTCACTGTCAGAGTCCGAATCGCTGTCAGAATCAGAATCGCTGTCAGAGTCCGAGTCACTGTCAGAATCCGAATCGCTATCAGAGTCCGAGTCACTGTCAGAATCCGAGTCACTGTCAGAGTCAGAATCAGAGTCGCTGTCAGAGTCCGAGTCGCTGTCAGAATCAGAGTCGCTGTCCGAATCCGAGTCGCTGTCAGAGTCAGAATCGCTGTCGCTATCCGAGTCACTGTCAGAGTCCGAGTCGCTGTCAGAGTCTGAATCGCTCTCTAAGTTATTATTTTTATCACTGTCATGAGCCCACCACAAAATTCCTGCTGCGGTTAGCGGTACAGATAACCATGCCCATGGAGATGCAGCTCCATCATGATAAAGCAATGGTTCGATACTATCGATATAACTATAGGTGATATGATCTAATAATACCCCATTACTGTCAGTAAACTGTACCCACAGTAATTTATGATTATTATCTTCAAAAACTAAACTATTATCGGTTGAATAATTACTACCGTTAAAGAAATCAATTATTACTATTTGTTCACCATTTTTTAAAGTAATAATTGCATTTCTACCGTCCTGTCTAATTTCAGAAACATCATCTTTATTTACTTTTATTAAAATAACTGATGCTTCGGAAAGAGAGACTGTATCCTTAGTCGTAGTTTCTAAGGTTTCATGACTCTCCTTAGAAACTACCCTTATCTCAGACATATTTATTCCCCTTCGTAGGATTATTTAATTAAACCAATCCAATTTAGAGCTCTTAAATTTTATTAAATAAGAAGAGCCCAAATTAAGGAATAAATTAGATAAAGCAAAGGCCAACCTCAACGCATAAAGTAATTGTAAACATGAATTACATCACAAAAAAAGCAACAACAATCAGTTTATTTATTAACCAAATAAAACTTTAAAATAATAAATATTGTTTTTCAAAAACTTACTAACAAATAATAGTCAAAATATACTTTTAATATTTTTATGTTTTAAAACATAAACAATAAAAACCACACATTTAAAACAAGATCTTATCTTTCTTAATATCTATATAGCTTTTAAATATTTAAAAACTATATAGATATAGATTTATTTCACCTTTCTCTTAAAGCTTCTTTGGCTTTATTGAATGGTTTAAGCAAGTAATCCAGTACCGTTTTTTCACCCGTACGAATATCTACCGTTGCCACCATACCCGGTGTAATACCGAAAGCTTTACCTTCTTTATTATAAAGCTTGTCTGAATCGGTTCGAATATAAACACGATAATAGAACTGGTCTTGTTTAACTTCATCACGAATCGTGTCTGGGGAAATAACCGTAACCTTACCTTTTAACCCCCCATAAATTGAGTAGTCATAGGCAGTAATCTTAACCAGTGCTTCTTGTCCCGGACGAATAAATGCAATGTCACGCGGTAAAATACGCGCTTCTATGAGCAGCTGTTCATCAATCGGTACAATGGTCATCAACTTACCGTTTTGCGGAATAACACCACCATGGGTAGTGACCGCAATTTCTTTTACAACACCGCGTACTGGAGCTTTAAAAATAGCGCGATCCAAGCTGTCAGTACGACCAAGTACAACTTGTTGCTGCGTTTCAATATCGGTATTGGCTTTAGATAACTCTTCACGAGCCTGCACAAAATACTGATTCTGCACATCATTCATTTTATTTCCAAGGTCATTTGCTTCGCGACGTAAACGTAAAACTTCAACCTCACTTGCCGCGCCTTTAGCAACTAACGGTTCGGTCATTGCCAGCTCTTGTTGTACCAGTTGCAAAGCCTGTCTGAAACCTGCAAGTGTTTGTTCGAGATTAGCTCTGCGGGATGCAAATAATGCGGTTTCTTCATGTACAAGTTTTGGTTCTTTCAGCACAATTTCAGGAAAAGCCAATGGCGTACCATTTACTTCTGCCCGCAAACGTGAAGCTGTCGCCTGAGCGGAGATTAGTAAAGATCTTGATTCACCAACATTTGATGCAAAACGGGTGGGATCTAATTGCGCGAGAATTTCGCCTTTTTGAACAATATCGCCTTCTTGTACATTCAACTTGGTTAAAATACCGCCCTCTAAAGACTGGATAACCTGCTCTTTAGACGATGGAACTACTTTACCCGTGCCGGTAGACACTTCTTCAAGTTTAAATACCCATGCCCAGATAAAGAAAATAACTAAACCAATCCCCACAATCCAGATCACTAAACTGGCACGTGGTAACGGTGGCTCACTATAAGAGACATTCATTGAACGGGTGAGTTCTTGTTCTTGTTTTGGTTCGCTCATGAATTACCCCCTTGCACTTGTTTTTGTTTGGCTGTTGATTGATTAAGAACCTGATCTCTTGGACCATCCATCACGATTTTGCCTTCGTTAACGACAATGATACGGTCCACCAGCTCTAAAACAGCGCGGCGGTGAGTCGCAACCACCAAGGTTCGATGGGCCAGCCATCCTTTTAAATGATCAATCAGTTGTTTCTCTGCCACATCATCAATCGCTGCTGTCGGTTCATCGAGTAATAAGATGTTGGGTTGACGAATCAATAAACGGGCCAATAACAACGCTTGTTTCTGCCCCCCCGAGAAACCAACCCCACCTACTAAAATCAGGTGATCGAGTCCTTCTTTTTTCTCTTGAACAAAAGGTAATGCACCCGTCACCACTAAAACCCGAAAAATATCTTCATCTGTTGCAAGCGGTGCCCCCAAAGTAAGGTTCTCACGAATCGTACCGTAGAAAAGATGCGCATTCTGGTTGAGTAACCCCATATCACGACGTACATCAGATGGGTCAATTAAAGACAGATCCAGACCATCTAAATGCACTGAACCTTGAATAGGAAATTGCATGCCAGATAGGAGCTGAAGCAATGTCGATTTACCTGCCCCATTACGCCCCAGAATTGCAATTTTTTCACCAGCACGGATTTTTAAGTGACGAATTGCAAGGCTCGGACGTGGTTCATCTTCACTATATTGGAACAAGACATTTTTTAATTCGTAGTCGCCATTTAAAGCAGCTTTGTGTACCAGATGCGAACGCTCCGGCTGATCGATCGGACGTTGCATGAGTTCATCCAGACTCTGTTTAGCCACTTTCGCCTGCTGTAAACGCCCCAATACACCAGTAATATGACTAATCGGTGCCAACATTCGTGACGATAAAATTGAACAGGCTACTAATGCACCTGTAGTCATTTCACCATCCATTACCGCAAAACATCCCACCAAAACTACAAATGCGTAGGTCAAGCCTTGAATCTTTTGGGTCCATGCCATTAAGGTCCCGACAATTTTACGTTGTTTCATACCGATATCGGCTGAAACTTCATTCATGTGGTTCCACTGGTTCTGAAAACGTGATTCAGCACGTAAGAGCTTGATATCTTCAATACCCTGCACTGCTTCTACCAGAATGGCATTACGGATTGAAGATTCTCTCATGCCTTCTTGTGCGAGTTGCGCTAGCTTCTTCTGTACCAGAATACCCGGCAAAATCATAAGCGGCACAACCAGCAACATCACCCAAAACAGCTTCCCGCCAATAATGGCAAAGATGGTCAGGAACAGGAAAAAGAATGGAAAATCTGCCATCGCAGTAATCGTAGTTGAGGTCACCAGTTCACGAACACCTTCGAGCTCACGAATCTGCGAAATAAAACTACCAGTAGACTTTGAACGGTCTTTATTTCTGATTCTTAAGGCATGACCAAATACACGGTCAGAGACAAGTAAATCTGCTCGTTTACCAATAATGTCAGATAGATAAACTCGAGACACACGTAAGATGAACTCAAAAATAGCAGCAATAAGCACACCACCAGCCAGAACCCATAAGGTTGGAACAGACTGAGATGGAACAACGCGGTCATAGACTTGCATTGAGAAAACAATGGTTGCCAATGCCAAAATATTGGCAATGAGTGAGGCAAACATAATATCAACGTAGCGTTTCCAGTCTCTTAGAACAATTGACCAGAACCAGCTTGCTTCATAGGGTTTGATATATTCATCAATACGTGCATCGGGAATCGAGCTTTCAGGACGCAGGATATAGACATTCTTAATTGTATTTTTTAAGACATCTAGGCTTAAATTTTGAGAAAGTCCCTGATCCCCACTAAACTGGATACTGACATTTCCTTGGGTATCGGCTTTATCAACAACACCGACCTGTCCGTCATGAAACTCGACCAGAACAGGTAGCCGCCACGGATTAAGTAAATCTAGTGAAAAAGGTACCTTACGTAGGTTTAGCCCAACCTGACGTGTCATTAACTGTAAAACATCATCCAGGTTTTGATTCTGGTTCCAGTCAAGTTGTAAACGGATTCTTTCTTCTGAAGGCTCAATTCGATAATGTTTAGCAATCGTTAAGACCGCCTGTAACCAGGGCTGGTAATTTATTTTTGTCATCATGGTTGTACTTCGAACCCCTGAATTGAAATATTATTTAAGCCATAGGCTTGGCGCGAACGTCCTGTTGCCGAAATGTACTGAACAATACTGTTGTAGATGTCATAACGTGCCGATTCGAGTTCTGAATTGGCACTATGAATGGCCTGCTCTGCATTCAATAAATCGACCAATGAACGTGTACCAAGTTTGTACTGCTCTTGAAAAAGTTCACGTGTACGAACAGTCGTGGCCTGACGATTGGTCAGCACCTGCATTTGACGTTGTTTATTTTCAATTTGCTCACGGCTGGTTCGAATTTGATCGAGAACATCCATATAAACTGAATTGACTTTAGACTTTGCAGCCTCTTCTGCATAACTTGCCATTTTGACCTGAGAAGAAACTGCCCCACCTTGATAAAACTGGCTGGTTGCTTCAAGCATGACAGAACTGTACAGACCATCATCTTTATCATTGTTCGGGTTTCTGCCATTAATCGCCTGACTTAAAGAACCTTTTACCGCCAAAGTCGGATAACGTGTTAAACGAGTCTGTTCCTTTTGTGCTTTAGCAACTTCAACACCCGCTTGCGCTGCAATCATTTTTGGAATGGTATTAAACTCAGGCTCATTATAGAGGCCAGATTGCTTTACCAAATCATCAGGAATGACCCATGCCTTATTAAAAACATCTACTCCTACCAGAGTTCTTAGATGTTGCTGGTACTGACGTAATAAAGATTGTTGAGCAATGAGTGTCGACTGTGCAGATTCTAAATATGTTTGTGCCTGAACTGGGTCAGCTTGGCTACTAATACCGGCATTTGCACGTAAATTGGCAATTTCCTGAATACGCTGAATCCCAGCAATTTGCTGCTCAGCAATTTTATTTAATTGAAGATAGCGCTGAATATTGATAATCGACTGCGCCACGTCGAGTGCAATATCATCAATGCTGACCAGCACATTAGCCTGCTCGACTTGTACTTTGGCACGCTGAACCGATACACCTGATTTTACTTTGCCAAAATCAAAAAGCATTTGAGTCGCAGATAACGTGAGTAACTGTCTCCCCCGCTCACCACTACCCAAATCACCTGTCGTTATTCCACCTGAAAGCTGGGGATAATAACCCGACTTGGCATAATCAATACCTGCGTTTTGGCCAGCTAAAGTTGAAATGGCTTGAGAAATATTAGGGTTTCGTTGAACTGCATATTGAATCGCATCAATTAAACTGACTTGATTGCTCCACATCGCAGTAGACGTCGGTAAATAGTTCCCATCATTTCCTAGTCGTTGAAATTGGCTCTGATCAAACCCTAAATTGCTTAATTTTTGGAAATCGACAGATCGGTAGCTTTCATCTGGCGTGGGTTTAAAGAGTTGAGAAACTTTTTTTGTTAAGCTTTTTCCCGAGTTAACAGACGCGGTCTCTGCCTTTGTAATTGATATTGATACACTAGAAGCAATACAAAAATATAAAAAAAACTTCGTACCTGATCTGATTATAAGTTGGAAATCATTGTGGGAAAAAGGCAATTTACTCATTAGAAGATCTAATCTCTTGAAATATTGTAAAACAATCCAAAACTCAGTAAAAAATTATCAAAAATATTAAATTCCATACTTTAAATAAATAATTTTCAGAATAATTTTCTTTGCGAAAAAATAAAGTAAAAAATGATTAATTTTTAGCATCAGCAACTAAATATCTAATTTTTTTACAATTTAAATTATAAAAGTGATTTTTAAACACATATATTTAAAACAAATTAAACACCTATAAAAACTATAAAATTCAATTATTAGAATAAATAATTCCCATAAAAAAAACCTACCTCTTGGGGAAGTGGCAGGCTATAAACTCTAAAAAATCATATTAGTAAAAATATATTATTTATTTAAAATCATCAATAATGATTTATTTAAAATAAAATTAAAACACATGATTAAAAACATATAAAATTAATAAAATATTTTCTATTTATTTTAGGGCACAACACATGTGCTTTAAAAAAATTGCCAATAGAAGCCCTTTTTACATTTACAACTTTATAAAAATATATGATCTTTATGTGAGATCCCAATAACCCAATACAGCTTTTTCAACTCGCTGCTGTAAAGAAAAGAACTTCTTTAAAACTCGCAAGATGCCATAATTTCTTAAATATAATCAATCTTTTCCCGAGTACAAAACTGAGCCAACTAAAACCGCTTGTCCTGCAATGCTGACATGTAATATTGAATCTTTTTTCTCAACTGTCACTAAAACTTGCCCCGGTTTTTTTATTGCAAGGCCTTGATAGCCCCAATAATTTACTTTCTGATCACATTCAATTAAATCATAGTGAACAAGGTACGCTCCCGCTGGACCATTTGCATTACCAGTTACAGAATCTTCATTAATACCGATTGCAGGTGCAAACATTCGACCATAAGTAATAGGTTCTTGCTTACTACCTTCCAAGACAAATGGGAAAAAACCATTGCAACCTATTTCAGCGCTAATAGCTTTCAGTTTTTCATTGTTCGGAATTAATTCATCAAGCTTACTTCTACTCAGCATTGGCACCATCACCTTGGAATGTCCCGTCGTGACAACTTGTATTGGCAAGTCAGCAAAATCACTTTCCCTCACACCCAGCGCGCTTGCAAGTTCACTCCGTTGTCTCGCATTAAAAGGTGGAAAAAACTCTACGCGACCTTGAGTCATTTTCACCAATAACGCTTCTGAACTTCCAAATATTGAAACGGGTAAATGACCAGCCCCCGTTTTTGCGATTAATGGATAATCTGATTGGTGGCCTGTAGTTGCACGTAAAAAATGAGTGGCGATCGTCGCATGTCCACAGATCGGGACTTCATTTGTTGGCGTAAAATATCGAACATGTATGTCATGGTTTTGATCTTTTGGTGACAAAACAAAGGCAGTTTCTGAATACCCTGCGAATGCAGCAATATCTTGCATCTCTTGAGTTGTAAGATGGTCAGCATCTAGCACAACCCCTGCTCGATTTCCTGTATTTGGTTTGGTGGTAAATGCATCAACTACATAAATGGTCGTCATGGCAGAACTCCTCTGTTGTTAACATTGTTATCTCAGAAATAGCTCCTGCCATAACCAAAAAATCTTATTTAATTGCAGCAATACATGTCGCAGTTCTAAAAGGTTTATAGTGTCTCAAATAATGAGTTTTGAGTCCTTGTAGTGCTTGTTTGAATTGTATAAATCTAAACACTGGGGATACTATAGTTTTTATTGCAAACGCATTTTCTAAATATGGAAAGGTATGAACTGGGACGATACTAAAATTTTGTTAGCTATTGGGCGGACTGGTGGGTTGAGCCGCAGTGCAAAATTGCTTGGTATTAGTGTTTCTACCGTACATCGCAGAGCTGCTGAACTAGAGAAAAGTCTCAATGCGATTCTTTTTTCTCGAGACAGTGATGGCTATACACTCACCAATGTTGGAAAACATTTTTTTTCTTTGGCTGAAAAAGCAGAAGAGCATTTAATAGCAATGGAACGTTACAACGATCAAGGTCAACAATCATTGTTCCGTATTGCTTTACCTGAGTTAATTGGGCAGCAGTTGCTTCAATCAAAGTTAACAGCGTTGCAATTGAAGCATCCAGATTTACAATTAGAGATCTCAACGAGTGTCGTTCCTGTTGATTTTTCCCGACGGGAAGCTGACATTATTCTTCGACTTGTTCGTCCAGAAAGCGGGCGTTACATTATTCGGCGACTTGGCCAACTAGAATATGGACTTTATTGCAGTAAAGATTATCTCGCCAGTTTCACAGAGCATGCTGAAACGGCTGATGATTTGCTGAATCATCGTATAATCGGTTGGGACAGAAGCCTTCAATATACGTTTCTAGCACAATGGATGCGTGAACTCACTCAAGATGCAGCACCTGCTTTGTCTTTTGATAACATGCACTCGCAACTACGAGCAGTCATTGAAGGACAAGGAATTACAGCCCTGCCTTGTTTTGTTGCAAATGCTTCGAGTTTAATACCCATACTACCTGAGCAAACTTTAAAACAAGATGTGTGGTTAATGCGTCATTTAGATACAAAAGATAGTGACTATTCAACGTTGATTAGAGAAACAATTGAAAAAGAGCTACAAGAATATTTGTTGTGATAAAAATTAGCTTTTATTCTGATATTTAAATCAAACCCAAATAACCAAATACAGCCTTTTCAACTCGCCACTGTAAATGATTTAAATCACTTTCCCCTGCTATGCCTGCCGCGTTAATCATTCCTTTGCTTAAAGCAATGACATCTTGTGCGGCTAACTGTGCATGTGAAATACCTGAGCGTATAAACAGATCAGAAATTATGGTTTCAAGTTCGTGTTGATGCTCATTTTCCTCTATGTCTTTTCCAATGATTTCTGAAGCAAACTCTAAGGTTCGTGCCAACTGAGGACGGCTCAATTGATGTTGCACCGCAGCATGTATGATGAGTTTTAGCTTTTCTTTTAAGTCTGAGGCATCATTTTGCTCTATGGCTTCAACAATACGATTTGAGAGTTTAGTGCGCTCACGTCGAATTAACTCGACGATTAAAGCATCTTTAGATGGAAAGTACTGATATAAGCTACCAATGCTTACGCCAGCAAGTTCAGCCACGGCATTTGTGTTAAATCCAGCAAAGCCTAAAGACTCTAAAATACGAGCAGCCGCCTCTAAAATAGCTTCAAAGGTAGCCACTGAGCGTGCTTGACGCGGGCGTTTGCGTGGGTCTGGAAGGGTTTCTGACATGGCCGAAATGCGAGTATGTAATGTGAGTAATCACTCATATACTGACTGAGTCATGTTGATATGACAAGAAAATGCTGTCTTTTCAGTTGAACTACAACTCGGCTCAGTCATGGAGTGGTTATGTCTAGAACCTATACTTTTTTTATTCATTTAAGAGCTTTGCCTGCTTGGTTGGCTTTAGCTCGTGAAAAGCGGGCTGAGTTTAGTACACAAAAGCTTGAACCTATTTTTGAGAAGTACCCGACTGTAAAAGTTCGCTGGTATGACGTTGAAGCGTTTAGCACTAAAGCCAGTGATATTGCTGTGTTTGAGACGACATCTTTGCAAGATTATTATTTTGTGATTGATGCGATTCGAGACTCTGAGTTTTGTACAGTGCCCTACTTTGAGTTTGTAGAGATTATTCCTGCAATTGAAGATGGGTATGTGGAGTATGAAAGTTCTTTATAAAAATTATGAATAAAAAACCGCTATCTAATAGCGGTTTTTTATTCAATCTTTAAGATTTAAATTGAAGTATCACTGATGAAACTAAACTATAAAGACATCTGCTTTAATTAAATCATCTAAACTAGTTACATTTGTTTGATTATTTAAAATTAATAGCTTGGTGGCTGAATAATTTACATCATTTCCATCTCTATCCAAACTTAGCGTAACTGTTGAACCGCTTTTTTCAAATGATACAAACCGATTGAGATTTTCTTTACTAACTTGACCAATAATTAACTCAGAAATATTGATTTTATCTCCTTGAGAAATATTAAAGTCTGACCATGTATCAACACCATTACCGCCTGTAGCATCATCACTCAAGCCTTCTAAAACTTTAAAAATCGCAGTATCAACACCAGTACTGCCATTTAGTGTGTCATTCCCAGCACCGCCATTCAGAAGATCATTACCATCGCCACCATTCAAGATGTCATTTCCAGTACCACCGATTAGAATATCCTTTCCAATATTACCTGTTAATGTATCATCGCCAGTTGTACCAATAATCTCTAAACCTATCTTAGGAATATCTAAAGATATTATGGTCTGGTCAGAGAAGGTAAACTTCTCAATGTCATAATAGGTATTAAAGAAACCCTTGATCGTAATCCCGTCACCTTCGTTATAACCAGATAGCTTCAGGTCCGTTCCTACTTTCTGGAAC
>Ga0105243_10004587_pt1 | contig 10894 bp, 9 predicted proteins | sample KBSM34metaG_FD_81525 | JGI IMG/M metagenome (GOLD analysis project Ga0105243, IMG submission 81525) | Miscanthus rhizosphere microbial communities from Kellogg Biological Station, Michigan, USA - KBS M3-4 metaG | ecosystem: Host-associated > Plants > Roots > Rhizosphere > Soil | place: Michigan...
AGCTGCGTACGGATGTAATGGACGCGGCGCTTCGCCAGCCGCTCAGCGAATTTGATATCCAGCCGGTCGGGCAGGTGATTTCGCGCGTGACCAACGATACCGAGGTGATCCGCGATCTGTACGTCACCGTGGTGGCAACCGTACTGCGCAGCGCGGCGCTGATTGGCGCGATGCTGGTGGCGATGTTCAGTCTCGACTGGCGCATGGCACTGGTGGCGATCACCATTTTCCCGGCGGTGCTGATTGTCATGATCATTTACCAGCGCTACAGCACGCCGATTGTGCGTCGGGTGCGCGCTTATCTGGCCGACATCAACGATGGCTTCAACGAAGTGATCAACGGCATGAGCGTCATCCAGCAGTTCCGCCAGCAGGCGCGCTTTGGCGAGCGCATGGGCGAAGCCAGCCGTTCGCACTACATGGCGCGTATGCAGACGCTGCGCCTCGACGGTTTCCTGCTGCGTCCGCTGCTCAGCCTTTTCTCCGCGCTGGTGCTTTGCGGGCTGCTGATGCTCTTTGGCCTGAGTTCAAACGGTACGATCGAAGTGGGCGTGCTGTACGCCTTTATTAGCTATCTGGGACGCCTTAACGAGCCGCTGATCGAACTCACCACCCAGCAATCGATGCTGCAACAGGCGGTGGTTGCCGGTGAGCGCGTGTTTGAGTTAATGGACAGGCCACGCCAGGCCTACGGCAATGACGAGCGACCTCTGCAAAGCGGGACTATCGCCTTTGATAACGTCTCGTTTGCCTATCGCGAAGACCGGCTGGTGTTGCAGGACATCACACTTGACGTTCCATCACGCGGTTTCGTGGCGCTGGTGGGGCATACCGGCAGCGGTAAGAGCACGCTTGCCAGCCTGTTGATGGGCTATTACCCGGTCACGCACGGCGAAATCCGCCTCGACGGGCGGCCGCTCGCGTCTCTCAGCCACACTGTGTTACGCAAAGGCGTTGCGATGGTGCAGCAGGATCCGGTCGTGCTGGCCGATACCTTCTACGCCAACGTGACCCTGGGGCGAGACTACACCCAGGAGCAGGTCTGGGACGTGCTGGAAAAAGTGCAGCTGGCAGAGCTGGCGCGCGGGTTTAGCGATGGGATCAATACCAAACTGGGCGAGCAGGGGAACAATCTCTCCGTCGGGCAAAAGCAGCTCCTGGCGCTGGCGCGGGTGCTGATTGAAACGCCGCAAATACTGATTCTGGATGAAGCGACGGCCAGTATTGACTCCGGCACCGAGCAGGCCATCCAGCAGGCGCTGGCCGCGGTACGCGACCATACGACGCTGGTGGTGATTGCCCACCGTCTTTCCACCATCGTCGAAGCGGACACTATTCTGGTGCTGCATCGCGGACAGGCCGTTGAACGCGGTACGCACCGTGAACTGCTGGAAGCAAAAGGGCGCTACTGGCAGATGTACCAGCTGCAGCTGGCGGGCGAGGAGCTGGCGGCCAGCGTGCGTGATGAAGAGTCGCTTAGCGCCTGATGCACTAAAATGAGGCGCCGCGCTAACAGTCATTCCTGTTGGTGCAAAACTGAAACGCACCCTGCACCGGCATGGTGCGTTTTTTTTCACCTGCGCGTTTAACAGAACCGTGTAACGCTCATCGCACCGCTGTTCCCCCTCGTTTTCATTTCTGGCACACCCCTTGCAATACCTTCTGCGTAAGCTACGGCCATTACCGAATTCTGACTGGAGGGGATCTATGAAGCTGGTTACGGTTGTAATCAAACCATTCAAACTCGAAGACGTGCGTGAAGCGTTGTCTTCAATGGGTATTCAGGGACTGACTGTCACCGAAGTGAAAGGCTTTGGTCGTCAGAAGGGTCATGCCGAGCTTTATCGCGGGGCGGAATACAGCGTTAACTTCCTGCCAAAAGTAAAAATTGATGTCGCGATTGCTGACGATCAGCTTGATGAAGTCATTGATGTCATTAGCAAAGCGGCCTATACCGGCAAAATTGGCGACGGCAAAATTTTCGTTGCCGAACTGCAGCGCGTCATTCGCATTCGTACCGGCGAATCTGACGAAGCGGCTCTGTAAGTAACTCCTGGCACACAGTGATAGGGATCGAGAAAATGAAGATAGCAACACTCAAAACGGGTCTGGGTTCGCTGGCACTGCTGCCGGGCCTGGCGCTGGCTGCTACCCCTGCGGTGGTCGACAAAGCCGATAACGCCTTTATGATGATCAGCACCGCGCTTGTGCTGTTCATGTCCATTCCGGGCATTGCGCTGTTCTACGGCGGCCTGATCCGTGGCAAAAACGTTCTCTCCATGCTGACGCAGGTTGCCGTGACGTTCGCACTGGTCTGCGTGCTGTGGGTGGTTTACGGTTACTCGCTGGCGTTCGGCACGGGCAACGCGTTCTTTGGTAACTTCGACTGGGTGATGCTGAAAAATATTGAGCTGACCGCGCTGATGGGCAGTTTCTATCAGTATATCCACGTTGCGTTCCAGGGCTCCTTCGCCTGTATTACCGTCGGGCTGATTGTGGGCGCGCTCGCCGAGCGTATTCGTTTCTCTGCCGTCCTGATCTTCGTGGTGGTCTGGCTGACGCTCTCCTATGTGCCGATTGCGCACATGGTCTGGGGTGGCGGTCTGCTGGCAACGCACGGTGCGCTGGACTTCGCGGGCGGTACCGTTGTACACATCAACGCCGCGGTAGCGGGTCTGGTTGGCGCATACCTGATTGGCAAACGCGTGGGCTTTGGTAAAGAAGCGTTTAAACCGCACAACCTGCCGATGGTGTTTACCGGTACGGCTATCCTCTACTTTGGCTGGTTTGGCTTCAACGCCGGCTCAGCGAGTGCAGCAAACGAAATCGCCGCGCTGGCCTTCGTGAACACCGTTGTGGCCACGGCGGGTGCAATCCTCTCCTGGGTGTTTGGCGAATGGGCGGTACGCGGTAAACCTTCTCTGCTGGGTGCCTGTTCGGGTGCCATTGCCGGTCTGGTTGGCATCACCCCAGCGTGTGGTTATGTCGGCGTTGGCGGCGCGCTGCTGGTAGGACTGGTGTCCGGTCTGGCGGGTCTGTGGGGCGTTACCGCACTGAAACGCGTGCTGCGCGTTGACGACCCGTGCGATGTGTTTGGCGTGCACGGCGTGTGCGGCATCGTCGGCTGTATCATGACCGGTATCTTCGCTGCCAAATCGCTGGGCGGTGTAGGCTACGCTGAAGGCGTCACCATTGTTCATCAGCTGCTGGTACAGCTGGAAAGTATTGCTCTCACCGTTGTGTGGTCTGCCGTTGTCGCTTTCATTGGCTACAAACTGGCGGACATGACGGTCGGTCTGCGTGTCCCTGAAGAGCAGGAACGCGAAGGTCTGGACGTCAACAGCCACGGCGAGAATGCGTATAACGCGTAATAAACAGCAAAACGGCAACCTTAGGTTGCCGTTTTTAGTGTGTATTCCCTCTCCCCGTGGGAGAGGGTCAGGGTGAGGGCATCAGACCGCACAACATCAACCTCGGTTACGCATCACCCCTTCCTGCACCGTAGAAGCCACCAGCACGCCGTCCTGCGTATAAAACTCCCCGCGCACAAACCCGCGAGCGCTCGACGCTGACGTACTCTCCACGCTGTAGAGCAGCCACTCATTCATATTGAAGGGACGGTGGAACCACATGGAGTGATCGATCGTCGCGACCTGCATCCCTTTTTCAAGGAACCCGACGCCGTGCGGCTGCAGCGCCACCGGCAGGAAGTTGAAATCTGACGCATAGCCCAGCAGATACTGATGAACGCGGAAGTCCTCAGCCACGGTGCCGTTAGCTCGGATCCAGACCTGGCGCTTTGGCTCTGCGGGGTGGCCTTTCATCGGGTTATGGAACTCAACCGGGCGGATCTCCAGCGGTTTATCGCAGAGAAACTTCTCTTTGACCTGCGGCGGAAGCAGATGCGCCAGCGCACGGGCGATATCGGTCTCTGATTTGAGATCGTCTGGCGCGGGTGCCGGCGGCATCACTTTTTGATGCTCGTAGCCGGATTCCGGCGCCTGGAAAGAGGCGGTCATGTAAAAGATTGGCTTGCCGTTCTGAATGGCCGCTACGCGGCGAGCGCTGAAGCTGTTGCCGTCTCTCAGGACCTCAACGTCATACACGATCGGTTTCGCGCTATCGCCAGGGCGTAAGAAATAGCTGTGGAACGAATGCACCAGACGGTCTGCCGGGACAGTCTCCTTTGCTGCGTACAGTGCCTGTCCGACGACTTGCCCCCCGAAGACCTGGCGTAAGCCGAGATCTTCGCTCTGTCCGCGAAAGAGTCCTTCCTCAATTTTTTCCAGATTCAGTAATGTCAGCAGATTGTTCAGTGCCTGACTCATAGTTGTCCTCAATAAACGCCGTAGCGAAAGATAGGCAGAGTATAACGCAGAAATGAAAGTGGTCCGATGGGTAGAATAATCTGAATATCGGCACGTTTTCAGGCATAAATCGGTGATCTGTGCCACACTTAAATACGTTATGTGATTGAAACGACATCGGATGGGATCGATCCCGCTGGTGCATTGATAAGGAGACTTCAATGAAACTCGTGCCCATGCTAAGTGGTGTAGCTATTGCGGTGGCGTTGTCCGCCTGTGCCGGTAAGAGCGCCCAGGTGCCAGTGCCAGCAGCAGACCCGAACGGGATTAATACCCTTTCGCAGCAATCCATTCAGCAGCCTAACGTTTCCGGTACCATCTGGATTAAACAGAAAGTTGCGCTGCCGCCGGATGCGGTATTAACCGTGACGCTGTCTGATGCTTCTCTGGCCGACGCGCCGTCGAAAGTCGTGGCCCAGCGCGCCGTACGTACTGAAGGCAAGCAGGCGCCGTTTAGCTTCGTGTTGCCGTATAACCCGTCGGACGTGCAGCCTAACGCCCGTATCCTGCTTAGCGCAGCGGTAACCATCAACGGTAAGCTGGTCTTTATCACCGATACGGTCCAGGAAGCGATTAACAACGGCGGGACCAAAGTCGACCTGAACCTGGTGCCGGTGCAGCAGACCGAAGTACCGGTCGCACCGCAGACCAATCAGCCGTCTCTGCCAACCCCACCGACTCAGATGTAATGTCTGCATTGCCCCTCTCCTCCGGGAGAGGGGGTCAATATTCCCAGCGGAATTTCTGCAAATCGATCTGACCCGACCCTGACACCTGCACCCCTTCTGAAAGTAACGCCTGACGCTGACGCTGGAGATCCGGTCCGGTAAGCGAAATGGCGCCATGACGATTCACCACCCGATGCCAGGGCAACGTACTTCCTTCCGGCAGCCGTTTCAGGACGCCGCCAACCTGTCGCGCCGCGCGCGGGGAACCAGCCAGGCGTGCGACATCACCATAGGTGGTGACGTAGCCTTCCGGGATTGAGGCCACGATTTGCCATACGCGCTGTGGAAAGGAGTCGTGTTCGTCCATACCTTCACCTGTGGGGAGTTTCTGGTAAGCTATGGTAAACGAAGATCTTCATGATTGCTGCGCCTGTTTGCGCAAGAAACCAGCATCCGGTTCCTGGTCGCTTGCAATTGGGCTTTAGCACAGGGATAATGCGCCAGCGCGTTGGTTATCAACGCTCTCAATGGGGGCTCTGTTGGTTCTCCCGCAACGCTACTCTGTTCACCAGGTCAGGTCCGGAAGGAAGCAGCCAGGGCAGACGACGTGTGTGCCGGGATGTAGCTGGCAGGGCCCCCACCCATTTCTGCCCTCATAAGATCTTCCTGCTTCACCTCTCCACTTGAAAAGTTATTCCACAATAAGATTGTGCCTATATCGTGTAATATATATTTCATTGTACTGAAATATTATTGTCATAAACCTGTAATAATAGGCTGTCATTTTATAATTGGACGGTTATTTTCTTCCATAACTCGAAAAAATATATATCTGGATAACATTGTTAACTTCGTGTATTAAATAAAGTACTTGTTCCGAAGGGAAGTGACAAACATGGCTACAGCGGTATTAAACGTTAAGATTGATGACGCGCTAAAAGAAAGGCTTCGCCACTATGCGGAAGTCAATAACGAGAATTTAAGCGTGACGACAGAGAAACTGCTGCTGCTGGCGTTCGAAGCAGTAGAAGAGGCGGGAGTATCGGAAGAGGATATTGATAATCAGCATACGGAAGAAGAGAGTGTTTCTCCTTTTACTCCTAAAGAAATCAAAGCGCTACGCAAACTTCTGAAGAAGAGAAAATGAAACAACAACTGTCAACTGCCAGTGACTACAAAGAGGCCTGCGATCTGTTGCGTTCAGGCTACGTGAAGCATGTACGTCTTGGCTGGAATGTCGGAAGTGATGAGTTCTTTCGTATTGCGTCTGACTGGTGTGATACCGGCGCAAAAATAAAGAAAGACGGTGAAAGCTTCGTTATTTCACTGAAAGGTTTTCCTATTCCTGCTCAGCATTAACTTCTGATCGGTGAAAACTGCTGACTGTATTCGTGACAGTCAGCAGTTTTTATTTTTTATGATCTGCTTCAAATATTTTATTGTTAGATCACGCTGCGTTTTAACGATGGCACGTTTTTATTCAGGGCGAGCCATAGCGGTTTGATCCTCAGCAACGCCTGCTCAAGCTCTGTCGATTCGAGCGAGAAGGGCATCCGCAAATAGCGGTCAAACGCGCCGGATAAACCAAACCGCGTACCGGTCCCCAGATTGATCCCCAGAATCTCAGCCCGCGCGGCAAGCTGTGTCGCCAGCATGCCCGGGAGTTCTATCCAGTAAGAGAGCCCGCCTTCCGCTTCATGGAATTTCCAGTCCGGGAAATGTTCGCGCAACAGTTCACCGCAACGATCGCGTCGTTCCGCCAGCATCTTCCGGCGTGCGGGCAGAAACGTCTCGCTATTGTTAATGAGCCACTCCATCGCCAGCTGTTCCAGCAGCGGCGAGCCTAAATCCAGGGTATCCCGCGTCTGGGCAAGCGTGGCGATAGTGCGCGAGGAGGCGCGGATCCAGCCGAGGCGCAGCCCTCCCCAGAAGCTTTTTCCGGCAGAGCCTAAGGTGATGACGGTGGCCTGCGGGTTAAAGGCGGCCAGCGGAGGCGGGGGAGGCGCATCAAACCAGAGATCCACCATCGTTTCATCCACCACCAGCGCCGTGCGGGTTTGGGCAGCGATATCCGTGATGGCCCGACGGGTGGCGATATCCATACAGCGCCCGGTGGGGTTATGAAAATCAGGCATCAGATACGCCAGGCGCGGCGCCGTCTGGGCAAGCGTTGCCGCGAAGCCATCCGTATCCCAGCCGGTTTCCGGCAGCGACACCCCCACGGGCCGACACTGCGCGCCCTGAATAGCGGCAATCGCCAGCGGATAGGTGGGGTGATCGACCACGACGCGGTCCCCCGGCCCGGTCATCATCCGCAGGACCAGCGCAAAGCCGCTGACGGCGCCATTGACCACCATCACTTCGTCTGCGCGGGTGGGAAGACCCCGCGCGGTATAGCGCGCAGCGATGGCCTCCCGCAGCGTCGTCAGCCCAAGCTGATCGTAGCCCGTCAGCGAGAGATGCTGCGTAATGGCCGTGAGCGCATGGGCATAAGCCTGATGGATCTCCGGCCCGGCATTGAGGGCGGCAGTGGAGAGATCCAGTGCGGCACTTGCCGCTGAAAGGGTGGGAACGGCGCGCGTATCCGGGAGGAGCACGCGTGACCCGCTGCCGTGGCGGCTTTCAAGGTAACCCTCCTCGCGCAGGTGGGCGAGGGCGCTGCTGATGGTGGTCCGGCTCACGTCCAGCGCGGAGGCCAGCTCACGCTCGCCCGGTAGACGCGTATTCAAAGCCAGACGCCCATCAAGGATTAACAGACGCAGCGCGTCGGCCAGCTGTCGCCAGAGCGGGGTGCGGGATGAGGCTTGCTGCCAGTGGCCTAAAAGGCGTACCAGAGACTGGCTTCCGAAGCGACGTGATGACATATGCAGTCCACTATTTGAAAACTGGACATTAATCATAGTGCCATTTTAGGTCAGGATGAAAGCCTGGTTCACTGGAGAAGATAAAAATGGTACGTCGTCTGCTACAACTCTATGTCGGTTTAGGACTGTATGGCCTTTCCACCGCAATGTTTATTCGTTCCGATTTGGGTGTCGATCCCTGGGATGTTTTTCACCTTGGGGTGGGGATGCAGCTGGGGATGACTATCGGGACGGTGATCATTTTAGTTGGTGCTGCGGTGCTGCTGCTGTGGATCCCGCTGCGCCAGATGCCGGGGCTTGGCACGATCAGCAACGTGATTTGTATCGGCCTGGCGGCGGACGCCAGCATGGCGCTTATCCCGGAACTGGATTCGTTACCCGTGCGAATCGCTTTTCTGGTGTCGGGCATCGTGATGAACGCGATTGCGACCAGCATGTACATCGGCGCCGGCTTCGGGCCCGGTCCGCGCGACGGCCTGATGACCGGCATTCATGCCCGTCTGGGGTGGTCCATTCGCAGCGTGCGCACCTCAATTGAAGTGTCCGTCCTGCTGATTGGGTGCGTGCTTGGCGGCACGTTTGGGGTGGGAACCGTACTGTATGCCCTGACCATTGGCCCGCTTATTCAGCTCTGTCTGCCCTGGTTCCGCCAGAAGCCGCGCATTGCGGAAATCCCCCGGCCGGAGCGGGTTGTTTAATTTTGCGAAGCGCTCACATGTTTTAACGGCGTCGCTGTGCCAGAATAGGGGCACGTTAAACGCGATGCCAGAATGCATGAAAGCTATCACTCTCTATGATGTCGCCCTCCTTGCGGGGGTTTCTTATCAGACCGTTTCCCGCGTCATTAACAACGCGGAACATGTGTCTGCCCGCACGCGAGAAAAGGTGCAGCAGGCGATGGCGGAGCTGCATTACGTTCCAAACCTTCGGGCACAGCAGCTGGCGGGTAAACGCACCCGTACGCTGGGTCTCATCACGACCGACCTGGCCCTGCACGCGCCTTCACAAATTGTGTCGGCGGTAAAATCCCGTGCGGCGGAACAGGGGGCGAGCGTCCTTATCTCCATGGTGGAGCAACCCCGGCAGTGTCAGGCCGCGCTTCAGGCGCTGCTGGCACAGCGGGTGGAGGCGCTGCTGGTGAATGTACCGCTGGACGATTCGCAAGCCGAAGAGCTCAGGGCGCTGGCGTCGCCTGTTCCGGTGCTGTTCCTCGATGTATCACCCTCAGCGCAGGTACACAGCCTCGTGTTTAACGCAGAGCAGGGGGCGCATCTGGGCGTTGAGCATCTGCTGGCGCTGGGGCATCAGCGCATTGCCCTGCTGAGCGGGCCGGAAAGCTCGGTCTCTGCACGGGCACGCCTGGCGGGATGGAAAGCCGCTCTGGCATTCGCGGGGCTTGAAGCCGCTGCGGTGGCCTGCGGTGACTGGAGCGCGGCCAGCGGATATGAGAAGGGACATCTGCTGCTGTCTGCGGCGACATTACCGGACGCGATTCTGGTGGCGAACGATCAAATGGCGCTCGGGGTGATGCGCGCCTGCGCGGAAAAAGGGGTAGCGGTTCCGGGCCAGATATCGGTGGTTGGGTTTGATGATACGACTGACAGCGCCTGGTTTTCTCCGCCGCTGACGACCATTCGCCAGGCGTTTCGCGAGGCGGGCGAACGCAGCGTGGAGTGGCTGCTTGACCCCTCCGGGGACGAGGCGTGCTGGCAGGTTCAGCTGCCGGTGACGCTGGTTACCCGCCATTCCAGCGCGCGCCGCAACCCGCAGCAGGCCGAACGCGAGGATCTGGCGCAGCAGCTCAGAAGCCTGGCACTCCTGGCCGAGCAGCTTGCCCGTAAATAAGACTTTTGTGATCTGACTCGCTACCCTGTGATTGAGCGCTTTACCGTCGCAGGGTGCCAGGGCATGTTAACCAAAATTGTGAGCGCTTCGCAAAGAGGTTAACATGTCTGACACTCCCTCGCTGACCCTCAGCGCCCTCCTGGCCCGTCGGGACTGGGAAAACCCCGCAGTTACCCAGTGGAACCGTCTGGCCGCACACGCGCCGTTGCACAGCTGGCGCAATGAGCCTTCGGCCAGAGATGACGCCGGATCTGCCAGCAGGCACGTTCTCAACGGGCTATGGCGGTTTAGCTACTTTACCGCGCCGGAGCAGGTTCCTCAGGCATGGGTAACCGACGATTGCGCGGATGCCGTTGCGATGCCCGTGCCGTCTAACTGGCAGATGCAGGGGTTCGACACGCCCATCTATACCAATGTCACTTATCCCATCCCCGTTAACCCACCTTTTGTGCCGCAGGAAAACCCGACCGGCTGTTACTCGCTCACATTTGAGGTGGATGACGCCTGGCTTCAGAGCGGGCAGACCCGCATCATCTTTGACGGCGTGAACTCGGCGTTTCATCTGTGGTGCAACGGACAGTGGATAGGCTATTCCCAGGACAGCCGGTTGCCCGCCGAATTTGACCTCTCGGCGGCACTACGCCCCGGACAGAACCGCCTGGCGGTCATGGTATTGCGCTGGTGTGACGGCAGCTATCTGGAAGATCAGGACATGTGGCGCATGAGCGGCATCTTCCGCGATGTGACCTTGCTGCATAAACCCGAGACGCAGATTGCCGATTATCACGTCGTGACGGATCTGAATGCGGAGCTGGACCGCGCGGTGCTGAAGGTGGATGTCACGCTGGCAGGCGCTGGCTTTGCGGACGGCGAGGTGGTCTTTACCCTGTGGCGCAAGGGGGAGAAATGCGCCAGCGTCTCCCGGCAGTCGGGGTCTGCCATTGTTGACGAACGCGGCAGGTGGGCCGAGCGGCTAACGGCAGCGATCCCCGTTGACCAGCCCGCGCTCTGGAGCGCTGAAACGCCGGAGCTGTATCGCCTGACGATGGCGCTTCTTAACCCCCAGGGCGAGATTCTGGAGATTGAGGCGTGCGACGTGGGCTTCCGCCGCGTTGAAATCAGCAATGGTCTGCTGAAGCTCAACGGTAAA
>Ga0105243_10004589_pt1 | contig 10892 bp, 10 predicted proteins | sample KBSM34metaG_FD_81525 | JGI IMG/M metagenome (GOLD analysis project Ga0105243, IMG submission 81525) | Miscanthus rhizosphere microbial communities from Kellogg Biological Station, Michigan, USA - KBS M3-4 metaG | ecosystem: Host-associated > Plants > Roots > Rhizosphere > Soil | place...
CGGTGGTCTGGGTGGCATCGATCTCGCCTAGGGCAGGCAGCACGTCGGCGATATAGGACAGGAAGCTGTCGTTCGGGCCGACAACAAGCACCCCGGACCGAGCAAGCTGCTCGCGGAACGCGTAAAGCAGATACGCGGCACGGTGCAGACCGATCGCAGTCTTGCCGGTCCCGGGAGCGCCCTGGACGCAGAGCGATTGGCTGAGGGCCGCCCGCACGATGCTGTCCTGTTCCGGCTGAATGGTGGCGACGATGTCGCGCATCGGGCCGGTTCGAGGCCGCTCGATCTCAGACTCCATGATGTCGGAGTGGGCGACTTCCTGGAGACCAGCCAGGTCCTCATCCTCGTACGCGGTCAGCTGGCCGTGCGAGAAGCCGAAGCGGCGCCGTAGCCGAACGCCCATGGACTGACCGGGACGCGCCTGATAGAAGGGCCGTGACATTCCGGCCCGCCAATCGATCACCAGCGGCTCGCCGCCCGCCTCGCCCGTGACATGCCGGCGCCCGATGTAGAGGGTCTCGTCCTGCTCTGCTCCCAGGTGGCTGTCATAGTCGAGCCGGCCGAAGAAGAGCGGCACGGACGGATCGTCCTGGAGAGCCATCATGCGGCGATACAGCGCCTGCTTGAGGTGCTCGGTCGAAACGTGATCACCACCGAAAGCCTTCAGACTCGCCGTGTGTTGCCGCATCCGCTCGAGCGCGGCGCGCGACTCCGCGAGATGGGTGCGTTCTCGGGCCAGGACGTCGACCGAGGTTTCAGGCATGCGAAGAGCTCCGATGCTAGATCGGCTAGGACGGGGAGCGGGGGACCAGGCTACTCGCTCGGGTGGGAGGAATCCACGCAATTTCCCTGCCTCATGGGGTGCCCTCCGCCCTGTCCCGGAGGGTGCTCGTAAGGTGTAGGCCGTGTCTTCCTCTGATACCGAGCGTAGCTACCTGCCGGTCGCGGATCCGGCGGCACGGCCGCGGCAATCCCGGGTGACCGTACGGGTGATCATGATCGACAATGACCGCACGTTGTTGTTCGAGGACAGCGACCCTGGGGTGCCGGGTACCAGCTGGTGGAGCACGCCCGGCGGGGGGATCGACGAAGGAGAAAGCGAGACTCTCGCGGCCGTCCGAGAGGTTGCCGAGGAAACTGGCTACGAGTTGAGTGAAGCCGAGCTGTTGGGGCCGATCGCCAAGCGGCATGTCGTCCACGGTTACTCCGACCTCGTGATCGAACAGGACGAATCGTTCTTTTTAGCCATGGTGTCGCCGTTCGAGGTCGACATCTCAGCACACACCCCAGATGAGCAGCTCACCCTGCTCGGGCATCGCTGGTGGAGCCACGACGATCTGCGAAACACCGACGAGTGGATCTGGCCGCATGAGCTGGTTGAGCTCTGGTCACTGGCCGGCCAACCGGACATCTGGCCAATTGATCTTGGTACGCAGGAGGAGTCGACGGTTCTCGACGTGCCCTAGGTCGATCTGGAACAAGTGTCGAATGTGCGGCGCTAGGTGACGGTTCGAGCGCGGGGCGCAAAGCCAGCTGTTTCCAGCCCCCAGCTGATGATGCGGTGCGGTCGCACTCGGACGAACTCGGGTTTGAAGTTCGGAAAGCGCGGATTGATCGACTCCCCGCCCTCGAAGTGCGGCTCAGCGTCGCCGCGGATCTCGATTGCGTGGGCTCCATCAGGCGAGGCGTCGTCTACGAGAAACGCAACGCGTGGATTCTGCAGCATGTCACGCCACTTCTTGGAATTGCCGAAGTCAATGCCCCCAATGTCAATCGCATCTTCTTCGGCATTGAACCGGTAGGTGAGCGGAATCAGATGTGGTCTGCCGTCGGCACCGATCGTTGCCAGTCGGCACATCGTCTTGCTTTGCAGGTAGGCGATCTCAGCCTCGGAGAAGACACTCATGCCGACTCGGCGGGCATCTCAGGGTATTGCGAGTCGGCGGCCATCTCGAGGTATTGCGATTCCGGGGGATCCAGCTCCAGTGCTCCGGCCGGCATCGATGGATACGGCCGCCGCGGTTCGCGTACGCCGGCTCCGCCCTCAAGATCATCTGGCCAGGTTGGAGGCGGCAGGTCTGGGTGTCCCGGTCCACGCTGTTCGCGCGGGGTCTGCGCCGGCGGTCGTAGCGTCTCGGCCTTGCGGGTCCGCGCGTCCAGCGCCTTGCGTCGCTGGCGTTCAATGCGCTTGGCGGCTCGGCGGGACCTTCTCCTGACAGGATCGTCGGCCATGCTGCCTCCTCGACCCCCGAGCGTACGCGTCATGGTTTGAATCGCACGTGCACGTTCGTTCCCTGCACGATGCATGCGTTGCAACGCGTGCACGGTGAGGGGACGCACGTGCACGTGCGATTCTCGAAGAGGCAAGGGGGTTTGCTCGTAACTCCTCCAACCGCCAGCGGACGCGAACCCGACGCTCGCGACGCCCGCCACCTGTGGGGTTCTTCCGCACGAGGCCACGAATGCAGCGTGATTCGGCCTGAAGACCCGCTCACATGTGGCGTTGTGCGGAGAGATCCGTCAAGTCTGCGGGCCGATCACTCCGCAGTGAGTGCGTCCTCGGCGTCCATGATGCGGTAGCCGTAGCCTTGCTCGGCGAGGAACCTTTGCCGGTGCGCGGCGAAGTCGGTGTCGACGGTGTCACGAGCGACGACGGCGTACAGCCGCGCGGTCACGCCCTCCGACTTGGGTCGCAACAGCCGTCCGAGCCGCTGGGCCTCCTCCTGCCGCGAGCCAAAGGCCCCAGAGACCTGGACTGCGATCTGAGCGGAGGGTAGATCGATCGAGAAGTTCGCCACCTTGCTTACGACAAGCAGTTCGATCTCACCGGTACGGAAGGCCTCATAGAGCTGCTCGCGCCGCCGTACCGTCGTCTGGCCGGTGATCAATGGCGCATCCAGCCGGGCAGCAAGCTCTTCGAGTTGATCAACATACTGCCCGATTACGAGCGTCGGCGTACCCCGATGCTTGGCCACCAGCTCGACGATGACGCTTGTCTTGGAGTCTGCGGTCGCAGCCAGCCGGTACTTCTGATCCGGCTCGGCCACCGCGTACGCCATCCGCTCGGCCTCGTTGAGGGTGACCCTGACCTCGATGCAGTCGGCGGGTGCGATGTAGCCCTGGGCCTCAAGATCTTTCCAGGGCGCGTCGTAGCGCTTCGGCCCGATCAGAGAGAACACGTCGCCTTCTCGACCGTCCTCACGCACCAGCGTTGCGGTCAGGCCGAGGCGCCGCCGGGCCTGGAGACCAGCCGTCATCCGGAACACCGGCGCCGGCAGCAGGTGCACCTCGTCGTAAATGATCAAGCCCCAATCCCGCGCGTCCAGCAGCTCGAGATGCGGGTGTATCCCGCCGCGCCTGGTGGTGATCACTTGGTACGTCGCAATGGTGACCGGTCGGATCTGTTTCTTGGCACCCGAGTATTCGCCGATCTCATCGGCAGTCAGCGTCGTTCTCTTGATCAACTCATCACGCCACTGCCGGGCGGCGACGGTATTTGTGACCAAGATCAGCGTGGTGGCACTGGCCAGCGCCATCGCCGCAGTGCCGACGATGGTCTTGCCGGCACCGCAGGGGAGGACGACGACACCGGATCCGCCGTGCCAGAAGGAATCGGCAGCTTGACCCTGATATGGCCGCAGCGTCCACCCGCGCTGGTTGAGGCTGATCGCGTGCGCCTCGCCGTCGACGTAGCCGGCCAGGTCCTCGGCCGGCCAGCCGAGCTTGAGCAACACCTGCTTCAGGTGACCGCGTTCTGACGGATGGACCACCACGGTGTCGTCATCGATCCGGTTGCCGATCAGTCCCTTGATCTTGGCGCTGCGCAGCACTTCGGTGAGCACCGCGCGATCACTGCTGATGAGGATCAACCCGTGCGTGGGGTGTTTCTCGATTCGCAGTCGGCCGTAGCGGGCCATCGTCTCGGCTACGTCGACCAGCAGCGCGTTCGGCACGGGATATCGGCTGTAGGTCAGCAGCGTGTCAACGACCTGCTCGGCATCGTGCCCGGCAGCCCTGGCGTTCCACAGCCCGAGCGGAGTCAGCCGATAGGTGTGAATATGTTCAGGTGCCCGCTCCAGCTCGGCGAACGGTGCAATTGCGATTCGGCAGGCATTGGCCTCATGATGATCAACTTCGAGCAGCAAGGTGCGATCGGACTGCACGACGAGGGGTCCCGGTCCGCCGGCTGGGGTGGGCATCAGCGGGGCGTCGGCTCTGCTGTGGGCTTCTGACCAGCGTCTGTTTCGCTTGGCGACTCTGGCGAGTCTGGCGACTGAGCGTCGGGGTGACTGTGCTCGCTCGGTGTCGGCGAGTCTGAGGGTTCCGGTGTAGGTGTCACGGTCGGCTCGGGCGAAGGTCTGGTCACGACCAATGTCGGGGAGCTCTGGCTTTGGTTGCCGGCGGCATCCAGTGCCCGAATCTGTACGACGTGCTGACCGCTGTCGTCATTGAACCAGCGCAGCCGTGCCCGGGTCTCTGCAGTGGTCGCCACTTCGAAACCGTTGAGCCAGATGCGATAACCGATCACCCCGACGTTGTCGCTGGCGGCCGGCCAGCTGATGGTGAGTCGTCGCGCGGTGACCTTCGACGCCTCGATGTCGGCGACTGGCTGGGGTGGATCGGAGTCCTTGGCGCCCTTTGTTGGACCGCTCCCCGGTTTCTGGTTCGCGTCGTCGTCGGCATCTGCGCTTTTGCTCCGTGTCGCCGATGGCTGCGTGTCGGGCCGCGTGTTGCCCGACACCACACCGTCTCCGGCGGGGGACTCCCGGTCCCCGGTCGGAGACGCAGATTCGCGGTGGTCGTTCGGCCCAGCTCCGGCTGGCGAGGTCGTTGGCTCATCGGTGGGTCCCGAAAGCCTGAGCTGCTCCGGAGAGCGGGCGATGCTGGGCACCAAGTACAAGGATCCGACCCCGAGCGCACACACGCCGAAAACGATCAATCGTCTGATCGTGACGGCATGCATCCGATCATTCTATGGACCTCGCCACGGTCCCGCGGGAGATTGACAGACCGACGTCCGCGGTTGTCGGACCGGCTCCGGCCCGCATCGCGACCGGTTGACTGCCCTCGCCGGCCAGCAAGGCATCAGCCACCTGAGCAGCGGAATGAACAGGCTTCGATTCCGCTAGGTGTTTCTCCGCGCGTCGGGTGGGCGGCGTCGCCAGCACGTCGCCGGCAGCGTTTTCTACCGCTGGGCTGTGGCCTAGCTCCTGGAGTAACGGGAGCAGCTCATACTCATCGACGGCGGCGATAAGAACGTGTGGAGCGACCGCTCGCAGCCCAAGTCGTGACGCGTCTGGATGAGCCAGCAGCGCTGCGGCTTGCGCCGGATCAGAGATCCGGACGTAACAGACCGCCGGTCCGATTCGGATACTGGCGTGGCGCCTGGCGACGTCCTCAATGAGGTAACCGAGCGCCTGCGGTACGTCGGTCGTCGAGTGCCGCGCGAGCCAGGATTGCACCTCCGCAGCCGACCACCCCTGGTCGAAGGCGCGCCGCAATGTAGCGGGGCTGAAACGATAGACGCCTGCCCCGCCGCGTGACTCTTGATCAGCCAGCAGCCGCAGCTCGGCCGCGACCGCGTGCTCGAGCGGACCGGAGGTGACTGCGGTCAGGTCGGCTTGGATGATGAAGTGCTCGACGGGAGCGGGGAACAGATCCTGAAGCGCCGAGGGCATCGCCAGATCGGGCTGTAGGGGAAACCCGACAAACGAGGACACCGCACCGAGTGCGGCCAATCCCAACCATGAGGCCTCGCGCCACGTCCACTCGACCAGCCGTCCTGCGGTTACGGGCCCTTGGATCAGTCTGGGTCGGTGCCAGGAAGCAGCTGCGGCCAGCTGTGCCAGATCGAGTGTCGTCCCCGGCTTCGCGTCCGCCAGGATCCCTACGACGGTCTTGCGGAGTCCGGCCGCACCGCGGGCGTACGCCTCCTGACCGAGGGTGTGGCCGCCGGCATCTGCTGATCGGGCGAAGAATCGGTCTTCGTCCAGCCAAGCCTCGGTAACTAGCCGCCAGCGACTGGGAGCATCCCGACCGAGCCATCGGTCGTACGCCGGCGTTGGCAACAAGGCGGTGGTGCTGTCAGGTGCGATGAGATGAGCGGCTGCTGCGCATTCGATGAGGAAACTGGCATGGTCGGGCTCGGTGCTCAGATTGCGAGCCAGGGCGTTAACGTCGCGGCTCGGCAAACCGCCAGCGCGAAGCAGTTTGTGGGGCGCGGCTTCGAGTCGATGGGCGAGCAGCTCGATGTCTTGCAGCAGGGCGAAGGCCGCCCCGGCCGCAGCCCCATCAACGAGACGCGGATCACGATCGTGTCCACTGAGTGCAGGTTGGTCGGTAGCGACCGGCTCCGCCGTAAAGCGTCCATTCCGGAGCCGCCACGACACCTCGCGGGGGATGATCACGGTCTCCGAATCCAGCGGTCGGAGCAACTGGCGACTGAGCAGGCGCTCGATCGGCGACCGTGCCGAGGACAGGCTGATCGGGCGGTCGGCGTAGCGTACGGCGCCGGTCGGCGACCAGAGAAGACGTTCCAGTACGACGCGGGCCTCGGCGCCACAGTCCACCAGTGCCGCATCGATCTGCTCGCTCGACATCGGCCGGGCTGATGGGGGAGCCAGCCCACCGGGATAGGGCTCGAACGCCTCGCGTACCGGCCGCACCAGGTGGAGCTGATCATCCTCGCCCCAGAGAAGGGCGCGTTCGCGAAGCCGAGCGATCGCAGCAGCCGCAGTGGACCGCGGCTGTCCGAGCATGGTCGCCAGCTCGGCTAGGGATGCGGGATCGGGAAGCGCGGCGAGTGCCTCAGCAACGGTTCGAAGCCAAGCGTTGAGATCGTCAACGGCTCGGGCAATCGAAGTCGATATCGTCGATCGGCTCGCCAGCTCCGCTATGTCGTGCGGAACAGGATCGATCAGATCGGCCCGCAGTTCGAGCAAGGCGCTCAACTGCTCGGCCGACATTCCACGCAAGGCCTCGGTCAAGGTGCGTGGCCGCTGGTGCTCACTCAGCGCCGTCACCCCGCCTACCCCCAGGGAGATCGATAGGTCGGCGGATGTGTCGCTTCGGCTTTGAGGCGTCGATAGATGATGACCAGTGTGGCGGCGAGCAGCACCCAGCAGATCAACAGCGCCCATTGGCCGATGAATCGCCACCACTCGCTGAAGTCAGCACCGACGATCAGCGAGCCCAGGACACCGAGCGTGGCGAGTACGACGATGCCGAAGACATGGGCGCGCCGGATCTCTGCCGTCGCGACCTTGACGCGACTGGCGAGGCCAACGCTGATACAGAGGAAGATCGGCGCCAGGACATAGACCAGGCCACCAATGATCAGGCACATGCAGAGACCAGGTGTTGCTGCGTCGAGAACACTTCTCGCGGTGACAGCCGCTGCAGGCTGCGGCTGTGGACCGGAGGACCCAGGGCCGAACCAGCCAGGTGTACCGGGCGTTGGGAAAGGAGCCGTGGGCGCGCTTCTTCCGGAGTGAACAGCAATGGGTTGGTCGGGTGGTGGATATGGAGCGCCTGACGTCGGGTGCCAGGCTTCCTGACCAGCAGCAGTCCCAACCTGGCCCCTTGGCGAAGCCCAGTGCACGGCGCCCCAGGCTGAGTCGGATGTCATCGTGCTGGCCACGACGGCGAATGGCTTTTCAGGGTCACGCCGCTCCTCACGTGGCGCGGGGACCAACGTGGCCAGGGGTATCACCGGCGTCGACGGGTTATCGAAGACGGGTCGGCTCTTAGGAGCCCAGGCAGCCGCCTGGGTATGGGGCGGTGCGATCGTCAAGGGTGGAGCCTCGGGCGTCTGAAAGTCGGCCGGGCGCTCGATCGGCGCATACTCCGGCCCGTCCTCCCACGTTGCCATGCAGTCATCGTAGACGCGGGACGGGCTGGCCCAGAGTTCGCAGAGCGCGACGTGCTGCAACCTCGAAGCGGACTCCAGCGGACGACGTCCTGTCGCGGCGAGGAGGTAGCCGATTCGGGGTTGGGCTGTACGAGCGAAACGGCTACGCTTAGCGCGCTGTTGTGGGGGTAATTCGCAGTCAAGGAACGACTGCTGGCGAACTGGCGAAAAGCAAGTGAGGTTTGGACGTGCCTGTTGGCAAGGTGAGGTTTTACGACGCCGAAAAAGGCTTCGGCTTCCTGACCAAGGATGAAGGTGGCGACGTTTACGTCCGCGCCAATGCCTTGCCGCCGGGCGTCACAAGCTTGAAGGCCGGCCAGCGCGTCGAGTTCGGTGTCGTGGAAGGCCGCAAGGGAGAGCAGGCCCTGTCCGTGCACATCATGGAGGTCCCGCCGTCGCTGTCCAAGGCCCATCGCAAGCCGGCTGAGCAGATGACGGTGATCGTCGAGGACTTGATCAAAATGCTCGACGGCATCGGCAACGGCTACCGTCGCGGCCGTTACCCCGACGCCCGGACTGGGAGCAAGATCGCTACGGTGCTCCGCGCCGTGGCGGATGAGCTCGAGCTCTAGCGCATCGACTTGTGGTTCGCGGCCACCGTCGCGCCCCTCGCTGGTCCCACGCTCCGACTCAGCCCCCCAATGAGCACGCCGGCGACGTTAGTCAGTTCGCGATGCCAGAATGAGGTACATGCCTTCGAGCACCGGTACGACCCAACCTGACGCAGTCTGCCTCGCCGCTGTTGATCTTGCTCGGAAAGCGGCAGAAGAGACTGCTGGAGTGATCGGCGTCGGCGACCATCTCGGCGCGCAGGCCGAGGACACCCGCGTTGTGAGTCATTTCTTTGCCTGCCCGCATCCGGGATACCAGGGATGGCGTTGGTCAGTGACCGTCGCTCGAGCCTCTCGGGCGCGGGTCGTCACCGTTGACGAGGTCGTACTCCTACCAGGTGACGACGCCCTGTTGGCGAGGGAATGGGTGCCCTGGGTCGAGCGGATCCAGCCTGGTGACGTGACCCCTGGACTGCTGATGCCAAGCACCGGCGATGACCCACGCCTGGAGCCGGGCTACACCGGCGGTGAGCAGGCTCTCGATGCCGAACCCGCGGAGTTGAGCCTGATCCGTACCGTGATTGCCGAACGTGGCCTCGGCCGGGAGCGGGTGCTTTCGGTGAAGGGTCACGACGAGGCCGCCGAGCGCTGGCTGACCGGTGACGGCGGACCGGACAATCTGCTCAGCCGGCTAGCCCCGGACGTCTGTGAGACTTGCGGGTTCTTCGTACGCCTGCAGGGCAGTCTTGGCACCTTGTTCGGCGCCTGTGCGAACGCGTTCTCGGTCTCGGACGGAACGGTTGTCAGCGTGGACCATGGTTGTGGAGCGCACTCCAATGCGAAGCCCGACGATCAGGTTGATGAGCTGCCGCGGCCGGTCTGGGACACCATCGAGTGGGACACACCGATTTCGCTTTTCGATTAGGAAACTGCTGGCTCGAGGACTGGTCTCCGGGCTGGTCTCTGGGTGCAAGATCCCACGCTGCGCCGAATATTCACGCTGCGGATAGCGTGCTTGCCACGTAGAGCCGGAGGCAGCCTGGGTACGGCTCTGGGTGGTCTCAGCTAGGTTGCGGCCCGTCTTTACCATTCTGTGACGTTCGTCACAAGCGGTTCCCCGCGAGCGGCGCGTACACCAAACTCTTCATTCTCGGGGGGTTCCTCACCCCAGGAGAATTCTCATGTCGGACACGGCCTTCGAGGTTGGGCGCCGGACCCCTCGAATCGCACGTCTCGCCGGAGCCCCCTCTTACTTGATTCGCTGGATGCTGCGGATCGTGACGGTAAGTCTCTTCAGCGCGGCGACCGTGGTCGGCGTCAGTCTTGGAATAGGTGCCCCCGAGATCTCGCCGACATCGATGGTGCAGCAGCCCGTGGCATTGTCCGACCGGTGACCTGGACTGCCGCGACGTGCGACCGCCGAGGCTTATCGCAACCGCTCTTCTGGCCCTTATCTGGCTGGGAGGCGCCCTAGCAGTCCTTCAGGTCGTGCTGAGCGCCGGAGTGCCGACCGAGGGCGCAGCCTCCCTCATGGCCCACGCTAGCGGGATGGCCGCCGGGTACGGCGCGGCCATCATGTTGATCTTGATGTCGCGGTCCCCTTGGCTGGAGCGCGACGTCGGTGCCCACCGGCTGGCACGGTGGCATGGCTGGGGCGGGCGACTGGTGATCATTCTGACTGTCGTGCACACCCTGCTAGCAGTGCAGGCTTGGGCGGAAGCCCGATCAACGGATCGAATGACAGCGATAAAGGACGTGCTGAGCCTGCCGGGGCTCACCGCTGCCCTGGTGGGCGCGGTGATGTTGCTCCTCGTCGGCCTCGCGTCGCTACGCAGGCTGCGGCGACGCATCTCGTACGAACGATGGCACTTCTTGCATCTTCTGACCTATCTTGCGGTGGCGTTGGCGTTTGCCCATCAGCTAGCTGGTTCCGACCTCGCGGGGCGCAAATCCGTGCAGATTGCCTGGAGCCTGCTCTACACGTACGCCTTTGCGCTGGTGCTGCGCTGGCGTGTCCTCCAGCCGCTCTTCCAGCTGTGGCGGCACCGGCTCCGGGTGGAGGAGGTACGACAAGAGTCTCCGAACGTCATGAGCGTCTTGATGTCCGGCCGGCACCTGGACGAGCTGCGAGCCCAGCCAGGGCAGTTTTTTCGCTGGAGGTTCCTGACCCGTACGACGTGGCACGCGGCGTATCCGTTCTCGTTGTCCGCTCCACCGACTTGCGAAAGGTTGCGGATCACCGTCAAGGCACGCGGGGACGGTACGCGGCGCATCTTCGGCATTCCGGTCGGCACGTTGGTGTTCGCCGAGGGGCCGTACGGGGGGCTTACGCAGCGTCGCCGCCGCCGACCGCGGGTGTTGATGATCGCCGGTGGCGTCGGGATCAGTCCGATGCGTGCCATGTTCGAGGTGATCGACCTGCCCGGCAAAGA
>Ga0105243_10004591_pt1 | contig 10890 bp, 12 predicted proteins | sample KBSM34metaG_FD_81525 | JGI IMG/M metagenome (GOLD analysis project Ga0105243, IMG submission 81525) | Miscanthus rhizosphere microbial communities from Kellogg Biological Station, Michigan, USA - KBS M3-4 metaG | ecosystem: Host-associated > Plants > Roots > Rhizosphere > Soil | place...
CATCGCTGTCTGGAGCAACTATTCGGGCGCTGGTCCACTGGTGCGCTTCGTCCGCGTCGGGACACTGGACACTCCGGACGTTCTTCCGCCCAACATCCACATCTTCACTGCATCCAAGCAGCCCTGGGTGGTCATCCCATCCGGTACGCCGGCCATGCCCGAGTACTACGACCGCGAAAGCTACTGGCCCGCGGAGAGTCTGGTTCGCCGCCAGGCCATGCTGCCACGAATCGAGGCTTATCAAGCGTCTCTTCGTGGCGACCAGAACTAACCCTTCCCTCGAGAGGACGGTTTCCCGCGGGCTGCGCCCGCTTGCAACCACCGCTCATGTCAAACGTCAGGCCTCAGAGGACCCACATGTTTCGCCTGCTTGCTAGTCGACTTTTCTCGATCTGTCTGATCCTGATTGGACTCTTCTCGATCTACGTGGGCCACAGGAACGCCACCAAGTTCGCGGCGCTTCGTGATCACGGCAAGACGGCCAAAGCGGAAATTACGAAGCTTGAATGGAAGGAGAGGAAGTCGACTCACTCTGACAGCCTCTACACGGCACATGTCCGCTTCACGACAGAGGATGGTCGTGAGATGCAGGCTGAAGTTGGAGTACCGGCAGAGCTTGGACGCTCACTGCGAAGCAATTCCGCTGCGGGAACCATGAACGTGCGCTACTTGCCTGAGTCGCCGGCCACGATCGAAGACGTCAACAAGGATGATCCCTCTGAAGCCCAGAGCGGTGTCGGCCGACTTATGCTGCTCCTCGGGGTTGGCATGCTCGTCGTCCGCTTCCTATTCTCCAAAAGGCGCGGACGCTGAGGCCCACCCCCTCCATCGAGCGGTAGTCCACACACTTCTCTCGCTGATCATCAGTCATGATCGTCTTCATTCTCAAGATCCTCGTACTGTCGGCCATATTGGCGCTTGGTGTTGTCTGTGTATGGTTCTCGACGCCTTGGGGCTACAAGAAACCGCTCTACATGCGCGTAGTACAACCCTTCAGGCAAGGGGACGTTAGCTGACACCTATGACCATCACGGAACTCTTCGCCGCCGTTCGAAACGGCTACACAGAGAGGCTTGCAAAAGTGATTGCGGGATCACCTGGCGCGCACGTCGAGCCCGCGCATCGCACAGCCCATGGTGCACTCGCAGTCGAAGGGGACCTTTCGCTGCCTTGCCGTGTCGACCTCATTCCGACCCAGGGTGCGAATGCGGGCGCTTCACTGACCGTGGACTCCGAAACGCAGCTGCAATTCGAGGCACTGACTTTCACTCTCCCGCCTGCAGTCGTACATCTCTCGCCGTTTACCTGGGATTGGGTAACGCTGAGAGTGGCCGGCCTCTCGTCGACTCAGGCGTCGGCCTCGGTGACTCAATGGTTTGCGCGCTGGTTTGACGGCGATGACGCAAACTCACCAACGGCTGAAGGCCTCTATGGGGTCGTTCACTTTCTCTCGGATCCTGAGGTTTCTGGTCAATCGGTTGCCTACCACCTCGATTTGGGTTCTGCATCAGAAGCCGCACTGGAAGACCTGCTGTTTTGCCTCGCAGACGCTGGAGCAAGCGAGATCCATGTCGGCTGATCCTTCCATCGTTGGGCGTCACTTGTACCAATGCCCTAACTGCTCGACTTCCATCGAATCAAATGCGGAGGAATGCCAGTGCTGTGGTGCGCTCTTTGGCAGTGGAAGCACTTGGAAGCCGGAGCCGGTCGTCCCTCCCAGGCCACCTATTTCGTCAACGAACCGGTTCGTCGCTCAAGTCCTTCTTACCCTGCTGCTCGCATACGGCGCGGTGATGGCGTTTGGCTTCGCAATAGTCTTTACTGCCCTCAGTTTGCCCATCGGCTTGAGCAACTCACCAGTGGGCGCGTCTGTTGTACTTGGCGTTCTGTATTTGCTTCTCGCAGTGGCAGCATTGGTCAAGTGCTGGCGTACCTCACCATTTCATCCGCTGGTGCTTACGGCCGCTGCACCACCCGCACTTCTCCAGTTGGTTCGCGTTGGTTGGTCCTTCATCGGCTGACGGCGGAACGAACGCCCAACCCGTCTTCGCAGCGGACTGCCTTCGGCAGCCGCTCAACGGCGATCTCCTATGCGTCATTGGGGTCCGAGAAGGCGCTGGGCCATATTCTCTTCCTCGACGGCTCGATCAAATGTGGCTAGCCCAAGCAAATTGAAGACACGCTTGAATTGAGCGGCGACAAGGGGATTCAGCGTTGCCAGTTTGGCTGCGGCGTTCCACGACGCTTCTTCCAGGCCTGAATCCTCTACGACCTTCCAAACGAGACCCCAGGCGAGGGCTTGGTCGGCGGTGAACACTTCACCAATGAGGGTGAGCGCCTTCGCGCGAGAAAGGCCGATTGTCGCCGCCAGCGTGGCACTGAGGCCCCCGGTCACAAAGACACCGAGGGACGCCTCAGGTAGCTTGAAGCGAGTGCCTTGCGCAGCGACGACGACATCAGCGTCGAGCATCCACTCGAATCCCGCTCCAACCGTCCAGCCATGCACTTCAGCCAGGACCAGTTTTGGATTTCGCACGATGGCCTTGGCCACGGCCTGAACAAGCACAAGATCGTCTTCGGTAGGGGCGGCGCTCACGTCACGCCCGGCGCAGAACGCGCGGCCATTGCCACGCAGCCGTATCACGCGCACGTCTCCGTCAACGGCACCTGCCTCAAGAGCTTGAAGCAGGCTCCTCGATAGATCGTTGTCGATCGCGTTGAGTTTTTCCGGGCGATTCAGCGTCAGAGTCAGTACGCCATCGCGAGAATCCGTAAGAAGCTTGGTTTCGGACATTGGTTCAGTGCGGCGTGGATGATCTGAGGGAGCTTGAGTGACGCCTAACGTTTGACATGAGCTGCATGACCCTGCATGGCGGACCATGTCAGCTCGATGAAAGGGCTAGGCGTCGGTGTCATCTTGAAGTATCTGCTCAAGGCGCCTTGGATAGTTATTGAGAAAGTCTCGGGTAACGGCGAAGTGCTCTGCATCTTCGAAAGAAACTTCGCTGATGCCTGACTTGTCGAATTGAATGATCTTCGCGTTTGGATAAGAGAGCAGTATGGGAGAGTGGGTGGAGATGATGAATTGCGAGTGATCTTCTACAAGCTGGTGGATAGCGCTGAGTGCCGCGAGCTGGCGACTGGGGGAGAGGGCAGCCTCAGGTTCATCCAGAAGGTAGATACCGTTGCCACGCAGCTTGTTTAGCAGTACTGCCATGAACGACTCGCCGTGAGACTGCGTATGCAGTGACTTGCCTCCGTAGCCTTGTAGGTAGCCCGTTTCATCCATGTGGCTCGCGACATTGAAGAAGCTCTCAGCTCTAAGAAAGTATTCATCACGCGGCTTCGGTACGCCACGCGCAAGACGCAGGCTGTCGTGAAGTGTGGATAGCGTACCGGCTGACTGGAAGCGCACATTCTTTGTGCCACCTTCAGCTCCGAAGCCGAGTGCGCCGGCAATGCCTTCCATGACTGTTGACTTACCCGAACCGTTCTCTCCGACGAAGAAAGTCACGTTTGGATGGAAGTCGATATTGGCGATCTCGCGCACAGCGGGAATGCTGAACGGATAGGACTCGTGGTCAACATCCGCGTCTGGGCGGATTGACGCGCGGAGTAGGTAGGGCTTGGTGCGTTTCGTCATGCGATTCGGACGCCTAACGTTTGACATGAGTGGCGGCCGACAGCAGGCGAAGCCTGATGTTGGACGCCCCCTCGATGGAAGGGTTAGACCTCTCGTGAATAGCGCAACTACTTCTCAATGTCCTACGGCAGGATCGCACGAAAGAAGATCCCTGAAGTGAACGTCGAGCTTCGTTCTGGTCGTGGCGGTCCAGAGCAGCACAGACACGCGGAAGTCTTTGATATCTTGAGGAAGCCTTGCAACGAAGTCGTATCTGAACGGTTCCGTCATGACGGTGTTTGGTGGGATGTCTGCAAGATGAACATTTGCGCTATGACCATCGGTTGGGTTGAAGAGGTCCCCCTTCCTTTTGAGCAGAATGGTCTTAGGTTCGGCCTCAACTTGCATTCGCGGTTGAGCAGCCAGGTTGTCTCCGACGTTCTGAACCATGAAGCTGAAGGCTGTTTCTCCGTCCTTGTTTCGACCACAGAGACCGTGGACTCCATCTTTCGATATGTTTTGTTCCCAAACCGGAACGACATTCCCGGAGCCGGGTGGCATTTCGAATCCGAGGCCCAACTGCAGATTGGGCTTCCTGGCAAGACGCTGACGCTCTTGTTCATCTCTGTCCTGATTCAGCTTCAGCAGATCTTTGGACGCCTGCAGGCTGCGATCGAGAATCTGGTGCTGAGCTTCTGCGGCGCTTGCTGCGTGGTTCAACAGGTTCACCTGTGACTGTGTGGCGCCGACGACGCGGTTCAATGCGGCTCGGCTACCCTCTAGTGTTGTCTGTTGTTCCTTGCCTCCTTCCACCTGCTCCTTGAGCGCGGTCTTTGCCACTCCCAGGCTTGCGTTCGCGACGTCTACGCCAACGGCCGCGTACCAAACGCCCCAAGCTCCGAGAACGACACCCAGCAAGCTAGCGACGGCCGTCAGGCCATCCTGCCAACGCTCGGCGCGCGACTTTGGTGGAACAGTGACCGACGCCGGGGAAACGTTCACTATAGGAGCTGGAGCGATCGGCGTGTCCACCTTCACATAGACGATTGCGGGTCCCCGGTGCAAGAACCTTCTGAAGCGGCGACTGGTGGCCTTCATCGATGCCCTCCGTTGCGCTGATTTTGCTACTTGTGCGCTAACACCCGAGGTCTAGACAAGATGGCTCGACTTGAGGCGGCCCGCCTCCAGGACTACCGTGGGTTGCGCACCGAGGGTGTGCCGAGCCACAAGGCGGACCGCCGTGGCGGCCGCATGTTTGTCAAGGAGACGGGCCATGGATCAATCTCGCATTCTGTACGTCGGTCTGGACGTTCACAAGGACAGCATCGACATCGCGCGGGCTGAGGCGTCGCGCGACGCCGAAGTCCGGCACTTGGCAACTGTAGCGGGCGGCAGCGCGAGCGTCACGAAGGCGCTGCGCCGGCTGATCAGCGCGGGCCATCAACTGCACATCGTGTACGAGGCCGGCCCGTGCGGCTTCGCGCTCGCTCGCCACTTCGCGGCGCTCGGTTGGCGCTGCGACGTGGTGGCACCATCGTCCATCCCGCGCCCCTCGGGCGAACGCGTGAAGACCGATCGGCGCGATGCGATGAAGCTCTCCCGGCTGGCCCGCGTGCACGAACTCACCGCCGTGCGCGTGCCCGACAGCGCCGACGAGGCGATCCGCGATCTGGTGCGTGGTCGCGAGGACGCCGTGCGCGAGCAGCGCAATGCGCGCCACCGGCTGAAGGCGCTGCTGCTGCGCAACGGCATCGCCTACAGCGGGCGCAGCTCCTGGACCGCCGCGCACCTGCGCTGGCTGGCCACGCTGGCGCTGCCCCACCCGGCCCAGCGGATCGTCTTCCAGGAGTACCTGCACGCGGTCAGCGAGGCCGGCGCGCGCATCGCCCGCCACGAGCAGGCCATGCGAGATGCGCTGGGCTGCTGGACGCTCGCGCCGGTGGTCGCCGCGCTGCAGGCCTTCCGCGGCGTGCAGCTGATCGCCGCCATGACGCTCGTGGCCGAGATCCAGGACTTCTGGCGCTTCGCCAGTCCTCGCCAGCTGTGGCCTACCTGGGGCTCGTGCCGCGCGAGGACTCCAGCGGACCGCGGCGACGCCTGGGCGCCATCACCAAGGCGGGCAATGCCCCCGCGCGCCGCATGCTCGTGGAGACACGCCCACCAGTACCGCCAGCCGGCCCGGGTGAGTCCCGCCATCGCGCAGCGCCAAGCCGAGCTGCCTCGCACCGTGACTGACATCGCCTGGGCTGCCCAGACACGTCTGTGTTCTCGCTACCGCCGCCTGGCCGCTCGCCGCGTCCACCACAACAAGATCGTCGTGGCCATCGCGCGTGAGCTGTGCGGCTTCGTCTGGGCCATCGCCCGCGAGGTCACGCCGCAGCCGCCTTCCTCGCCCGCTCGTGCAACGTCGCCTTCGAACCCGCGTTGAGCGGCCGCCGGCGCCCAGCAATACCGCCTTGAACAGGAGAACGGAGGCCCCCACCACAGAACACCATTGCGATGCCGGACCGGGAACGCGGCGCAGCCACGGCCACAGGGGAATCCTCGGCAACGTTATTGACAGCCACCACCGTGGCGACCGCAGACCCTAGAGCGCAGGCAGCCCCGCGACGAACACATGAACTGTCGGTACCCAATCCACGCATATCAGCATGATCAACCGTCGCACATGCACCAGGCTCCGCCGCGTTCCCCGTCCGGCTTCGTCAGCTTCCTCACCATCTGCGTCCGCGGAGGCCCGGGCTCGCCCTCTTGACACAGTTAAGCCATATCAACGTTTGAGATGAGAGGCGTGACCCGGCTTGCCGGGCCAAGTCCTCTCGATTGAAGGGTTAGCTTTGTGCGTCCAGTGAGTCGCCCCGCGGAGACTCACGTTGAGCCAAAAACTCGTCAATTGGCTCAGGTTGATACCGGAGAAGTGAACTGCGAGCGTCGCTATCTTCAAGCAGTGCATCCACAATGGCTTCCCTGGAGCGACTCTCAACCCGCTGGAAAGAAGACCAGTCGCGCTGCAGTGAATCGAACATTCGCGCTGGAAGACGCAGGATGTAGAAGGTTCCATCGGCGCGAATCAAGAACATCCTGGGAGACACAAGTCGATTCGGTTCTTCCGCAATTCGTGTTTCAACAATCCCAGCGGCCTTGAGCAGTTCATCCCACACGATGTTTGAAAGTAGCAGGGCCTTTTGATCTACGTCGCGGAGTCCTGACACAAAGTCGATCAGGTGCCGAAATTGCACAGCACCCTTAGCAGTGTCTCGAAGGCCAGGCGTTGCAAGGGAGGCAAGAACGACCGCCTTTAGATCTTCGATTCGTTCCGAGAAGTCGCGATAGCGACGAGCCTCCGCTGTTCTTGTCTGCGATTCTTCCAGCAGACGTTGGAACAGTTGTGACCATTGCGAGACCAAATGGAGGCGGATTTCTTCAAGTCTCGAAAATCCGATGACGCTATTCCCAGTGAGTCGGTGGGAAAGAAAGTTGATGAACTCGAATATGTACTTGGCCGTTTCCTTCTTCTGAATGGATGGGAAGACCATTTGATCGACGACTAGCGGGTTGTCCTTGTTTTTCTCGTATACGAGGTGATCGTGTAGGACTCTCTCGTCCACGAACGCATACACAGGCACGGACGATTCAACGGCTTTAATTACTTCAAGCTGAGTGATGGACAGCTTGTCCTTGGACAAAACTGCTGTGGGGCTGGTCGACATGCCCGCTACGGCGTCCCAGTCAACTGACCCGAGCGCTGCAGGAACCGCCGTTCCGCCAAAGCGAGATCCGATGATCAGCACCACCACGTCGCATCCCACGACTTCCTTCACGCAACTATCATGCGTGTGCAATCTCGGATCGAACAGAACGTCCGAATAGTCACTCATTACCGGTTCGTAGCCGCAGTTGACTATGAATGGCCGCAACTCCGACCTAACTATGTCGAGGTCGTAGCAGGTGGATGAAACAAACACTCGAAGTCGTGCCACAGAGGCTCCTCACAAAGCTAACGTTTGACATGAGCGGCGGTTGGAAGCGGGCGCAGCCCGCTGGAAACCGTCCGCTCGATGGAAGGGTTAGGCCGCACTGGCTGTCGAGGCGTTGCGCCGGAGTTGGGCGAACAGAGTGGCGCCGACAGCACAGTCCGAGCACGCCCCACCAAATGCGCCAGCGGCTGCCCATCGAAACAGCAAAGGCATCGCAGAGCCCGAGGTGAAGAGCAGGCCAAAAGCGATTGCACTGCACATGCCAAGAACGGCACCCACCAGTGTACGAAGGGAGACCGATAGGTTCTGGCTTCGGCGGCTCAGTACCCGCGCAAAGGCTGCGCCTGCAATGAGCGCGGGGATGCCGCCCAGCAGATGGGCAAGCAAGAGGCTATAGAGCCAAAGAATGCTGACTGTTGCCGGCAGTTCGGAGACGCTTGAAGTCTGAGCCAAGGTACTTTTGCCTACTGAGGTAAGTTGGAGCACTTGATCCATGAACACGAACCCGAGCGCGCCGACAGTCGGACCAATAAGCGCGAAGCGTACGAGGATCCAGGTCATGGTGTACTTGTGCGGCCTAACGTATATTGGGCTGCCGCAGGACGTTCACGCCGTCTGTGGCCTATTGCACTTCGTCTTCACCGCATTCCCCCTTGCGTTCCACTGTCCGAGTCTGCACGACACACCACCGGCTGTCGCTGTAGGCCGCCCAATTTACTCAGCATCGAACATTCCTCTCTGTGCCTGTGCTTACCGGCCGGAAGCGATCATAGGGTCTGCCCGGGTGAACAGCCAAATTGAATCGCATGGGGCAACCTTGGCGGGCCGACGTGCCAGAAACCTGCCGTTCGCCGACGGCAGGTGGCGGCCGGTGGACCTCACTCGATTGCGAAGGCTGAGCCTTCGAAGTAGTTCACATGTGACCTCGTCTGACAAGGCGCAACGCGTCCTTACTGGCCCGTCACGCTCCGTCTCACGCTGTTCAAACGAGACGTTTGGCGACCCTTCATGTCGTGGGTGAACGATTTGGGAAACACAAGGATGCCCGAATCAGCGAGCTGCTAGGCGTCGCCCCGGCTCCAGCGACGCATCGATCTCATTGAACATCGCCGTCTCCATCGCCCCTGTGCCGCTGTCCTCAGCCAGCGACGCCGGCACGAAGCCGCCATGGCGGATGTCGAACACGTGCACTTCACCATCCTCGATGACGTAGTGCCAGCCGTGCAGCGTCAGCTCGCCGCGCTCCACGCGCCGCTTCACCATCGGGTAGTTCATCAGCCGCTCCAGCTGCAGCACCACCGAGCGCTGCTCGGTGCGTCGCAAGGCCTCGGGGCTCGGCTGCACGGGCAGTGCGGCCTCGCGGGCCAGGTCCAGCCACGCGCCGAGGTTCACGGCCTCGGGCGACAGGTCTTCGTACAAGGCCTTGATGGCGCCGCAGTGGCTGTGCCCGCACACGACGATGCGCTTGACCTGCAGGTTGAGCACCGCAAACTCGATGGCCGCGGCGGTGCCGTGCAGGCCGCCGTCGCGCGTGCCGCAGCATGGCGGCACCAGTGCGCCGACGTTGCGCACCATGAAGAGCTCGCCCGGGCCGGCGCCGGTCAGCAGGTAGGGCAGAAGGCGTGAATCCGAGCAGCCGATGAACAGCGTCGAAGGATGCTGCCCCTCGTCGACGAGCTCCCGGAACTGTGTGCGGTATTGCGGAAAGGCGTGGTCGTGGAATCGTCTGAGGCGCTGGATCAGGTCGTCGGCCATCACTGCACGAGCGGGGTGTCCGCGGCGTCCAGCGACACGCCTTCCAGCCGCGCCTGACCGGCCAGCAGTTGCAGGTACTGGCGCAGGGCGTTGACCCAGGCCTGCTGGCGCAGCGTCAGCGCGACGGCGGCACGCACCTCGGCAAACACCGGCGCTGCGCCCGCATCGCGCGCGCGAACCTCCACCACGTGCAGGCCAAAGCGGCTGTGCACGAGCCGCGGCAGCACGCCGATGGTGTCCTGGCCGAAGACTTCCCGCGCGAACTCGGGGGCGCAATCGTCGCGGCCCACCCAGCCCAGGTCGCCGCCGGCCGCACCCGTGGGGCAGTTGGACCAGTGGGCCGCGGCCTGACCGAAGGCGTCGCTCTCGGGAGCGGCGCAGCGCAGCTCGAAGAGCATGGCTTCGGCACGCTGGCGCAAGGCCTGCACATCGACGCCCGGGGTCACGGCGAAGAGCACGTGCCGCAGGTGCAGGCGCTCGCCGCGGCCGTAGGTCTGCGGGTGGGCATCGAAGTGGCGCCGGCAGGCTTCGTCGGAAGGCTCGGGCACCTGCAGCGCACGCTCCAGCAACGCCTCGATCGCATCGCCAGTGGAGGGGTTGTCAATGCCTTGCGCAACGGCCGCCTGGCGCAGCAACTCGGTGCAGGCGCGCTGACGAAGGGTGGTGGCATCGAGCGCTTCATCGGGCGCATGCAGCGCCACGCCGTTGACGCTCGCAAGACTCGTTGTGTCGATCATTGGTTCACTCCTCAGGCGTCGACGCGATGCGTGCCCACCGGGTGCAGCGCCGGCGGACGGTTGGCATGGGGCAGGGGCGGCACCATCGGCGGCACGGCGCGCGGCTGCGGCGTGAGATGGCCGGCCGGCACATTCATGCGCCGGCTGCGCACCACCTGGTAGGGCCGCAGGGCGTAGGCGAGGGTGCCGAAGCCGCTCCACACGTGCACCAGCCGCGTGAACGGGAAGACGAGGAAGATCGTCATCCCCAGCACCATGTGCGCCTTGAACACCCAGCTCGCGTCGGCCAGCAACTCCACGCCGCCGCTGCGGAAGGTCACGACGCGCTGCGCCCATTCGGCCAGGCGAACCATCATCGAGCCGTCCAGGTGCTGGGCCGACAGCGCGATCGTGCCGAGTCCCAACGCAAACTGCACCCACAGCAGGAGCAGCAGCACGATGTCGCTGATCTTGGACGTGGCGCGGATGCGCTCGTCGAACAGGCGCCGGTGCAACAGCAGCGTGAGGCCGGTGAATCCCAGCACGCCGAACACGCCGCCGGACACCATCGCCACCAGCTGCTTGTTGCCGGCGCTGATGACGGGTTCGTAGAGGAAGTGCGGCGTCAGCATGCCCACCGTGTGTCCTGCGAACAGGAAGAGGATGCCCACGTGGAAGAGGTTGCTGCCCCAGCGCAGGCTGCCGGTGCGCAGCAGTTGCGAGGAGTCGCTCTTCCACGTGTACTGGTCGCGGTCGAAGCGGATGAGGCTGCCGACGAGAAACACCGTGAGGCAGATGTAGGGGTAGACGCCGAACAGCA
>Ga0105243_10004596_pt1 | contig 10880 bp, 7 predicted proteins | sample KBSM34metaG_FD_81525 | JGI IMG/M metagenome (GOLD analysis project Ga0105243, IMG submission 81525) | Miscanthus rhizosphere microbial communities from Kellogg Biological Station, Michigan, USA - KBS M3-4 metaG | ecosystem: Host-associated > Plants > Roots > Rhizosphere > Soil | place: Michigan...
CGGCGGCGGAGCGGGTCTTGTTGGCCAGGTCGTTGACGAGGGTGTCCAGCGTGCCGCGGCCGAGGTTGAGGCCGGCGTCCAGCGCGCCCTCCACCTTCACGTCGAACCAGCTCTCGATGCTGCGCGAGACGAACTGGTAGCTGACGGTATAGATGAGCATGCCCGGGATCACGCCCACCAGCGCGAAGATGGCCGCCAGCTTGAGCAGCATGCGGCTGCCGAACTTGCCGCGCTGTACCCGCACCAGCAGGCGCACGGCGGCGATGCCGATGACCAGCACCAGGAAGCCTGCCACCGTCACGTTGACCCAGAACAGCCACACGTAGTGGCGCTCGTAGAAGGCGCGGTTGTTGGTGGCGATGGACAGCAGGAAGGACAGCACCAGCACCGCGCCGGTGATGGCGACCAGCGAAATGATCCAGGCCCAGCGGTTGGCTTTGGTCATTGCCGTGTCAGCGGGTGCGTGCCGGTCAAGCTAGCGAAAGCGCTGCGTCTTCTCGACCAGCAAGGTCCATTCCGGCTGGCCGCCGATGCCGATCTGCATCGGCCGGGGCAGCAAGGTGGTGTCCAGGCGGTAGGTAAATTCGACGTAGTGGCGGCCGTCGTCGACCTCCCGCGCCTCGGCGATCTTCCACCCGCTCACGCGCCGCACGGTAACGAGTGCGTCGCTGAGCGAATCGAAGTTCTGGTTCAACCCGCCGAAGCTCACGCGGTACTTGCGGGTGAGCGGCTGGTAGGCGAGGCGCCACGCGCGCGAGGCAGAGGCGACCTTGCGGTCGCGCCAGTACCAGCGGTCGCGGTAGACGTCGGCCTCGGCCACGAAGTACAGCGGCACGCCCTTGACCAGCGCGTCTTCGACGCCGCGGGGCAGGTCGAAGCGCAGGCCGAAGTTCAGGGTGACGCCGTCCTCGTTGTGGACCAGGTCGAACTCGGTGAATTCAGGCTGGTCGGCCCGGGCGGCCGGCGTGATGAGCACCGCCAGGACGGCGAGCACCGCCGCGGCAAGCCACGAGACCCAGCCCGGGCGCATCGCGCGGGGCCGGGGGCAGCAATCCGGGACGAGGCGGTGCACTTCCAAGGCGGGCAATCAACGTTTTTGAAGGAGAGCGTAGTAGAAGCCGTCGGGTGACGCACCGAGGATGGGCGTCGCGGCCTTGGAGGCATTGTCGGCCAGAGGCAGCAGGTGTCCGGGCGATGGGGGCAGCTTCGCCCAGCTTGCGTCCGCCTGGCGTTGCAAAAAAGCGTCGATCTGGTACTCACCTTCGGCCTTGAAGACCGAACAGGTGCAGTAGAGCAGCCGCCCGCCGGGGGCCAGCGTGGGCCACAGGGCCGCCAACAGTCGCGCCTGGGTTTCAGCCAGGGTGGAGACATCGCTCGCCCGGCGCAGCCAGCGGACGTCAGGATGGCGGCGGACGATGCCCGAGGCGCTGCAGGGTGCGTCGAGCAGGATGGCGTCGAAGGCGCGGCCGTCCCACCAGGCGGCGGTGTCGCCGGCGTCCGCGCAGACGGTGCGGGCCTCGAGGCCCAGCCGGCCCAGGGTGTCGTCGATGCGGGTCAGGCGCTCCGGATCGCTGTCCAGCGCCAGGACGTCGAGGTCGGCCAGCTCCAGCAGATGAGCGGTCTTGCCGCCGGGCGCGGCGCACGCGTCCAGCACTTGGGCACCGGCGGGCAGGCCGTCGCCGATGAGCAGGGGCGCGGCGAGCTGGGCGGCGGCGTCCTGCACGGACACATCGCCCTCGGCGAAGCCCGGCAGGCGCGTCACCGGCACGGGCATGTCGAGCACCACCGTCTGTAGGCCGAATGCCTGGGCGCCGAGGCCGGCCTCCTGCAGCCTCGCCACGTAGCCTTGCGCCGTGCCGCGGCGTGCGTTGACCCGCAAGGTCATGGGCGCGCGCTGGTTGTTGGCGTCCAGCAGGGCCTGCCAATGGTCGGGCCAGTCGGCCTTCAGCCGCTTCACCCACCACGCCGGGTGGTTGTAGGCCGCCGCGGGGTCGCGCTGGGCCGCGGCGACGATCTCGTCGCGCTCGCGCAGGAAGCGCCTGAGCACCGCATTGATGAAGGGGGCGCTGGCCTTGTGCCGCTGGCGCGCGGCCGTCACCGCCTGGTCGACCAGCGTGTGGGCGGGGTATGGCGCTTCGCCTCCCGGCCACAGCAGGGCGAGGGCCGAAAGCACCAGCGCCTCCACCGGCGGCGGCGGGGGCTTGGGCGCGAGCCAGGCGCGCGCGGCCTGGGCGCAGCCCAGCCAGCGCAGCACCTGGAAGCTCAGCGACTGCGTGCCGGGCCGGGCGTCGGCCGGGCATTGCGCGAGCGCGTCGTTGAGCGAATGGCCGGCACGCACTGCCTGCACGGCATCGGCGGTGTGCGAGAGGAGCGTGGCGAGTGGAAGGGAGAGGTTGGCTGCGGTCACGGACGGCAGTCTAGGGCCTGCCCGTGCCCGGACGTGGCCGCCCTGTTACGCTCGTGAACCCGACCTGCGGGAGAGTCCCCATGCTGCGAGAAACCACCAACCCCATCTTCAAGAGCGAGGAAGACCTCGCCGGCATGAGCGCGTCCGAGCGCATCCGCTACCGGCTGGTCGGCGCGAACTGCCGCTACCACGCCAACGACAACATCTCTGAATACATCGCAGACGGCGAGCTCGAGCAGCTCAAGGCGGAGGTGGAAGCGAAGATGCACGAGGTGCTGAAGTCGCTCGTGATCGATACCGAGAGCGACCACAACACCAACGACACCGCGTCGCGCGTGGCGAAGATGTTCATCCACGAGGTGTTCAAGGGCCGCTACGTGCCCATGCCCTCGGTGACGGAATTCCCGAACTTCTCGCGCCTGAACGAGCTGATGATCGTGGGCCCGGTGAAGGTGCGCAGCGCCTGCTCGCACCACCTGTGCCCCATCCTCGGCAAGGTCTGGATCGGCGTGCTGCCCAACGAGCACTCCAACCTCATCGGCTTGAGCAAGTACGCACGCATCTGCGACTGGATCATGAGCCGCCCGCAGATCCAGGAGGAAGCAGTCACCATGCTCGCCAATGAGCTGCAGGAACGCGTCAAGCCCGATGGCCTGGCGATCGTGATGGAAGCCGACCACTTCTGCATGCACTGGCGCGGCGTGAAGGACGACGAATCGATGATGACCAACAGCGTGATGCGCGGCGCCTTCCTGAAGGATGCCAACCTGCGCCGTGAATTCCTGTCGCTGCTCAGCAAGAAGAACAGCTGAGCATCAAGGAGACCCCCATGCTCGTACGACTCCTCTATGCAAGCCGCGCCGCCGGCTCCGTCACGCCGGAGAGCCTGCTGCCGATCATGAAGACCTCGCGCGCCAACAACGCGGCGCAGGGCATCACCGGCGTGCTGATCTTTTCAGACGGCGTCTTCCTGCAACTGCTCGAGGGCGGCCGCGAGGCGGTGAGCGCGCTGTACAACCGCATCATCCGCGACGAGCGCCACCGCGACGTCGTGCTCTTGAGCTATGACGAGATCGGCGAGCGGCGCTTCGCCGGCTGGGCAATGGGCCAGGCCAACCTGTCGCGGCTGAACCCCGGCATCCTGCTGAAGTACTCCGACCGGTCCGTGCTCGACCCTTACAACATGTCGGTGAAGGCGACGCTTGCGCTCTTCGACGAGCTGGTGGCCACGGCGGTGATCGCCTGCCCCGGCCAGTGAAGGCCTGAGCACAAGAAGAAAAAAAGGGCGTCCCGCGGGACGCCCTTCTTCATTCAGCCACGCGCTATCACTTGAACTGGTAGCCCAGCGACGCGTAGAAGAAGCGCTTGCGCGGATCCACGAATGACGCCGCATAGCCCGCCGCATGCGAGCCGTACGACGGCACCGCGGTGAACGGCGGCTCCTTGTCGAAGAGGTTGCGGATGCCCAGGCGCACCGTCAGGTTCTTGATGCCCGAGTAGGCGCCCGACAGGTTCCAGCGGCTGGAGTCCTTCACCTGGTAGTCCTGGTGCACGCCGATGTTGGCGTCCACGAGGGCCGCCGACTCCGTCCAGCCCTTGACGAACTGGTTCTCCAGCGTCACGCCCCAGGGGCCCTGCTGCAGGTCGACGGTCAGCGAATGCTGCCAGCGCGGATGCGGCTGCACGCTGCCGCCGTCGCCGGCCGTGCCCACGTAGCTCGTGTACGGGCCGTCCTTGTAGTTCTGCAGCTTGTAGGTGTTGACGTAGGTGCCCGCGAGGCCAATGGTCAGGCGACCCATGGACTCCAGGTTCCAGCGCGTCTTCACGTCGATGTCGATGCCCGAGGTCTTCAGGTCACCGAGGTTCTCGATGGGCGTGTCGATGTAGCTGATGAAGCCGTCCGGCGTGCGGTGGATGCGGGTGGCGAAACGCGCGAGCAGCGTCGGGTCGGTGAGGATGGCGTCACCGGTGATCACGCTGATCTGGTCCTTCTTCTGGATGTACCAGTAGTCCACTGCGGCCGAGATGTTCGGCGTGGGCTCGAACACCGCACCCAGCGTGAACTGGCGCGACTTCTCGGGCTTGAGCGTGCTCGACGAGGCGAAGCGCTCGTTGAACTGGCTCTCGCAGCGCGAGTCATCGGCGATCGGGCAGGCCGGGTCAACCAGCGAGTTGGCGGTGTTGGTCATCGACGGCGGGCTGTTCACGTCCCACAGCGAGGGCGCGCGGAATCCCGTGCCAGCCGAGCCGCGCAGGAGCAGCGCCTTGTCCGGCTGCCAGCGCAGGCTGGCGCGCGGGTTGAAGGTCGAGCCGAAGTCGCTGTAGCGGTCGTAGCGTGCCGCGAGGCCCGCTTCCCAGCCCTTGGCGAACGGCGCGCTCACCTCGGTGAACAGCGCAATCACGTTGCGGCTCGCGGTGGTCTCGGGGACGCTGCCTTCGCCGCCGATGTGCAGGCCGGCGCTGTAGTCGGCGTTGACGGGGCGGTCGTTGGCCTGCTCGTGGCGCAGGTCGAAGCCCGCGGCCACGGCGAGGTTGCCGCCGGCCATGGGCATGAGGTCGCGGCTGGCCTTGCCGTCCAGCACGGTCGTCGTGCTCGTGGACTTGCGCATCGGGCCTTCCATCAGCGTGGAGCGAAGCAGTGCGTCGCCCGCGGCATCGTTCGGGCCGAAGGGGTTGATGTTGCCGGTCGCCAGCGCCGCGATGAACTTGGGCTCGTTGATGTAGCCGTAGTAGTTCAGGTTGCCGGTGCCGCGCGCATAGGTGAGCGCGGTGTCGTAGTCCCAGCCGCTGAAGGTGCCCTTGAAGCCGCCCACCAGGCGCGTCTGCTGGTTGGTGTTGTCGTTGATGCGGTTGCCCACGGGCAGCGCACGCATCGAGATCTCGGTCATGCCGCTCGTCGGCACGGTGTAGCCGAGGCTGGTCAGCAGCGCGGCCGGGAAGTACTTGCTCGTGACGGGCATCGCGAAGCTCGGATAGAGCGCCGTCGTCGGATCCAGGTGGCCCGCCGTCGAGTCGATCGGCACCGGCGCGACGCGGCCGATGTTGTGGTTCTGCGCGAAGGACGCCTCGGCGAAGAACTCGGTGTCGGCGTTCAGCCGCTTGGCGAAGCGCGCGAAGATGTCGCCCTTGTGCTGGTCGGGCAGGTTGTCCAGCGTCGCCGAGTAGATGAAGCGGCAGCGCTTGAGCGGTGCGCCGCTGGGCGTCGGCGCCGCGGCTGTCACCACGACGGTGTTGACCGGGTCGCACGGCGCGAAGTTGGCGTCGGTGAAGGTCGCGTCGCGATACGCACCGGGGCTCAGGTTGTAGTCGACCAGGCGGCCCGGGAAACTGCGGCCGGAGGTCGGGGGATCTGAGCCCGGGATCTCCTGGATGCCGCGGTTGTAGTAGCCCTGGTCCACCGCGCGGATGCGGGTGTTGTTCTGGTAGTTGGCGGTGACGAGCAGGTTGTAGCCGTCGCTCGCGATGTCGCCCATGCCGTACGACACCGACAAACCGCTTTCCTTGCCGCCCACGCTTTCTTGCGGGGCACCGTAGCGCACGGTGATCTCGCCACGGGTGTAGTCGCGCCGCGTGATGAAGTTGATCACGCCGCCCACCGCGTCGGTGCCGTACACCGCCGAGGCGCCGTCACGCAGCACCTCGATGCGCTCGATGGCGGCGAAGGGAATGCTGTTCAGGTCCACCGCGACGGTGCCGCCGATGCTGCCGAAGGGGTGGTTGGCCAGGCGCCGGCCGTTCAGCAGCACGAGGGTGGAGTTGGCACCCAGGCCGCGCATGTTGGCGTTGGAGGTGGCGTAGCCCGCCCCCTGCGTCGTGTCGGACTGCAGCGCAGCGCTCGCCGTCACGCGCTGCAGCAGGCCTTCGACGTTGGTCGCGCCGCTGCGCTCGATCTGCTCACGCGTGATGACGGTGACGGGCAACGCCGTCTCGGATTCGACGCGCTTGATGGACGAGCCGGTGACTTCCACGCGCTCCAACTGCTGCTGCTGCGCCGAGACCGGGGCCGTGCCGAGCACGAGGCCGCCGCCGAAGGCGAGCATCAATCCGCGGCACAAGGCCGTTCTTCTGAACATGGGTTTCCTCCTCCTTCCGCGTGGGAAGTTCTGGGTTGATCGGTGGATCCAGGCCGCGGCGCTCCGCGCCGGCCGGCGTGATCAGCCGACCGTGACGAAGGTCACGCAAAACCTGCGCGCGATTCTTGATGCAACAGGCGTGCCGCGCGAGGAGGGTATTCCTCGATGGGCGGCCCGGCCGCCCGGGAGTACTTGTCTAGACCAGCTGTCGCCGAGGTGACAACCGGCCTAGGCCAGTTCCGCATTCAGTGCAGCCAACGCACCGGAACCGGGACACAGCTCGTTTTCGGCCAGCCGGTTCAGCGGCACCTGCACCGTCTTGAGGTGGGCATGCAGGTCGTCCGCATCGCTGCGCACGTACAAGAGGCCGGTGAGGATCTCGCCGCGCGCCTCGTGCGCGTGGATGTGCGTCATCGCCGCCAGTCGGTCGCCGGCGTCGTAGCCTTCGGCCAGCTTGCGCAGCCGCAGCACGCTGCCGTCGTGCTGCGTCACCTCGATCACCTCGCCCGGTGCGTAGCTCGCACTGATCGCATCGCGGCGGGGCATGAAGTCGAGCCGGTTCACCGCCTCGTTGTGGGCGCGCACGTAGTCGTAGCTCTTGGTGCTGCCGGCGTGGTTGTTGAAGGCCACGCAGGGGCTGATGACGTCGATGAACGCCGCACCGCGGTGGCTCAATGCACCCTTGATGAGCGGCACCAGCTGCTCCTTGTCGCCGGAGAAGCTGCGCGCCACGTAGCTTGCGCCCAGTTGCAGCGCGAGAGCCACGAGGTCGATGGGCGAATCGGTGTTGACGACGCCCTTCTTCGATTTGCTGCCCTGATCGGCCGTGGCGGAGAACTGCCCCTTGGTGAGGCCGTACACGCCGTTGTTCTCGACGATGTAGGTCATGTCCACACCGCGCCGCATGGCGTGCGCGAACTGGCCAAGGCCGATGGACGCGGAATCGCCGTCTCCCGACACGCCCAGGTACAGCAGCTCGCGGTTGGCGAGGTTGGCGCCGGTGAGCACCGAGGGCATGCGGCCATGCACCGTGTTGAAGCTGTGCGAGTTGCCGAGGAAGTAGTCGGGCGTCTTGGATGAGCAGCCGATGCCCGAGAGCTTGGCCACGCGATGCGGTTCGATGTCCAGCTCCCAGCAGGCCTGGATCAGCGCGGCGGAGATGGAGTCGTGGCCGCAGCCGGCACACAGGGTGGAGATCTTGCCTTCGTAGTCGCGGCGCGTGAAACCGCGGGCGTTCTTGGGCAGGGTCGGGTGGTGGAGCTTGGGTTTGGCGAGGTAGGTCATTGGGAGGCCTCGTTGCGGGTGAGGGCGTGGGCCTCGCTCATGCCACCAACCCCTGCTTGATCGGCGCAACCTTGTTCTCCATGCGCTTGGCGATCGCCTCCGTGATGAACCTCGCGGTGATCGGCGTGCCGTCGAAGTGCAGGATGGGCACCAGCTTGGCCGGGTCCACCTCCTGCTCCGTCATCAGCATGGTGCGCAGTTGCGCGTCGCGGTTCTGCTCGATGACGAACACATGGTCGTGGCTCTCGATGAAGCGGTCCACCGCCTCGCTGAACGGAAAGGCGCGGATGCGCATCAGGTCCACCTGCAGGCCGCGCGCCTGCAAGGCGTCGAAGGCCTCGCTCATCGCAGGGCTGGTGGAGCCGATGTACAGCACGCCGTGGCGCGTCGGCTTGGCGGCCTTGCGTTCGACCGGTTGCGGCACAAGCGCCTTTGCGGTCTCGAACTTTCGCAACAAGCGCTCGACGTTGTAGACATAGTCAGGCCCCGCCTCCGAATAGCGCGCGTAGGCATCGCGTGTCGTGCCGCGCGTGAAGTACGCGCCACGCTCGGGGTGCGTGCCCGGCAGCGTGCGCCAGGGAATGCCGTCGCCGTCCACATCGAGGTAGCGGCCGAAGTCGCGCCCGCTGTCCAGGTCTTCGCGTGACATCACCTTGCCTCGGTCGTAGCGGCGCGAGTCGTCCCACTGCAGCGGCTCGCACAGGCGGTGATTCATGCCAATGTCCAGGTCGGTCATCAGGAACACCGGCGTCTGCAGCCGGTCCGCCAGGTCGAGCGAGGCCGCGCCGAACTCGAAGCATTCGTGCGGGTCCTCGGGAAACAGCAGCACATGCGTGGTGTCGCCGTGCGATGCATAGGCGCAGCTCAGCAGGTCGGCCTGCTGCGTGCGCGTGGGCATGCCGGTGGACGGCCCGCCGCGCTGCACGTTGATGATGGTGACGGGAATCTCCGCGAAGTACGCGAGGCCGATGAACTCCGTCATCAGCGACACGCCCGGCCCCGAGGTGCAGGTGAACGCGCGCGCGCCATTCCATCCGGCCCCGGTCACGATACCGATGGACGCGATCTCGTCTTCCGCCTGCACGATGGCGAATCGGTTCTCGCCGGTGGCCTTGTCGACGCGGTAGCGGCTGCAGTACTTCTGGAAGGCCTCGGCCACCGACGACGACGGCGTGATCGGATACCACGCGCACACCGTCGCGCCGCCGTACACGCAGCCCAATGCCGCGGCCGCGTTCCCCTCCATGAAGATGCGCTTGCCCACGGCGTCGCGCCGTTCGACCTTCAGGTCGATCACGTCGTCGAGGATGTCGCGGCCATGGTGGAGCCCGAGCATGAAGGCATCGAGGTTGGGCTCGATGAGCTTGGCCTTGCCCTTGTACTGCTCGCCCAGCAGCGTCGCGATCACCTCGGGCTCGATGCCCAGCAGCGACGCGAGCACGCCGACATACACAATGTTCTTCAGCAGCTGCCGCTCGCGCGGGTCGATGAAGCGCGTGGCGCACATCTCGGTGAGCGGCACGCCGATGGCGTTCACGTCCTCGCGGAACTTCGACGGGGGCAAGGGCCGGCTGCTGTCGTACAGCACATAGCCGCCCGGCTCGATCTCCGCCATGTCCTTGTCCCAGGTTTGCGGATTCATCGCGACCATCAGGTCCACGCCGCCGCGCCGGCCGAGGTAGCCGCGCTCGTTCACGCGCACCTCGTACCACGTGGGCAGGCCCTGGATGTTGGACGGGAAGATGTTGCGCGGGCTCACGGGCACGCCCATGCGCAGCAGCGAGCGGGCGAACATTTCGTTGGCCGATGCGGACCCCGAGCCGTTGACGTTGGCGAACTTGACGACGAAGTCGTTGACGGCAGCAATGCGTGCTTTCATGGCGGTCATCTCATGCGGCCTTGCGGTGAGGCTGGCGACAGTCGTGGCCCGCACGCGCCACCTTCAAGCCGAACTTCTGCATGTCCCACGCGCCCGTCGGGCAGCGCTCGGCGCACAGTCCGCAGTGCAGGCAGACGTCCTCGTCCTTCACCATCACGCGGCCGGTCTTGAGCAGGTCCGACACGTACAGCGCCTGGTCCGAATGCCGCGCGGGTGCGCGCAAGCGCGTTCGCAAGTCCGCCTCCTCGCCGTTGCCGGTGAAGGTGATGCAGTCGGTCGGGCAGATGTCCACGCAGGCATCGCACTCGATGCACTGGCCGGTGGAGAACACCGTCTGCACGTCGCAGTTCAGGCAGCGCTGCGCTTCCTTGAAGGCCGTCTTCGCGTCGAAGCCCAGCTCCACCTCGACCTTGATGTTGCGCAGCACCTGGTTCACGTCGCGCCACGGCACCTTGTAGCGTGTGTCGGGCGCCACCTCGTTGTCGTAGCTCCATTCGTGGATGCCCATCTTCTGCGACACCAGCGTCACGCCGGGCGCGGGTCGCTGCGTCACGTCTTCGCCGTGCAGGAACTTGTCGATGCTGATGGCGGCGGCATGGCCTTGCGCCACCGCCCAGATGATGTTCTTGGGTCCCAGCGCCGCATCGCCGCCGAAGAACACATCGGGCCGGCTCGACTGCAGCGTGACGGCATCCAGCGCCGGCATGCCGTGCTCGTTGAAGGCAATGCCGACGTCGCGCTCGATCCACGGGAAGGCGTTCTCCTGGCCCACGGCCACCAGCACCTCGTCGCACTCGAAGAACTGCTCGGGCTCGCCGGTGGGCACGAGCTGGCGGCGCCCGTGCTCGTCGCGCACCGCCCGGACGCGCTCGAAGCGCATGCCGGTGAGCTTGCCGCCTTCATGCACGAAGGCCGTGGGCACGAGGCAGTCGAGGATGGGGATGCCTTCGTGCATCGCGTCTTCCTTCTCCCAGGGCGATGCCTTCATCTGGTCGTTGGGCGAGCGCACGATGACCTTCACGTCCTCGCCGCCCAGCCGCTTGGCGGTGCGGCAGCAATCCATCGCGGTGTTGCCGCCGCCCAGCACGATCACCCGCTTTCCGATGTGCGTCGTGTGCCCGAAGGAGACGCTCGAAAGCCAGTCGATGCCGATGTGGATCTGCGCCGCCGCCTCCTGCCGCCCCGGAATCGACAGGTCGCGTCCGCGCGGCGCACCGGAGCCGATGAAGACCGCGTC
>Ga0105243_10004599_pt1 | contig 10878 bp, 11 predicted proteins | sample KBSM34metaG_FD_81525 | JGI IMG/M metagenome (GOLD analysis project Ga0105243, IMG submission 81525) | Miscanthus rhizosphere microbial communities from Kellogg Biological Station, Michigan, USA - KBS M3-4 metaG | ecosystem: Host-associated > Plants > Roots > Rhizosphere > Soil | place...
CGCCATCTCGCGGGCGGCCGGCACGGGGGGCGTGGCAGCGATGTCGGGTGAGCGGCGGACGGGCGCCGCTGGGGTCGAGGACTCGGCGTGAGCGTCGCTGCCGTGATCGGCGTCCTCGGCCTGTCGCTCCTCCAAGGGACGCTCGTCGCGCTGCCCCGCGGAGGGGCCTTCGCGCCCCTCGTCCGGCTGCGCTCGCGGGCGTGGGCCATGCTGCTTCCGGGCGCTATCGTCGTCGGGACGTTCGCGCCGCTGTGGCACCGGGCGTTCGCCGCAGCGCTGGTCATCGGGGCGGCGACGACGACGCCGCTGCTGGCGGTCATCGCGGTGGCCCTGGTCGCGCGGGCCCGTCGCGCGCTTGCGCTCGTGCTCGCGGTGGGGCTCGCCGTCACGACCGCGGTCGGCCCTGGCACCGCCGGCCAACTCGCGCTCACCAGCGTCACCGCCCTCGCGTCGCTCACGGTGGGCGTCGCCCTGACGCGAGTGATCCCCCGACGGTGGCTGCTCATCGGCGTGGGGCTCATGGCCGCCGCCGACGTATGTTTCCTCGGTGTCGGAGTAGGCCTGTCGGCGGACGGAGCGATGGCGGCGGCGAGCGCGAGCTTCCACGGGCCTCACTTCACGCAGGCGTCAGTCGGTCCGGCGGTCGTCGACTACCCGGACCTGGTGCTGGCGAGCGTCCTGGGCGGCGTCGTCGCCGGGTCGGCACTGCAGCGCCGCGCCGCGGTCGCCGTCGCCCTGCTCGCCGCATCGACGGGCATGCTCCTGACCGTCGTTCCGATGGTGCCCGAGACGGTCCCGACCGCGGTGACCTTCGGCCTGCTCGCGATCTGGCGGCGTGCGCCGCTGTCTCGGGCTGGAAGATCGCAGGCGCGGGCGGCCGGCGCGAGTGCGCCGCTGCCGCGCGCGGCGCTCCGCGTCCGCGCGGGGCTGCCGGCCTGTCGACACCTCGTGCCGCAACCGTGCCCGCATGGCTGCCCGTGACTCAGCAACTGCTGAAGCAAACGCGCGATCGCCACGCGATACCGCACGGTGGGTGATGACGGCTCACACCGCGCCCGCCCAGAGTCCGGACCGCGCGGGTTCCCGCGCACGGACAAGGGAGCGAGATGGACAACGACGACCAGATCCGCGGCGCCGCGACTCACGCGCTGATCTCCGACGACGGCGTGCCACTGATCACCACCGTGGCGCGCGCCCGATCATGAAGCCGCGCGTCTTCAGGCGTGCCGGCTGGTGGCGTCAGGTCGGTCCCGGACTGACGATGCACGCCGCTCCGACGATCCCGCTCCTGAGCGTCACGATCAACAAGGGCGACGACGACCCGTGGCTCAAAGACGGGGACGTGGCGTAAGCATCCGCCTCGGCGCATCGCCGACGAGGAAGCGGCGCACCAAGAGCCGCCAAACGAGCAGCGCCGTCGCACCCGGAACGACGAGTCCCAGGAGCGCGAACGCCACCGGGCTGCCGATGTGATCGACCATCCAGCCGAAGTTCATGCCGAAGAACCCGGTGATGAACGTGAGCGGCACGAAGATCGTCGCGACGACGCTCACCAGGTAGGCCCGCTGGTTCAGCTGCAGGTCCAGCAGCATGCCCATCCCGTTCGCGGCGGCGTCGATCGATACCAGCAGGTGATTGACCTGCTGACTGAGCCGATCGAAGGAGGGCTCGTCGTCGGCGTCGAAGCCCCGAAGCGCTCGGATCTCGACGCCGAGCCGCCCAATGACGGCCTGCTCGGCCGTGACCCAGCGCCTCATCGTCGCCAGCCTCGTGCCCGCTTCCCGCAGTGTCGCCCCCGGTATCGGGGCGCCGTCCTCGTCGGTCCAGGTTGCGGCGAGCGCGTCCAGCGTGAGCTCCACCTCCTCCAACCCGTCGAACGTGCTCGCGAGCATCGCGTCGAGAACCGAGTACACGACGTATCTCCTGCCGCGCTCGGGCGGCAGATCCGGCGCGAGGACCGCCGGCAGCGACACCGGCTCCTCGTGAAGCGTCAAGAGGTAGTCGCCGGTGACGACGACATGGACGCGGAGGGGCCGGAGACGCGGTGCCTCCTCGCCACCGGGTCCCTCCCAGGAGGCATAGCACCGCAGCGCGAAGCCGATCGAAGCTCCGTCGACGTGCATCGCACGTGACCGGCGGTCGTCGCCGGACCCAGGGAACGCCCGGTGAGCACGGCCCTCTGGATCCAGCACCGCGATGAGATCCTCACGGCTCGTTTCGCTGAGCGAGAGGTCAAGCCAGAAGAATCGCCCCTGCGCGCGGAGCTCCGCGACGCGGTGGCGCTGGGCGGCGTCGAGTCCGTAGAGCACCCCCGTCACCGTTCAAAGCGTAGGTTCGCGGCAGGACGGTCCATCCGACGCCAGACAAGCCACGTTCACGCACGCGGTGTGATGTCCAGTCATCCACCGTCGGTGCACGCTCGGGAAGACGACCTCGAACGATCGGCGGAGGATCTGATGCACCCCCGGTGGAAGGACATGACGAGCGCGACGCGCAAGCAACTCCGCGGGGCACCCGCGCGCGACGGCGTGCACGCGATCGCGATGAAGCGACAGCTGTCCTGGGCGGAGGACTTCGCGCGAGCGGGCGACCTCGAATCGGCGCACGACGCGCTCGGCGACGCCATCGCGCTTGCGCAGGAGCTGGGCCTCGAGGGCGCGGGCGTCGCCGAGCTCTGACCGGAGAAACGGGCGGTGCGATGCCGAACGCGCCAGGCGTCCGGGGCTGTCGCGCCGGACGATCACGCAAACCGCGTGACGACGGGTCACCGAGCGGGCGTACACGCTGCCGCGATGTTCGAGCGCAGGACACTGCCGAATCACGGGCAGCTCGCGGCTCCTCCGCACCGACGAGTGCTGTTCGTCAACCCGCGGTCGGGCGGTGGAGCGGCGCGGCGCGTGGGCCGGGCGGAACGCGCCCGGGAACTGGGCGTCGATGTGATCGAATTCGCGGCGGGCCAGCGCTTCGACGACATGGTGGCCACGGCCATCGACGAAGGCGCAGACGTGGTCGGCGCGGCCGGAGGCGACGGCTCGCTGGCCACGGTCGCTGCCGTCGCTTGCGCCCGCGACGTAGCGTTCGTGTGCGTGCCGGCGGGGACGCGCAACCACTTCGCGCGACGTCGGCGTCGACCCCCGCGACCTCATCGGCGCCGTCGACGCGTTCGCCTGCGGCGTGGAGCGGACGGTCGACGTCGGAGACGTGAACGGGCGGCTCTTCCTCAACAAACGTCTCGCTCGGGGTCTACGGCGACGCGGTGCGACGCGTCGGCTACCTGGACGCCAAGCTGCGAACACTGCTCGAGACGGCCGGGGAGGTGCTCGGCCCCGGCGGCGAGGCGACCGGGCTGCGCGTCGTGGACGACCGCGGCGAGGAGCACCGTGGCCCCGCCCTGGTGCTGGCGTCGAACAACCCGTATGCGATGAACGCGCCGGGCCGCCGCGGTTCTCGTCCGGTGCTCGACAGCGGCCGGCTCGGCATCATCGTCATCGATGCGCCGGGCGACCACCGCGCACCGGCGCGGACGTGGACCGCCCCCGCGCTGGAGATCCACGGCGAGCACGAGATCGTCCATGCGGGCGTGGACGGCGAGGCGGTCGAGCTCAGGACACTGCTTCGGATCGCGATCCGGCCCGCCGCGCTCCGCCTACGGATCCGCGCGGCCCCGCGAACAGGTCGTGTCCCCGGTGGTCGATCGGCGTAGGCTGGCCCCTCAACGCGCCGACCCGCGCACCGTCACGACGAGAAGGGGCTCCGGCAAACTGGCGCAAGTCCAGGACAGAGGGTACGTCTGGTTCCTCGAGAGCCTTGACGCCGTCCACCGCGCGATCCAGGGCACGAGCGATCTCGGCGAGGCGCTGAACGCCGCTCTCGGAGTCGTGCTGGACGTCTTGGGCGCCGACCGCGCCTGGCTGCTCGAAGCCCGCGGCGCGGCGTGGACGGCCGTGATGGAGCGGACGCGGCCGGAGTACGCGGGCGGCCTGGCGCTCGGCGTCAGGCAGACCTTTACGCCGGAGACGGCGGAGCTGAACGAGCGCATCCTCGGCACGGACTGGTGCGTGCAGCTCGACCCGGAGGAGGTCGCCTCTCTCGCGCTACCGGGCGATGTCAGCGCGCCGCGCGCGGTCCTCGCGACAGCGATCTACCCGAAGGCCGGCACGCCGTGGATCTTCGGCCTGCACCAGTGCTCGTACGCGCGGACGTGGAGCGAGGAGGAGGAGCGCCTGTTCGTCGAGATCGGCCACCGTCTCGCCGGCGCCCTCCGGACGCTCCTCGCCTACCGGGACGTTCGCGAGAGCGAGCAGAAGCTCGTGCAGGCACAGCGCGTCGCGCGCCTGGGGTACTGGGAGCGCGACGTCTCGACGTTCGAGGTCAGCTACTCGGAGGGGACGTACGAGATCTTCGGCTTGACGCCGGGCGTGCAGACGCTGACGCCCGCGAAGCTTGCGGAGCGGCTGCATCCCGACGACCGGCACATCATGCTCGAGGCCTACGAGCGGGCCGTCGCAGGTGGCCCGCGCTACGACGTCGACTACCGGGTCGTGCTCCCCGAGGGGGAGATCCGTTACGTGCACAGCGAGGCCGACGTCACCTGGGACGCCGAGGGCCGGCCGCTGCGGATGTTCGGGGTGCTGCAGGACGTGACCGAACGCAAGCAGAGCGAGGAGCGGCTCATCCGTTACCGCGAGTCCGTCGAGCGGCTCGCCCACGAGCAGGAGGCGCTGCGGCGGGTCGCCACCCTCGTGGCGCGCGCCACCTCGCCGGAGGAGATCTTCGCCAGCGTCGCCGAGGAAGCCGGGCGCCTGCTCGGGGTCGACCTCGCCGTGCTCGCCCGCTACGACGCCGGCGCCGAGACGATCGTGGCCGGCTGGACGCCGAGCGGGACCCCCGACGGGATCGGGCGAGCCACGAGGCTCGGCGGCCGGAACGTCTCGACGCTCGTCCACGACACCGGCCGGCCCGCGCGAATCGAGCACTACGGGGACGCGACAGGCGAGATCGCGACGGCGCGACGCGCGTGGGGCGTACGCGCGATCGTCGGCGTTCCGATTGTCGTCGAGGGCGAGATCCGCGGCGTGATGGCCGTCGCCTCGACGACCGACACCGCTCTCCCGGCCGACGCCGAGGAGCGCCTCGCGAGCTTCACCGAGCTCCTCGCCACCGCGTATGCGAACGCCGAGGCGCGGGAGGCGCTGCGGCGGGTCGCGGACGAGCAGGCGGCGCTGCGGCGCGTGGCGACGCTCGTCGCCCGCGGCGCGCCTGCCGACGAGGTGTTCACCGCGATCGCGGACGAGGTCGCGGGCCTCGTCGCCGCCGACTCCACCGTCGTCATGCGGTACCTGCCCGAAGGCGTCGCCGAGGTCGTGGGAAGCTGGACGAGCCACGGCGCGATCCGCGCCGTCGGCGAGCGGAACAGCCTCAGCGAACGCAACGTCGCCGCACTGGTGTTCGCGGGCGCGGGGCCGGCGCGGATCGACCACTATCAGGACGAGGCCGACGCGACGGCCCTCGAGCGTCAAGCCGGCGTTCAGTCGGCGGTCGGCGTGCCGATCAGCGTCGGCGGTCGCCTCTGGGGCGTGATGGCGGTCGGCTCCGCCGACGATCCGTCGATGGCCGCGGACGTGGAGCTGAGGCTTGCGAGCTTCAGCGATCTCGCCGCAACAGCGATCGCCAACGCCGAGGCGCGCGAGGCACTGCGGCGAGTCGCGGACGAGCAGACGGCGCTGCGCCGGGTGGCGACGCTCGTCGCGCGCGGGACCCGACCGGATCTCGTGTTCGCGGCCGTGGCCGAGGAGGTCGGCAGCCTCCTCGCGACTGTGGAGATGGCGCTGGTCGGCCGATACACCGGGGACCGGACAATCGAGTACGTCGGCGCGTGGAGCGCCTTCGGCGAGGCCGAGTGGCTCGGTGCGACGGTGCCCGTGGGAGGACGCAACGTCTCGACGGTGGTGTTCGAGACGGGGCAGCCGGGCCGCGTCGACTATCTGGCTACCGATGCGAGCGCGGTGACCGCTCTCGCCCGCGGAAGCGGCGCCCGTTCGTCGGCGGGTGCGCCGATCGCGGTGGAGGGACGGCTCTGGGGCGTGATGATCGTCGCGTCGGGTCACGAGGCGATCCTCCCGCCGAACACCGAGCACGAGCTCGCCGCGTTCACGGAGCTGGTCGCAACCGCGATCGCCAACGCCGAGGCGCGGGGGGAGCTGACGGCCTCCCGCGCTCGGATCGTGACCAGTGCCGACGACACGCGGCGGCGGATCGTCCGCGATCTGCACGACGGCGCGCAGAGCCGCCTCGTACAGACGATCATCACGCTGGACCTGGCCCAGCGCGCGCACGACGAGGACGACGGCACGCAGGTGCGAGAGCTCCTGGACGGGGCGCGCGAACAGGCTGGGCGCGCCAACACCGAGCTGCGGGAGCTTGTGCAGGGAATCCTTCCCGCCGGTCTCGCCCGGGGTTTGGCCACCGCGGTCGACGAGCTGATCGAGCGCGTGCGCATACCGGTCACGGTCGACGTGCCACCCGACCGGTTCCGGCCCGAGATCGAGGCTAATGCCTACTTCCTCATCGCCGAGGCGCTGACCAACGTCAACAAGCACTCGGGCGCGCGACGCGCCAACGTGAGGGTGTGGGTCGAGGATCGGCTGCTGCACGTCGAGGTCCGCGACGATGGCGTCGGAGGTGCCCGCCCCGAGGGAAGCGGCCTCAGCGGCCTGGCGGACCGGATCGACGCACTCGGCGGCCGGCTCACGATCGACAGTCCTCCGGCGCACGGCACCCGCATCGCCGCCACGCTGCCGCCGTAGCGAGCGTGTGACCGCAGCCGACCGGGCGGATCATGGGTGGCACCGGGTTCTGGGGCGCACGCCGCGCGTCGCGTCCTGTCGCCGCTGGTTCGGGAGCCCGACAACGCCCAGGTCCTCAAGCGGCGCGCATCGCGCGTACCGTCGTCGTTACCCCAAGTCCGTCGGCCGGACCGGATGGCACATCGACGTCTTCGGCCTCTAAGGCTCACCGACTACGAGATCGTCCGCATCGCCAGGATGGACAGCGGCAAGACCTTGTTCTTCGACCACCACGACCCTGAGTGGCACACCCGGCGCGCCACCCGCCGCGTCGACTGACCACGAGGACCTATGAGCATCGACACCACCAAATCTCCGCGTCGCAGTCATCACGGGCGCCTCGTCGGGTATCGGCGCCGCCACTGCCTGCGCCCTGGCCGCCGACGCCACCGCGTCGCGCTGTTCGCACGCCGCGTCTACCGCACCCAGGCGCTCGCCGACGAGCTCGGCGACCGCGCGATCGGTCAGGGCCGACGTCACTGCCGCAAGGTGCTCGTGCTGGCCGCGCAGCGCTTGCTTATCACGGCTGACCTTCCCACGCCCGCCGAGAAACCAAGGCACGAAACGCTGACCCGCGTGCGGATGGTTGCCGTCGGGCTCAGCCGCTAGTCTTTTCGGTCCTCGCCGGAGTAGCTCAGTCGGTTAGAGCAGCGGAATCATAATCCGCGTGTCGGGGGTTCGAGTCCCTCCTCCGGCATCAAAGAAGGCCCGCGCTCGCGGGCCTTTTGTCCGTATCGCGTCACTTCTGCGGAGTGCGCGTTTCCCAAGTGCGTCCCCCGACGGCGCGCCGATGTGTCGTCAGCGCACGCATGGCGAGCGCGTTGGGCACCGGGCAGCCCAGTCGCGGCAAGCGGCCTTTCGGCGCTGCGTAGCAGCACCCGACCGCAGCCCTCCGACGCCCCTTGCCTACTTGGTTGCGTGAGCGGGGCCCGGTGGGCGCCGGCGACGCGACCACCCCGGAACTCGCGGGTCGCGGCTCGTGCGCCTTTGTCAGGGAGGTGACTCGGCACGCCCGGGCGTCAAGACCAGGGCATCTCACGGGTGCGAAGCGGAGCCGCGAGGCGCAATCTAGTTGTACGCACAACTAGATCTCATGAGAGGAGACATCATGACCACCGCGACACCAGAGATGTTCACCAGCCCGGCGATCGCCGCCGCCAGCGGCATTCGCGAGGGCTACGCCGAGGTCGGCGACGTACGGTTGCACTACGTCGAGGCCGGCGACGGGCCGCTGGTCGTCCTGCTGCACGGCTTCCCGGAGTTCTGGTACGGCTGGCGCCAGCAGATCGCGCCGCTCGTGGAGGCAGGCTTCCGCGTCGTCGCGCCCGACCTGCGCGGCTACAACCTGTCGTCGAAGCCCGAGGGCTTCCGCGACTACACCGCCGACAAGCTCGCGGCCGACGTTCGCGGGCTCATCCGCGAGCTCGGTGCCGAGTCCGCGATGGTGGTCGGTCACGACTGGGGCGGAACCGTCGCATGGACCCTGGCGATGAATCACCCCGAGGTCGTGGACCGCCTCGCCATCCTCAACGCTGCCCACCCGCGCAAGCTCAACGAAGGACTGCGCAACCCGGGGCAGCTCTTGAGGAGCTGGTACTTCTTCTTCTTCCAGTTCCCGAAGTGGCCCGAGCACCACGCGCGCGCGCGGGGCTGGCGGTTCTTCAAGCGTTTCCTGCGCGACGCCCGCCCGCAGGACACGGGCCATGAGTTCGATCGCTATGTCGAGGCGTGGTCCCAGCCCGGGGCGGCGACGGGGATGATCGACTACTACCGCGCCGCGGTCCGACTGGGGTCGACGCAGGAGGTTCGCCCCATCTCGGCGCCCACCCTGGTCATCTGGGGGCAGCGCGACCGCTACCTCGGCCCCAAGCTCGCCGAGCCGCACCACGACGACGTGCCCAACCTCGAGCGGGTCGAGCGCCTGCCCAACGCCTCGCACTGGGTCCACCACGACGAGGCAGAGCGCGTCAACGAACTGCTCGTCGACTTCCTCACCCCGGCGGACGGGAGCCAGGAGTCGATGTCGTAGCCGCCGGCGCGGCGACCGCGACCAAGGCAGCACCGCCCAGGAACAGCGTGAGTCGCCGCGGGCCCCGTGGCCGGCGGCGGCCCACGTCTCTGCCGCTCGAGCGGGCGGTGCCCATCGGGCAGGCACTGCGAATGCGCGTGTGCTGACGGCTGAGCCTCTGACGCCGGTCGCACGCGGCGTCGGCTCACCGGAGGCACAGCGCAAGACCCGGGGACCAGCGCCGGTCGCGCAGGACGATGCGCCCGTCGAAGTCCTCGAACCCATACGGCCAGTGAGCGATGCCGAGTTCGCCGCGCGCGGTGTGCGCCTCGCGCGCGAGCTGCGCCATGACCGGGAGGACTTCAGCCGCAAAATGCGGCGGCGGACGGTCCACCTTCAGGGCACCGGCTCGAGAACGGGTAAGGATTGCTCACCGGTCCGGCCCGGCACGCGCGGGCCGGTGCCGCCCGCCCGACCACGGCGGGCGGCATGATGCGGCGCCCGTCGTGGGGCGGCGGGCGCCGCCCTCGCCCCTCGCCACCCACGTCGCCCCGGCGCCGTTACCGCGCACAGTCTCGGGTCGTCCGTGGCGTCCCTCGGCGCAGCAGCCGAGGGCGTCAAGGCGGCCGCCCGCGCGGGCTTCGATGCCGAGGCGGTCGTCGCCGCCGCCGACTCCGTCGCCGGCGTCTGGGGCGCGGTGAAACGTGGCCGCAGAGCACGAAGCGGCGGTGATCGTCGCCGGCCGCCGCGGCATCTCCCGCGTGCAGAGCGCGGCTCATCGGCAGCGTGTCCAACGGCCTGGTCAACCACGCTCCGATCTCCGTCCTGCTCGTCCCCCGCGGGCCAACACCTGAGGCCCGCCTGGCGGTCCGCGGCGCGGCGGCGCTCCCAATCACCACACGAGCGCCGCGATCGACCAGCTCGAGCGCCGCACCACGCTCGCGGCCCTCCCCTTGCCGCGCTCGGAGCGATCCCGGCCATCAGAGCGGACCTCCCACGTCAGGTTCCACGACTTCAGCGCGCCGCGCCCGTCCGCGGGTGCGGGCTGTGCGCAAGGCCACTTCCCCCGCGCGGTCGCACGCCTACCGTCGTGCGACCGACACACGCCGACGGAAAGGGAGCCGGCGATGGCCGACGGCCAGAGGGCGACGATCGACACGGTCGCCGGAAACACACAGCACATCCACGGCCTCACCCCGGTCGCATCGGCCCGCCGGCGCCGGCGCGTGCTGTTCCTGGTCACGGCGCACAACAGCCTGAGCCAGCGCGCCCGCGTCGCGCTCGTCGACCTCGGCCACGACGTCACGGTCGCCGTCGTCGACTCCGCGGCGGCGATGGAGGCGTCGGTGGCGCGCCACCGACCCGACCTCGTCGTCTGCCCGATCCTCAAGACGCTGATCCCCGAGTCGGTCTGGTCGCGGCACCGCTGCCTGATCGTGCATCCCGGGCCGAAGGGCGACCGCGGCCCGTCGTCGCTCGACTGGGCCATCGAGCTCGGCATGGCCGAGTGGGGCGTCACGATCCTCGAAGCGACGAGCCAGGTCGACGGCGGCGACGTCTGGGCAACGCGGACGTTCCGCACGCGCGAGACAGGCAAGAGCGCGCTCTATCGCCACGAGGTCCGCCGCGCGGCCGTCGAGGCGGTCGTCGAGGCCGTGACGAAGGTCGTCGACGGCGGCGTGACACCCGACCCGCTGGACTACGACGACCGCGACGTCACCGGCCGCCCCCGGCCGCTCATGACGCAGGACCTCCGGGCTATCGATTGGTCGGCGGACGCGACGTCGGCGGTCGTCCGCAAGATCCGCGCCGCCGAGGGGCATCCCGGCGTGCTGGACACGATCGCCGGCACCGCGTTTCACCTGTTCGACGCCCACCGCGAGCAGGCCCTGCGCGGCCGCCCCGGCGAGATCATCGCCACGCGCGACGGGGCAATCTGCCGGGCCACCGTTGACGGCGCCGTGTGGATCACGCACCTCAGGCGCGCCCCGGCCGGCGGCTCGACGTCCTTCAAGCTGCCCGCCA
>Ga0105243_10004600_pt1 | contig 10878 bp, 2 predicted proteins | sample KBSM34metaG_FD_81525 | JGI IMG/M metagenome (GOLD analysis project Ga0105243, IMG submission 81525) | Miscanthus rhizosphere microbial communities from Kellogg Biological Station, Michigan, USA - KBS M3-4 metaG | ecosystem: Host-associated > Plants > Roots > Rhizosphere > Soil | place: Michigan...
AGTGGAACGGCGAGCGCATCTTCCAGGTCGCCCGCTTCGGCACCGAGACACAGTACCAGCATCTGGTGTTTGAAGAGTTCGCCAGGAAGATCGCGCCCGACATCCATCTCTCGGGCGATACCAACGTCCATCTCGACCCGGCCGTGTTCGCCGAGTTCGCGCATACCGTCTACCGCTTCGGCCACTCGATGCTGGACGAGAACCTGCAACGGTTCTCAATACACCAGGGACCGGCCGGAGATCCCCTCAATGGCACGCCCGAGCTCGACGCCAGCGGCAATCCGATCCTGCTCGACGCGAACGGCAATCAGGTTTCGACCGACATCGCCCTGCTGACCGCCTTCACCAATCCGCTCGCCTACCTCGATGCCGGCAAGGATGCCGCCGGTCAGCTGGCGCTCGGCTCGATCGCCCAGGTCGGCAACGAGATTGACGAGTTCGTCACCGGCACGCTGCGCAACAACCTGCTCGGCGCGCCGCTCGACCTGGCCGCGCTCAACATCGCACGCGGCCGCTCGGAAGGGGTACCGGGTCTCAATCTCGCGCGCAACGAGCTCTACAGCCAGACCGGCGACCACGTGCTCAAGCCCTATGACAGCTGGCACGAGTTCGGCCAGTTTCTCAAGCACCACGAATCGCTGATCAACTTCGTGGCAGCCTACGCCACCGAGGCGGAGATTGCAGGCGCGACCACCGCCGCCGCCAAGCGGGCGTTCGCCACCGCCATCGTCACGGCCGGCGAGGACGATGCCAACCACGGCAGCACCGATCTCTTGGCCGGCACATCGCTCACCAAGGGAGATGCATGGGATTTCATGCACAGCCAAGGCCTGTGGGCGAACAACGTCAACGACGCGCGTGCCGTCCACAACGTGCAGATCGACCCGGCGACAGGTAATCCGGTGCTCGACATTACCGGCAACCCGGTCATCGATTCCAACCCGCCGACCTACAGCACGGGCTCGGTCACCGGTCTCGACCAGGTCGATTTCTGGATCGGCGGTCTTGCCGAGAAGCAGAACCTGCACGACAGCATGCTCGGCTCCACGTTCGACGCCGTGTTCAAGCTGCAGATGGAGAACCTGCAGGACGGCGACCGGCTCTACTACCTGCCGCGCATCGAAGGCACCGACTTCTCCGATCAGATCGAGAACAACTCGTTCGCCGAGATGATCATGAATGCAACCGGCGCCCGCCATCTGCCGGCCAGCATCTTCCTCACGCCGGAATACACGATCGAGGCCGACAAGTATTACCTCCATGGGGCGGACGGCAAGGCGCTGACCGACACCCACGGCGAGATCGCGTACGATCCCGCCGCCGCGTTCCCGACCTTCACCGGCGCCGACGGCGCGCAGCATCCGCTGCTCGAAATCCTCGGCGGCAGGCTTGTGGGATCCGAGGGCGAAACTCTCCCGGATGGTACAGTCTTCGCGGCTGGAACAAACATCGGTGGCACGCTGCACTTCCTTGGCGAGGACAATTTCTTCGGCAACACCATGGTGCTCGGTGGTACCGCTGGAGACGATCATCTGATGGCCGGCCAGGCCGACGACGACACCGTGTGGGGCGATGCCGGCAACGACATCATCGACGGCGGTGGCGGCAACGACATCCTGTTCGGCGGCGACGGCAACGACATCCTGTCCAACTCGAACTCCAGCATTGGCACCGTGTTCCACGGCGACGCCGGCGACGACACCATCTATGGCAGCAAGGGCGACGACACCATCACCGGCGGCGACGGCAACGACCTGATCTATGGCGGCCAGGGCGTCGACGACATTATCGGCGGTACCGGCAACGACATCATCTTCGGCGGCGAAGGCGGCGAGGAAATCCAGGGCGACAGCGGCGACGACTGGATCGACGGCGGCAAGGACGGCGGCGACGTGCTGTTCGGCGACGTCGGCGCGCCGACGGGCGGATTCCCGCTCTATGCCGGCAACGACGTCCTGATCGGCGGCCCGGGCACAGTCATGAAGGGCTTCAGCGGCGACGACATCATGCTGGGCGCGGGCGGCTTCGACAAGTTCGACGGCGGCCTCGGCTTCGACTGGGCGTCGTTCGAGCTCGAGACCCAGGGCGTCTCGATCGACATGAATCGCAAGGAGTTCATTGCTGCGATAGCGCCGTTCGGCGGCGACGGCATCCGTGACCTCTATCAGCTTACGGAAGCGGTCAGCGGCTCCAGGTTCGACGATACCATCCTCGGCGACAACACGGCGCGCGCGGTGGTGGCCAGAAACACGCTCGACAATCCGACGCTGATCAAGGGATTGGCGGATGCGACGGGCGACGTCCCGATTGTCGTCGGAGGCACCGTCGACGAAGGCAGCGGGTTGGTCCTCGGAGGCACGATCGAGGGCAACTTCTTCTTCTCCGGCCAACCCACGGGCAATGTTTTCGGTGCCAACGGACCGAAGGCCGGGGGCGACTTCGGAGGCGGCAACATCCTGCTCGCCGGCGCCGGCAACGACGTCATCACCGGCGGCAATGGCGACGACATCATCGACGGCGATGCCTTCCTGCATGTCGAGCTGTTGCCCAACGACCAGGGCGTGGTCGGTCTCAACAGCCAGATTCTGCGCGAAATCCGCTATGACTCCACGGCCGGCAATGTCGACACCGCGGTGTTCCACGGCAATTTCGCCGAGTACACGATCTCCGGGCCGGATTCCTTGGGCTTCATCACGGTGTCCCACGATAATCCCGGCGGCGTCGCCGGAGGCGGTGGTGGCGGCGGCGGTGGCGCGGTGGTCCTCGGCGTGGACGGCACTGACCGCATCCGCAATATCGAGCGGTTGCAATTTGCGGATCAGACCTTAACCATCGATCAGTTCGGTACCTTGTACACCAGCGCGCCCTTCAGCCCGATTCTCGGCAACGGCAACTTTGTGCCGAACGTGTTCGACGCGGGCGGCCCGGTGGTCGGCGTCGCGACGCCTGGCGTCTTCGTCGACGGAACGCCCGAGATCGGAAAGCCAGTCACCATCAGTGTGACCGCCGGCGGCGTCGATGTGGGGCTTTCGGGCATCACGGACGCCGACTTCCAGGATGGTGTCATCCCGGACGGCTCGATGAAATTTCAGTGGCAGCATCTCGACATCGCGATCGGCGTTTGGGTCCCGATCGTCGATCCGCACGACACCAATCCGCTGCTCCAGTCCAACGGCGCCACCAGCGCCACCTTCACGCCGTTCGACTTCTTGCTTGGCGAGCAACTGCGCGCGGTCATAACTTACACGGACGCGCTCGGCTTCAAGGAGACCATCATCTCCGCGCCGACACCGGGCCTGCTCGATATCACGCGAGACGCGGCCGGCAATCCGGTCGATGCTGCCGGAAATCCGACCAACACCGCGCCCTTCATCGTCCAGCAAAATGAACTGGTCGGGTTCGGCAACACCTCGGCGCAGCCGGATCAGCCGATCAACAACATGTTCCTGCCGTTGCTCGAGGTCTTCAACGACCGCGAAACGGCGGCGAACAAGCTCACCTACACGGCGGAGATCGTCGATTCTGCGGGGGTGGCGCATCTGATCTCCGGCAACGCCGCCGACGGCACCCCGAACACGTTCCAGGGCCTGCACTTTACCGTCGACACGATCCCCGACCCGGCGGGTCCGGCGGGCGCCGAGCTCGTCACCGACGGCCACATCACGGGCACGCCGACCAATGTCGACGGTTCGGGCGGCTTCATCGGCCCCATCACGGTGCGCATAACGGCGTCGGATGCGGGCACGCCGCTCGCGGCCGGTGGGTTTGCGGCCGGCACCGGCCTCGCGGTCACCAACGATTTCAACATCGATGTGCTCAATCCGAACATAGTCAATGCGGCCCCGGTGTTTGGCGCGCCGGCGTTCGGAGGGCCAGGCAATGGCAGTTTCAATGAAAACACCTTTGTGGCCACCAATCCCGCGGAAAACAACAATACCCCGGCTCTGACGACGGCCGCCACGCTCAGCGCGACCGACCATCTGACGCCGATCCAGCTGGCAAATGGCGTCGCGCCGACGACATTGGCGTGGTCCATCGTCAGCACCGACCCGATGATCGCGAGTTTGTTCGGGCTCGGTCCGGTGACGGATACGGCGATCACGTCGGCCGGAACGACAACCGGCACGCACAGCACCGAAACAATCGTGTTCAACACGGCGCCGAACTTCGAATCGCTCAAGCAAGCCCTGGCGGCTCCTGGCGCTGCCGCGGCGAATCCCAACGTCGCGATCGACGCCCTCGGTAGAGAAATTACCTTCACCGTCAAGGTGCAGGTGACGGACGGCGAGATCATTTCCACGCAGAGCGAGATCATCAAGATCGTGAACGTCGACGAGGCGGCGAGCGGGGCGATCCACGCCACCGCCACCGGCACGACGGCCTCGCTGTCGGCGACCGATACCATCGCCGATCCGGATCTGATCACTGCGGCGAACCCGACGGGCCTGTTGACCCTGGCTCCAGCGGGAACCGCCACGCCGTTCCAGTGGCAACAGTGGAATGGAACGGGCTGGAGCGACATCGCCTCGGCGACGGCTGCTACCCTCACGGCGACGGGTGGACTTGTCGGCCAGCCCTTGCGGGCCACCGCGAACTATACCGATGCCTTCGGCCATCACGACCCGACGGGTGACGTCCTTACCGTCGCGCCGGAGGTCTTCGTCGTCGGCGCGGGCAACAATACGCTATCCGGCGCCGTTCCGGCCGGCCTGTTCGCCGGCAGCCACGACCGGACGTTCATCGGGCTTGCCGGGACCGACACGGTGACCTATGCGACGGATACCGCGGGTATCACCGTCGATCTGGCCAATCAGGCAGGCAATGCCGGCATCGCCGCCGGCGATAAATACCTGTCGATCGAGAACATCACCGGTGGATCCGGCAACGACGTTCTCAGCGGCGATGCCGGCGTCAACGTTCTGAGCGGCGGCACAGGCAACGACACGCTGATCGGCGGCGCAGGCAACGACACCCTGAACGGCGGCGCCGGCACGGATACCGCATCGTATGCGGGCGAGACCGACGCCATGTTCGTCAGCCTGGCCACGGGGACGGCGCGGCGCGGCTCGGCCCAGGCCTTGGTCGAGGATACGCTGACCGCGATCGAGAACGTAACCGGTGGTTCGGGCGGCGATACGCTGACCGGCAGCGCTGGCCCCAACCAGCTCAACGGCGGAGCCGGTAACGATACGCTCGTCGGCGGCGGCGGCAACGACACGCTGACCGGCGGCGACGGTGACGACACCTTCGTGTATAACGCCGGTGATGGCCACGATATCATCAACGGCGGCGCGCAGGCGACGTTAGGGGACAGGTACATCCTTAATGGCGACGCCAGTAACGAAGCGTTCCGCGTCTACACGAAGGCAGCCTTCCTCGCGGTGGCCGGCAACGCTGCCGTGGCGCTCGACGCGGGGACTGAAATTGTCGTCACGCGCAATGGCACCAATTCGGGCTCCATTATCTCCGAATTGGCCGGGATAGAAGAGATCACGATCAACACGGGGGCCGGAAACGACACGGTCACCGCAATCGGCAACTTCTCTCCGACCAGCCTGAACTTCAACACGATTACGATCAACGGTTCGAACGGTGACGACACCGTCGATATCTCCGATCTGGAGTCGGCACATCGCATCGTGTTTACGTCTCACGGTGGCCACGACACGATCATCGGCACGCTGCGTCCGCAAGACGTTGTCGACATGACTACCGATTCGACGGTGCCGTATCACGCAACCGCGAATGGCGACGGTACGACGACGCTTTCGAACGGAACGGATTCCGTCACGTATGCCAGCGGCGGTACGCCCATCTTCACGCTGCCTCCGGGCAGCAGTACCGCCCCCGGCACTGGCGGCACGGATCCCGGCACAGGTGGAGGTACCGATCCCGGCACCGTTCATACCGCGGGCGAGGTCCAGACCGGAACCGATCATACCGATGTCCTGATCGGAACACCGAACGACGACAGTCTGGTTTCGTTCGGCGGAGACGACGTCGTCATCGGAAATGCCGGCGCGGATGCGATCTCGGGCGGCGACGGAAGCGATTTCCTCAACGGCGGCGATGGTCGCGACGTGATCTTTGCCGGCGCCGGCGATGACGTGGTGTTCGGCGGTGGCGGTGCCGACGTCATCTACGGTGACGCCGGTGCTGACCGTATCTTCGCTGATGCCGGCAACGATCTCATCACCGCGGGGGCCGGCGATGATACGGTCTTCGGCGGCGACGGCGACGATCTGTTCGTCGCTGAAATCGGCGATGGCAACGACGTCTATTTCGGCGGCGCCGGCGACGCCGATTCGGGTGTCGATACGCTCGACATCTCCGCCGCAACCGCCGACGTCACGGTCGTCCTCGGCAACGGCTTGCTTGAGAAGGGCAGCGTGTGGAGCACCCAGACCGGAAATGACACGATCTGGGGCTTCGAGAACGTCAATACCGGTTCGGGCAACGACAACATCACGGCGAGCAATGCTGTCAACGTGATGAATGGCGGGGCTGGCAACGACACCTTCCACTTCGGCACTGCCGCGGCCGCGAACGGCGATACCATTGTTGGATTTGAACCCGGCGACCGTATCGACCTGAGCGCCATGGACGCCAATCTAACGCTCGCTGGCCATCAGAGCTTCACCCTTGTGACCGGGGAAGCGCTCACGGCGGCAGGTCAATTGGCCGTCAGTTTCGAGACCCGTCCGGACGGCGAGTACACCGTTATACAGGGTAATATCGATGGGAACCCTGGATCTGATTTCAAGATATCGATCGAAGGACATCAGGACCTGACAAACACAGACTTCAAACTCTGACCGATTTGTAGCGCGTACTTTTCGATAAATCATCCAGCTCGCGATACCCGCGAGCAACATAGGAGTGGGCTATGTATCTGCCATTTAGAGCGTCGGGAGCCCGTTTGCGCGAAGCCGAGAACGCGCGAAGGAACCGTCTTGAAATCGTCGCCGCTTTGTCCGCAGGACAGATTACGAAGCGGGACTTGTTTAAATGGGGAATTTTTACCGCAACCGGCTATCTGGCAAACAAAAATGGCCTGAGCCCGTTTGCGCGCAGCGCATTCGCGGCCGTTCCGACGGGCACGCCGCGAAGCCCGTTGTTCGGCGCGCAGAAATTTACTCAGCCGATGCCCCGACAGGTCGTCCAGCCGCGCATCCCGATGAAAGCACTGGATAATGGTGATGCGTCATTTGTGGGATACACAGATCGCGAGCGATCGGCGAAATGTAACTCCTATGGCGATGATTTTGCCAACTACAGAGGAACTACTAACCCGTATCTTAACCCGGTGACCGGACGCGGCCCTTGTGAGGGTCGACCGCCAGGGGAGTTCTTCTCCCATCAAAGGTGGGGCGAGTCTGACCTGTATCCCAAGGTCGGCTATTGCTTGTCGATTGGCCAGGTCAAGCCGGAAAGCCGCTTCCATCCCTTGATGGCGGCCCAGAATGCGAATTCGGCGTGGTGCTTCGGCACCCGTCCGCCCGGCATGCCCGGTAATATGGCGGGATCGCGGACGGGCTCACTTACCCCGGCGCTGATCAAGGGAAGATACGGCGAGCCCATTTTGTGCCGCATCTACAACGACCTGCCGGCGGATCGGGCGGCCAACGGCGGATTCGGCCGCAACGAAATCTCGACGCATTTCCATAACGCGCACAATGGAGCCGAGAGCGATGGTGCGTGTAATGCGTATCATTTCCCGGGCACGTTTTATGACTATCACTGGGGAACGGCGCTTGCACGGCGCGATATGCCGAGCCGGTGGCTTACCACAGATCCGAATTATGCAAACAAGGCATCGGGCCCCGACGATGGCGATGGCCTGGTCCGTGTCCCCGGCGATTTCCGCGAGCTGCAGGGCACGCTGTGGTTTCACGACCACAGATTCTTCTTCACAGCCGAGAACGTGCACAAGGGCATGTTCGCCATGTGCAATTACTACAGCGGCCCGGATCGCGGCCGCGAAGACCTCAATGACGGCATCAACCTCCAGCTGCCGAGCGGTTCTCAATTGAAGTGGGGCAATAGCGACTTCGATGTCAACCTGGCCATCTCGAATCCTGCGACCGATCAATCCGGCCAGCTGTTTTTCGACATCTTCAATACCGACGGCTTCCTGGGCGATATGCTTGCCGTGAATGGCGCCTACGCTCCGTACATGGAGGTGCTGCCCAGGCGATATCGGTTCCGAATTTTGAATGCGTCGATGTCACGCTTCATCCAGCTGGCGATAGCCGTCAATCAAGCTTCGCGGTTCGCCCCGGGCACGACGGTGCCGTTTCATTTCATCGCCAACGACGGCAATTTCGTCGTCAATCCGCTGAAACTTCTTCAGCTCGATCAGCAGGGCGTGGCGGAGCGATACGATATCGTCGTCGACTTCTCGGCATTTTCGGCAGGGGATAGTATTCGGCTGGTCAATATACTTCATCAGATCGACGGGCGCATGCCGGATGCAACTTTGTCCGTGGCCCAGGCACTCGGAGGAAGCGCGGACGATCCAGCCGTCGGGCCCATCCTGGAATTCAGAGTCGTCAACCGGCTTCAGAGCGTCGACGATCCGAACAAAGTGTACGATTGGACGAGCGTGAGGGGTTCCGATCCTAGCGCAAATCTGAATGATGCCGCCTGGGCGTCAAAATTAAAGAAACTGACCACGCAGATTCCGATTGTTGCTCCGGTGCGCACGCGTGAGATTGCGTTTGGCCGGGCGACCAACGGCGATTCACTGCCATGCATTCCAGATTGTGGAAATACGACTCAGTTTCCGTGGTCGATTAAAGTCAACGGGCAAGCCGCTCACTCTTTGAATGCCAACCGCATCTCCGTGATGATTCCAAAGCCCGGCGAAGTCGAGCATTGGACACTGATCAATGACGGCGGGTCGTGGGACCACCCCATTCACCTCCACTTCGAGGAGGGTATCACCATGAACCGTGCTGGCGCCAATATTCCAAACACTGAACTCCTGGTCAGAAAAGACGTTTGGCGACTGCGGCCCGGCGGCAAGGTGCAGTTCCAGGTACAATTCGGTGAATACGGCGGGGCCTACGTCAACCATTGCCACAACACGGTTCACGAAGATTTTGCGATGCTGTTGCGCTACCAGTTACTGACGCCACCTCCCGGCGATCCGAACTGGCACGCTCAATCGCAATGGAACATTACGCAGACGCCGATCCCCAGTCCGGATGGCGTTACGTGGAAAACACCGGAACTGCTTGGCACCGGTGGACTGTAGACGCCGACCTGCAGCCTCGACACGGTTTGAAACACTTGGAGACTCTGCATGAACTGGCGCCTTGTTTTGGCCGGCACGATGCTCATGATCGCCTCCCTGCACGGAGCCCCTGCGATTGCAGGGGATTCCCCGTGGGGTAAGGCGTACTTGCCGAATAACCGGGTTGTCGACCAGGACAACAGGTCGTTGTCGTTCTACGACGACTCGCTGAAGGGCAAGATCACCATCCTAAGCTTCATCTACACGACCTGCCGGGATATTTGTCCCGTTGTGACGGCTCGCCTGTCACAACTGGAGGAAAAGCTCGGCAGCGTCGTCGGGCGTGATGTTTTCTTTGTCTCGATCAGCATCGATCCCGAAAACGACACGCCGGAGAAGATGAAGGAGTACGCCAAGGCGTTCAGCGCCGGACCGAGCTGGCTATTCTTGACCGGTACACCCGAAAATATGGAAGCGATCCGCTACAAACTGGGTGAACGGAGCGGCGGCAAGATTTCGCAGCATCGAAATGAGATATTGCTCTACAACGACAACAACGGTGTTTGGGAGCGAGCATCGGTGTTCGGCGATTTGAATACGCTTGCCGAGACTGTTCGCGCGATGGACCCGGCGTGGCGTAGTCAGGCGGCGGGAAATCCAAGTGCCGGCATCGCAAAGGCGGCCGCGGCTTCCGCGACAGGCCCCGACCCGACGATCGGACTGCCCGGCGAGGCGCTCTTCATCAAGACCTGCGCCTCCTGCCATTCGATCGGTCGAGGGCCAAAGGTCGGACCGGACCTCGTCAACCTGACGAGCCGCAGGGACCGCTCCTGGATAGTCAGCTATATTGCAAATCCCGACAAGATACGGTCCCAGGACACCCCGGTTGTGCGCGAGCTAACTGAAAAGTTCCCAACCATTCGGATGCCGAATCTCGGGCTTGCCGATGTCGATATAAGCGACGTCATCGCCTACATTGAGGCCATGACGTACGCGGTCGAGGCCGACAAAAAGAGTCTGGAAACTCACCACCACCATCATAGCCATTGACTTGCGGGGCTCAAGACATGGCCGGCGGTCGGGTTTTCAGGTGGCCGAATGCGATTCTGCCGGCGCGGATGGCGGCAAGAGCACGGCGCCCATGGCGAGATGGCGAAGTGTCTCCTCGACGTGGCTGCGGGCGACGGCGACCAGCGCCTCGCCGCCGGGGAGGGGCGCTTTCTGGTCCGGGAGATGGACGGCACCGGCAGCGATAGCGCGCGCCAGCCATTGCGCCAGGGCATTCCGATCATTGGTGCCGTCGAGCCGTGCCGTGACACCCACCGCGACCCTGGGCAACTCGACCGCGATATGGCGCATGCTGGTGACGAAGGGCTGGCCCATGGCCGCCTCAGCCCGCGCCAAGGCCCAAGCTCTCGGCCGCGCCTCGGTCCCGCCGCCGACGGCAAGCGGAAGCGTTGACACTGTCGCCCGACCTTCGCTCAGGAGCCGCAACAGCACCTTGGCGACCCGGATGCTGTCCGGACCGGCACCGGTCAGAGCGTCGATTGAGACCGTCGCCGGATAGGCCGTGGCCAGTTGCATGAGTGCGCGTCCGATACACGGGGTCTGCGTGGCAATGGAGCGGCCCCGCCCGTCGA
>Ga0105243_10004601_pt1 | contig 10875 bp, 15 predicted proteins | sample KBSM34metaG_FD_81525 | JGI IMG/M metagenome (GOLD analysis project Ga0105243, IMG submission 81525) | Miscanthus rhizosphere microbial communities from Kellogg Biological Station, Michigan, USA - KBS M3-4 metaG | ecosystem: Host-associated > Plants > Roots > Rhizosphere > Soil | place...
CCGAAGGTGCCGAGCAGAAAACCGATACCGGCAACGCTGCGGGGCTCTACCACCCCCAGGTAAGCACTCACCAGTCCAGTCAGGTAATGGGCGCAGACGGCACCCGAGAAAATGAACACGGCCCAGGCCTTTCGGTCTACCAGGTCGTCTCGGTGCCACCAGCTCGCGGCGAACGCGCCAACCAACCCCGCGGTAAACCACGTATCAAGCCTGTCGAGCAGGCGGTACAGAAACTCCATGCGCTCGACTCCCTGGGCATGATCAAAGAAAAAAGGCCTGCGTTGGCCTGGGCATAGCCCGAAAACGAAAAAGCCCCGGCAAATGCCGAGGCTCATTTAAAACAGTTGACCAGCTTTTAAGCTAATCAGAGCAGCGCTAAATAACGTGTATTACTCTTCAGTTTCGTTGTAGGTATCTCTTACAGTTCCCAGTTTTGTCGAACCGTGAACGGCTTCACCCGCAGCATCAAGTACATCAACATCGTAGCCAGGATAAAGCTTCTTAAAACCGCTTTTCCACTCCGAAACAGTCATGTCGTTTTTTGACTTATTTTTCCGCGAATATTGCGGCATGTCCTTTTTGTCACCCCGCACATCCTTCCCGTCAAGGGACTTAAATCGAACATCAAACTCTTGGATGTCCCATATCTTTTTCTCGACGTTTTTTACCATTGGCACAACAACACCCCATCCCTAGCTAAAGTTGAGGCACCATCATCTTCGATGATGGCACTTTGTCAACAAAAAACCCGGCGCAGTGGCCGGGCTCAGGGTTTCGTGTGCGTTTCGCGTTACTTGTGCACTATGGGAAAAGTACGCACAAAACCCCACCATGTCAATATTTTTATGCCGCTCTTTCGTCATTTTCCGAGTGAATCACCTGCCATATCGGCTGTTGAGCCTGTATATCCACTTCCACGATCACCTCTTTCAGTGATTCCCATAAGGCGATCCAGTCACGATTCCAATGCTTAGGTTCGATGGTGACGCCGAAGAACTCCTTCATCTCAGAGGCGACCCGGGCCGGCCCCCACTCTGCCGCGCCGTGCGCCTCACCCTTGTAGGACTGCAGGGCCAGGGTTACCAGGTATTGAGCCTTCACACGCTTGGCCGATGTCAGATCTGGTAACGCGGCCTTGGCGGTGACCAACAGCACCGCGTTCAGTAGGTGCCGCATGTTCATCGCCGGGTGGTACAGGTAGTGCCCGAATTGCTGCACCTGGAACGGCAGTGTGTCGATGGCGCGCAGTACCTTGCCGATCGTGGCCAGGTGCGCAGCACGGGCTGTGGACCGGCCAATCGGCGTGCGGCGTGTCTCGCTGATGCTGATCCGCTGCCCCGGAACCGGGAAGCACGCAGCCTCCTCCCCTTTCTCACTGCCCAGCGCCGGAAACTGCGCCTCGCGCTTTCCAATACGGCCGCCAGTCTTCACCGGTGCCGACTCGGCCCGCTCAATTGCCACAGCGCTGATCGACGCATTCGATTCGTGCTGAGCCTCTGTCCATACCTGCCTTGTATTGATCAGCTTCATGCTGCGATCCCCTTCTTCAGTTCTTTGATCTTTTCGCGGTAGTCGGCCTTGATGGCCTTGATCTCTTCGATGGTGTGCTTGCATGCGGGATGGGGCCCTTCCAGCCAGGCAAGTTTCTCGGCGCCGATTCGCTGCAGGAGCGAAATCCGATAGTTCACCAAGTTGCCGGACAGGTGCGTGTTACACGGAGCGCACTGCTTCCAGACGTTCAAAGGCTCGAAGCGAATTTCCGGGTTCGCGCCTACGGTGCGGTAGTGGCCTGCGTGGTACTGGCCGTCGTGGTGCCGCCCGCAGCTGATGCAGGGCAGATCGGCGTCGCGTAGGCGTACCCATTCATTGAACACGGCCTGGGCTTCTCGGAGGTGGTCCGCCCTACTCTTCAGCCTTTCCTTGCGGACCTTGATCTCCCGGCGCTCAACATCAGCCAGGGCTTTCCGGGCGCTAGCCTGTCCCTTCTCTGACTGCCCGTGAGCGATGGCGCACTCTATCTCCCCGCACACGGCCTGGGAGGCGCGTACGGGCGTGAACATAACCCGGCAAGATGGACAGCGCTTTCGACGTTTGCCGACGGACGTGAGCGGGGTTTTGCGCTGTAGTGGGGTGCGCTTCACGCGGCCTCCTTGAATGCTTCGAACTCAGCCATTTCGGTCAAGCGCTCTTCCGTGAGCGACGGCCAGTCATTCAGCACCAGGTACGCGCAGCACTGGCGCCAGAAGTCTTGGAACACCTCCTCTCCCATCGAGTCGTAGGAAAGGCTGCGCGGCGTCTTGCGGGTGAGCTGACCCAGGCCCGGGATGTCGAACAGCTCCTCGTCGCAGTACACGCCAGACTCCAACTGCAGGGCCTTGATCGCATCGTGGGACTGCTTGCCAGAGAACCGGTCTATGTTCTGGCTCAGTACCCGGCCCAAGCCGTGGACCAAACCGTTAAACCGTGGGTTGCGCGGCTGTTTGAGGTCGGCGCGGATCTTCGTGTTGATCCGAAACTCACGCTCTCGAAGTATCGACCGATCGGCATCGGAGGACGGCACGAATGCCGCCACCTCCTTGCCAGTGGCTGGGTCGATCAGGCGGCGCAGAACCAGGTACACGGGCATAGGGCGGGGCTTGGCTGGCTTGGTCATTGCGCCGCCCTCCTCGCTTCCAGCTCCTGCGCCTGCTTGATCAGCAGGGCCCGGCGATCAGCCAACTCATTTGCCGCTGCAATCCGTATCTCGTCCTTCTGCTCTGCACTGGCTTTGCGCATTTCCAGCATCGAGCTTTTCACGAGCTCCAGTTTCTGGCGAAGCGCCGGCTCTGGTCGGGTGACTGTCCCGGTGAGCAAACCCGCGATAGCCCGACCATCCTCGGTGATCGGCTCGACACTCAGGTCCGCCAGGTACTTCTGGGCGTGTTCGCACGGGATGCGTTTCAGCTCCATCGCTTTGGTCACAGCCTGGATGCGACGGTTGGCGTCGAAGCCTACGGATACGTGCCAGTTGACTGGCTTCGCATCCTCGCGGGCCTGACTCACGAACCGCTGGTAGGCGTCGATGAACGCCATACGTGCGCCGATTTTGTCGCCGCCATCCAAGACGGGTTTCGCCGCGGCCAGGGCCAGTTGGATCTCATCAGTTAGCACCACGGTTTCGAACTCGTCGTTCGTGGTCATGGCAATGGCCCAAGCCTCATCCTTTCCCGGGCGCCCATCAGCCGACTGGGCATGCTTCATGATCGATGCAACCGTGAGGCGGCCGCCCTCAATACGGCAGCTACGAAGCGCTGCGGTAAGTACAGGCTCGGTGTATCCGCGCAGGTCCTCGACCATCAGCAGCGCCGCGGCCTGGGTGAGCTGCTGCCCCATCACCTCAGCAGTGGCAAACAGAGACAGGAGCAATCGTTCTTGCTGTGCGTCATTCAGCATGGGCTGCAGCCTTCTTGGCTCGGAGCGCTTCAAGGGCCTGTTCGGCAGCGCTGAAGTTGGTCTGGGTCTGCTCGATCTGCCGGGCCGCGGCCCCAGTCATCTGGCGATTGGTGGCCCATTGGGTGTGATAGGCCTCGGCCTTGGCCAGCAGGTCGCCGATGCTGTGCATGTTCGAAACCACGCGAGCGTCGCTGATGGTCAGGAAATACGCGGCGACATGGTGCGCGACGTCGATGCCAAGACGGTCGATGATCTGGCCCAGCTGTCCGGCGACCTTGGCGTTCCACACTGGCCATGCACCGTGGCGTTTGCGGTAAGCCATGGCGTAGTTGGCCCAGGCCTTGAAGGTCTTGCAAGACTGGTCCTTGGGACCCGGCATATCGGCCGGGATTACACAGCGTGGCTGCTGGGCAGCGAATGGAAAGACCTGACCCGTCGCGACCTTGGCGGAAGCCTGGGGCGCAATTGGTTCAATGACCGGTTCATTGACTGGTTCAGAAGAGTGACTGGTTCTGGGTGCAGCTCCTGCACTACCCCCTAGTGCAGGAGATTCACTAGGGGGTGAACCTGCTGCATTACCCTGGTGAATCTGCTGCACTACCCCTGGTGCAGGAGGTGCACCACCATCAAGGGTCAGGAAGTAGACGTTTGACGAGTTGCCCTTCGGGCCGCCCTTCCGAATTTCCTTGCGAAGAAAGCCAGCCTCGCACAAGGCGGTGATATGGTTCATGACAGAGCGCCTGCTGATCTCGCACTGGTCGGCGATATGCTGATAGGACGGCCAGCACTCCCCCAAATCACTGGCGTTGTCGGCCAGCTTGATCAGTACCAGCTTGCGCAATGGATTGCCGACGCGAATCTTCATCGCGGCGACCATAAGCCCCATGCTCATGTAACACCCCCTCGTGCGTTCACCTTGTTGATCGTGGCGATGAACTGCATGTCAGGCCGCCTTCACCGACGCATCCATCACGTCAAGGCTTTGGCGGACGTGCTGGATCTCTTGGCGGATCTGGGACTTCTCGAAAGCACTGACGTGGTTGTCATCCAGGGCTTCATGTACCGCGATGGTCAGTTCAGCCACTTCCTTGCCAACGCTGATCAGTGATTTGGTCAGGGCCTGCGGCTTCGGCGCGGTACGAGCCACCAGGTCAAAGCCAAACTCACTGGCCAGTGCCGCCAGGGGCCGCATATCCCCGGTGTGAAGCAAGATCCCGAACAGATGCTCAACCGTCAGGTGGTGTGCATCGTTGTCTGGGTTGGCGCGCTGCAGCAGGCTCACATGTGGAACCCCCATCTTGGCGGCCAGTGCCTTCGCCTCGTTGTCCAGCACAGCGCTCTGGCAGGACCGCAGAAAATCTTCCATTCGTAAAACCTCAGTTCTGTTTCCGTGGCGCCCTGCCAGTGCTTGGGCGATCATTTGTTCAGGCAGTTAGCGACACCTGCTTCAGGCGGCTGTACGCTTGGGGCGCGCAGGGATTGGGCGAATCTCGTTCGCCTCAACGCGCCCATCTTCATAGAGAGTGATTTCGATACTTCTGCCGGCTCGAACCATTTGCGAGATCGCGCTCTGGTTCACGCCGAGAGCAGCAGCAAGCGCGGCCTGGGTGCCGTGCTCTTCTAGGTATTTGCTCAAAGGGATCTTTTTCATGGACTTTCCACGGCTTGATATCTGCCATGAATAGTAGCAGTGCTGCTTTTTATCAGCAAGACAATACTAGCAGCGCTGTTTGCGAAAATATCAGTTCTGCTAATATTCTTGTTTCCATGAAAATACGTCGCCCCCTTACCCCTGAAGAAGTCGCCGAAAGCGCCAAGCTAAAGGCCATTTACGAGCAACGGAAATCAGCTGCGAAAGCTGCCGGGCGCAGCCTGACGCAGGCGGACGTTGCTGAGGCATGTGGATGGTCTGGGCAGAGTGCATTCAGCCAGTACGCTACCGGGAAGGTGCCTCTGAATGTGGAGGCACTACTAAAGCTCGCAAAGGCGCTGAGCTTCGACGCAAGCGAAGTCAGCTCCCGACTGATTTCTACCGTCGCGAATGTGCAGCAAGAGCGCATCCAGCCCGATGTAAAACTGGGCACCATTGAGACCTGGGATGACGCAACACCGCTCCCTGACGATGAGGTCTACGTCCCTTTCCTGCGGGAAGTGGAACTTGCAGCTGGCTCTGGCAGGTTCGTGATCGAAGAAAGCGACACCGCCAAGCTGCGCTTCTGCAAGAGCGATCTGCGCCGCAACAATGTGCAGTTCAGCAATGCCAAGTGCGTGATCGTCCGCGGCAACAGCATGTTTCCAGTACTACGTGATGGCGCCACAGTCGGCGTGAACACTGGCAAGAACTCGCTTGGCGATATCGTTGATGGCGACCTCTACGCGATCAACCACAATGGGCAATTGCGCGTGAAGCAAGTCTACCGCCTGCCCACCGGCCTACGCCTGCGCAGCTTCAACCGCGACGAACACCCAGATGAGGACTACACCTTCGCCGAAGCTCAGGAGCAACAAATTTCGATCCTGGGCCATGTGTTCTGGTGGGGAATGTTTGCTCGCTGACAGACAATCGAAATCCAGAAAAACGGAATGGACTCCATGAAAAAGCTAGTAATCGCTGGATTAGTTGCTCTGATTGCAATTGCCATCTACACCCAGATAACGATTTTCATCGTGCCGCCAATAGGTGCAGTACCCGAGGGGCGCACGGTGGTAATGCTCCGCCTGAACAAGACCAATTTCGTAGACAGCCCAGACGCTATGTGCGAGCGCATCCAAGGTGGGGTGAGCTTGCTGTGTCGCGGGATGACAATGGCCGCAGTCGTTGAGAAAACCAAGATCATCGCCCGCCTGCCCTACTCAGATTGGCTTTATCTGCTATCCACAGGCGGCAAGCGGTACGATCGATGACTCAACTCATTGCGTAACCTAGGTGAAAATCTGATGGAGCTCCTAGAGTTCATAGGCAACCTTTTCAGCTCGCTTAGCAATTACCAGCCTTATGAAAAACCTCGCCGCGTCTTCACGCGTGGGTTTGTAGCTTTCTGTGTGATGGTTGTCGTGCTTGAGCTGATGACGTTGAGCCATTTCTATGGGCAACCTGGCTGGTGCTTGGGGCTGTGTAGGGAAACTTGAGCGGGCGCGTGGCCTGGCGTGGCGGAATGCTGTGGAGGTTTTATGGGGTTCACCAAACCGAACCAGGAACCGCGCCGCGACCTGAAAGAGGCTGCCGCCCTGCTCAAATGGTCGGGTTTCGACATCATGCAGGTGGCTACCCGCCTCTCTGAGGCCGGGCTTGAGGAAGATACGCGGATATAGCCCTTTTCTTCCAGGAAGCGGAGGACAAGCCGGCAGGGTATGCGGATGAGGTGAAGGCCAGGAGGGATGTTCGAAGCAGCTCGTAAGTTTTCTACTGAGATCAAATATATATCGACAATCTGCCAGAAACCACAGGGACGCCATGACAGCATTTCAAGATGATTATGCAGAAATTCGCAACTCCTCTATCACAAAGTTAGAGGACAAAGTAAGAAAACAAGACTACGGCCAATATCTTTATAAGGTTAGCATACATAAAATTCGTGGATTCATCGGAGAAGATATATCTTTCGATTTCCCCGTTACGGCATTAGTCGGCCCCAATGGAAGCGGAAAGTCTTCGGTAATGGGAACTGCTGGATGCGCTTACAAAGGAATTAAACCTAGTCTTTTTTTTCCCAAGAGTGTAATCGGCGATGAAAGCATGTCAGGCTGGAGAGCTGAATATGAAATAATTGATAGAAAAATCAACCAAAGGCAAACAATCAGAAGAACAAGTAGTTTCAAAAAATCAAAATGGGTAAGGGGTGATGTAGTAGATCGTCCTGTATTATTTTTTGGGATCGAGCGAACTGTTCCAGCGGGAGAAAAAACAAAGTATAAAAAACTAATTCGCTCCACCTATAAATACAAAGGTTCTATAACAAAAATTGACCAAGGAATCGCTCGGCAAGTCGAACATATACTTGGCAAGCAAGTCGCCGAATTCAAGGTTGCGGATTTGGGGCATGAGGGTGACTTTTTCGTTGGTCATACAGGTAACGCCAGCTACTCAGAGTTCCATTTCGGTGCTGGTGAATCGTCAATAATCAGGATGGTTTCTGGTATTGAGAGCGCCCCTGAAGGTAGTTTGATTCTTATCGAAGAAATCGAAAACGGCCTACACCCTGTAGCCGCCAGGCGTATGGTGGAATACTTAATAGATGTAGCTGAAAGGAAGAAGGTACAAGTAATTTTCACTACTCACAGCGATCATGCACTAAAGCCATTGCCAGACTCTGCTATTTGGGCTTGTATCAATGGAAGGCTGAGACAGGGCAAACTGAGCATAGAATCATTAAGAGCAATATCCGGCAGAGTTGATAAAAAACTAGCTATATTTGTTGAGGATGATTTTGCAAAAGCATGGGTAGATTGCATTTTGCGCGAGCATTCAGGGCTTGAATACGATCAAGTTGAAGTTCACTCACTTTCGGGTGATGGCAATGCAGTTTCAACCCATACACATCACGGTTTAAACCCATCCATGCGATTCCGCTCCATGTGCGTGATAGATGGAGACTCTAAACAGTTAGATTCAGATGAAAAAAGTATAATTAGACTGCCTGGCGATCAGCCAGAGTTGACCGTTTTTAGCTGTATCAAGGATGCGCTCGATGAGGAGCTCGCAATTTTAACTGTCGCTTGTCATCGGCAGCCTAATTTTCAAGAACAAATGCGAGATGCTATCCGAAAGGTCTCTTCTTTGAACAGAGATCCACATACTATATTCAATAGCCTTGGGCTCGAGATCGGATTCGTTCCAGAAAGCATAGTTAGAAGCGCTTTTCTCACTATTTGGACAAAAAGGAATCAGGATTTCTGCCAGCAGTTATCCCGAAAGGTATCAAACCTGATTGCAGCTCAAACCAGATAGGCTGCGTATACCCTGGCCGCAAACTGGTTCGCCGCCAGGGTATCCCTTACCACCCATCGACTCCTCGCCGGGCTTCCTGTATCAGCCCTTCCCGCCCCCTCTAAGTCGACCCACCGCCAATGGATGCTGCTCACCTTGGATGGTAAAGTCTCAGATCTATTTGAGGAGTAGCCCAATGAAAGGGATTGGAGCGCTAGCCCTAGTGGTGGGCATTTGCTGGGCTGTGTTCGCACTGAGCATGGACGTGTCTGTCGCTACTGGATCTGGCGGCAGAGTGAACAATCTTGGGCTTATGGCTGATCGCCAGCTACATACCATTGTCGGCGGGATGATCGCCCTCGCAGGCCTGCTTATGGTGCTGCTCGGCGGTAAAGGCTCTGCCCCGTCGGCAACAACTGCAACTGATACCCGCCCCTGCCCCGCCTGCGCGGAAACCATCAAGAGAGAGGCGGTCAAGTGCAAGCATTGCGGGAGTGACGTACGCCCCTCCTCATCCACGCACCCCCAATTGAAATCAGGATGGACTGTTCGTGTGGAGTGCGAGCCGTGGGCACACGCACAAGCAACCCTGTCAGTTAAGCGCCTGGGACTTCCCACAACTAAAGGATCAGCAAAATTCGTAGCCGTCGGCCCATTTGGATCAGAAGCCGAGGCGGAAGGCGCACGCGACAACATTCGCTTGGTGAGTGATCTGCTTGGAGAAATTCATATCGTCGCCCCAGATACATAGCCCTCCACTCCAAACACAAGCCCGCCAAGTGCGGGTTTTTTTTTGCGCCCGAAGAAAATATTATTAGCAGCGCTATTTACTTAAAGTAGCAGCGCTGCTACTTTTATTCGCAAGCCAACGCAACACCGGCCCAGCAGCGAAAGCCGCGCCGCTCTTTAACAATCTGATGGACGCCGAGCTGGCCGATGCATAGCCAGCGGACGTACCGCGCAACGGTACGCAGCGATTCGACCTCATGTCGGCGCTGGGCATAGGAGACCTCATTCGGAGGGCGTAGCTGGAGAGGCTGCGTGGTGGAAAGTAAGCGCTTGGCTTTGGGGCCTTGACCCCGTGTCGCGCTGAAAGACATCGACGGGAAAGCGACCGTTGGCCTATGCAAAAGGAAAGAGTTTACCGGCCCGTTGAGTGTGGGCCGGATGCTCTCCAAGAATTCTTCTTCGAGGGATTCTCGGAAAGCATCAGCTCGAACTACGCTGCCTGTAGCAATAGAACAGGTGGATAGCCATGAATACGCCGAGGCTTCACAACAGTGGAAATCGCTGGAAGAAATCACACTCCTTCCGCGGTGTATCCGTTAAGAAAGCCGAGCTCTTGAAGCTGGAAGACGCCTTCATCTGTGGAGCGAAGTCAGATAGCACAAGACTGTTAAAGACTAGAAAGCAGGTTCTCAAGGAATTCATGCTCAAAGCTCCCGATGATTTCGAGGTGAGAGCGAAGGTCGAGCAGATCGAGGAAGCGCTTTCAGCGCTGAAGCATGTAGAAAAGGCTAGGCGAAAAGCCCAAAGAGCAACTCAAGACGACCCATCAAGCAAATACTTTGGCGCGCCAGACCTTGGAATAAAAACAAAGTCTAGAAGTACAAGCACCATCCCAGCTCAGGTTGTTCGCGGCGGCGGGACCGGTCTCGGAAAGGGCACTTGATCGGCATGGGGTCGGATGCCTTTTCACTCTCCTGCATTCACTTCCGCTTGCCAAGCCCAGGGGCACCGCCTTGCACAATGTGCACCGAAGTAAACGAAACCGACTTCCGTGGATGAATTCCCAGGTCAACGGCTTCAGATAGCTCTTTGCAGTGATCACATTGCACTGGCACGAAATAGAGCTCCTTGTCTGGTTTCGTAGGCTTACCGCAATCCCGGCACTTAACCATTCGCTCCTTCACAGGAGGGGGTGAGTTTTTTGCTGGATTCTTTCTTTTAGCCGCTCTCCTGGCGGCACGCTCCGCTTTCTTGACTCGCTTTGCCTCTTTGTCTGCCTCTTGGGCGGCAGTGATGTCGATCTGAGAAAAGACCTTTCTCAGCTCTCGAATCAACCAGTCATCGTCCATCTTCAAGCCCTTCCGCTGGGAGATATCGATAGTAGCAATGAGTTGACCGAACTGGCGAATGACCCGGTAGGAGGCGCGACAACGATGGAAAGCATCACTGAGCAGCCTTCTCGCGAGGGCTGCTTGGGATGACAACCACTTGGAAATAAATTGCATGGCCAAGTCTTTCAAGCAAATGATCAAAGACGGGGATCTGAAGCGTGCTGACGCGATGAAGGCCCGCCTGGAAGATCTACACGAAGAACCCGGCTTCAACCTTCGGGCCGAAGGTGAAGAGCTGGAAGAAAGCATCAACGCACTCGCTGAGTTCATCTTCGCCGGCGGCCAGATCCCCGCGCTTGAAGTGCGACCTCGCGCCGAAGGTGGGATGTGGGTTGTCGATGGCCACCGCCGTCGCCGCGCCTACTTGAAGCTGAATCAGGCAGGTCGCCTTCCAAG
>Ga0105243_10004605_pt1 | contig 10871 bp, 8 predicted proteins | sample KBSM34metaG_FD_81525 | JGI IMG/M metagenome (GOLD analysis project Ga0105243, IMG submission 81525) | Miscanthus rhizosphere microbial communities from Kellogg Biological Station, Michigan, USA - KBS M3-4 metaG | ecosystem: Host-associated > Plants > Roots > Rhizosphere > Soil | place: Michigan...
CTCGCCGACCCGCTTCCTGGTGCACAACAGCCTGCGCGAAGAATTCGCCCGCACGCTGGTCAAGTACACCGAAGGCCTGAAGCTCGGCGACGGCCTCGCCGAAGGCACGACCATCGGCCCGCTTGCCAACGCGCGTCGCCTCACCGCAATGGCCCATGTGCTGGAAGACGCGCGCAAGAAGGGCGCCACCGTGGCGGCCGGCGGCGAACGCGTGGGCGACACGGGCAACTTCTTCGCCCCCACCGTGCTGACCGACGTGCCGCTGGACGCCGACGTGTTCAACAACGAGCCCTTCGGCCCCATTGCCGCCATCCGCGGCTTCGACACGCTCGAGGAGGCCATCGCCGAAGCCAACCGCCTGCCGTTCGGCCTGGCCGGCTATGCCTTCACCAAGTCGATCAAGAGCGCGCACCTGCTGAGCCAGAAGCTCGAGCTCGGCATGCTGTGGATCAACCAGCCCGCCACGCCTTCGCCGGAAATGCCGTTCGGCGGCGTGAAGGATTCGGGCTACGGTTCGGAAGGCGGCCCGGAAGCGCTCGAGGCTTATCTGAATACCAAGGCTGTTTCGATCCTCGGCGTTTGAGTCGGCTCACTCCTCGGCGGTGGCATTCCAGAAGGCTTGCTGCACGCCGTCGAGCGATTCGAGATCTTCAATGACACGGTCGAGCTCCGCGGGCTCGACCGCTGTCGCATAGAGCGTCGCACCGATCTCGGTGTCGGCCGGCCCGAACGGATGCTGGTCGACATCGCGCACCGGATAGTTCGCGGCTTCGAGCAACAGCAGCAGCTGGTCCATCACCTCGGGCCGTGCCGCGCGTGAACAGATCACGCGCACCACGTACGTTGCCTCGCTCGCTTCCTCGCTGATCGGCTGCCGGTTGATGCGGTTCACCACGGGCCGCAGCAGCGTGTTGCTCGCCAGCACGAACAGCGCCGCGATCAGTGCTTCCCCGAGCAGGTTCGCGCCCGCGCAGGCGCCCACCGCGGCCGACCCCCACAGCGTTGCCGCCGTGTTCAGCCCCGTGACGTTGGCGCCTTCCTTCATGATCGCGCCCGCGCCCAGGAAGCCGATGCCCGACACCACGTAGGCCACCACGCGCACTGCGCCGCCGCTGCCGTCGAGCCGGTTCGCCAGATCGACGAATACCGCAGCACCTACCGCCACCAGTGTGTTCGTTCGCAAGCCTGCAGTGCGTTGCCGAACCTGGCGCTCCAGGCCGATCAGCGAGCCGAGGATGAAGGCCGCCGCTACGCTGACGAAGGTGTCGAGCAGCGAGTGCAAGTTGATGTTCTGGATGGCTTGCATTGGATGGATCCCTTTCTTGTTGTGATTTCGGTGTGCAGTTTGTGGGGGCCGGGTGTCATGTGCATGTCACGGGGCGTTCGGGAGGCTGCTGTTCGGGGGGTGTTCACGCCCCGAACACTCAGCGGAAAGATCACTGCCACCCATACCGCCGCGCGTACCACCCCTTCACACCCTGCGTCAGCAGCGCATACCCGAGCAGCATCGCGACCAGCCAAGGGAAGTACATCAGCGGCAGCGCCTGCAGCTTGAAGTAGTGCGCCAGCGGCCCCATCGGCAGCCAGATGCCCACGGCCGCGATCGCCGCGCCCATGATCAGCAGCGGCCACGCCGCGCGGCTTTGCAGGAACGGGATCTTGCGCGTGCGGATCAGGTGCACGATCAGCGTCTGCGACAGCAGCCCTTCGACGAACCAGCCTGACTGAAAGAGCGTCTGGTGGCCCACCGTGTTGGCCGCGAACACGAACCACATCACCGTGAACGTGAGGATGTCGAACACCGAGCTCAGCGGCCCGAAGAACACCATGAAGCGCCCCAGGTCCGCCGGATTCCAGCGCTGCGGTGCCTTCAGGAATTCATCGTCCACGTTGTCGAACGGAATCGCGATCTGCGACACGTCGTACAGCAGGTTCTGCACCAGCAGATGCAGCGGCAGCATCGGCAGGAACGGAAGGAACGCACTCGCCACCAGCACCGAGAACACATTGCCGAAGTTCGAGCTCGCCGTGAGCTTGATGTACTTGAGCATGTTCGCGAAAGTGCGGCGCCCCTGCACCACGCCTTGCTCCAGCACCATCAGGCTCTTCTCCAGCAGGATGATGTCGGCCGACTCCTTGGCCACGTCCACCGCGCCGTCCACCGAGATGCCGATGTCCGCGGCGCGCAGCGCGGGCGCGTCGTTGATGCCGTCGCCCATGAAGCCGACAACGTGCCCGTTGGCATGCAGCGCGTGCACGATGCGCTCCTTGTGCGCGGGTGTGAGCTTGGCGAACACCTGGTGCTGTTCCACCAGCGTGCGCAGGTGGGCGTCGTCCAGCTCTTCGATCTCGCGGCCGAGCACCATGCGGCCGACCTCCAGTCCCACGTCGGCGCAGACCTTGCGCGTGACCAGCTCGTTGTCGCCGGTCAGCACCTTCACCGACACGCCATGCTCGGCCAATGCGCGCAGCGCCGGCGCGGTCGATTCCTTCGGCGGATCGAGAAAGGCCACGTAGCCGAGCAGCGTGAGCCCCGATTCGTCGGCCACGCCATAGGCCGGCTTCTGTGCCTCGGCCTTCAGCGAACGGCTAGCCACTGCCACCACGCGCAGGCCCTGTGCATTGAGCCCCGACGCCACGCGATGGATGCGCGCCAACATCTCGGCATCGAGCGCCAGCACCTCGGCGCCGCGCTCGACCGAGGTGCACACCGACAGGATCTCCTCCAGCGCGCCCTTGCAGATCAGCAGGTGCTCGCTGCCGCCGTTGGCCACCACCACCGACATGCGGCGGCGCGAGAAATCGAAGGGCACTTCGTCGATCTTGCGCCAGGCCGTCTGCAGGCGCGTCTCGAGCTGCATCTCGGCGTGGCTCAGAACGGCCTTGTCGAGCAGGTTCTTCAGCCCCGTCTGGTGAAAGCTGTTCAGGTAGGCCAGCTGCAGCACATGGTCCGACTCCTCGCCCCAGGCGTTGGTGTGGCGCTCGAGCACGATGCGGTCCTGCGTCAGCGTGCCGGTCTTGTCGGTGCACAGCACGTCCATCGCGCCGAAGTTGTGGATCGCCTCGAGCCGCTTCACGATCACCTTCTGGCGCGACATCACGACCGCGCCCTTGGCCAGCGTGGCCGTCACGATCATCGGCAGCATCTCGGGCGTGAGGCCGACCGCGATCGACAGCGCGAACAGCGCCGCCTCCCACCAGTCGCCCTTGGCCACGCCGTTGATCACCAGCACCAGCGGTGCCATCACCAGCATGAAGCGGATCAGCACCCAGCTCACGCGGTTGATGCCTGCCTGGAAGGCGCTGGTGCCGCGGTCGGTGGCCGTCACGCGCTGGGCGAGGGCACCGAAGAAGGTGCGGTCGCCGGTGTGCACGATCAGCGCGGTGGCCGTGCCGCTGATCACGTTGGTGCCCATGAAGAGCAGGTTCTCGCGCTCTAGCACGCCCGCTGATTGGTCGCCGCGGTCGACCACGAATTTCTCGACCGGCATGGCCTCGCCCGTCAGCGCGGACTGGCTGATGAACAGGTCCTTGGCGGTGAGCAGGCGGCAGTCGGCCGGGATCATGTCGCCGGCCGACAGCGCGATGACTTCGCCCGGCACCAGGTCGCGCATCGGCACCTCGACGCGCACCGTGCCGGCGTGCGTGGCGTCGAAGCCCTCGATGCCAGCCACGCCCGCCTTGTAGCCCGGCGCGGGTCGCAGCACGGTCGAGGTGTTGCTCACCATCGCCTTGAGCCGGTCGGCCGCCTTGTTGGAGCGCGACTCCTGCAGGAAGCGCAGCACCGTCGACAGCACGACCATGCTGCCGATCACGAGCGTGGCCTTCATGTCCTCGGTGACGTATGAGACCAGCGCCAGCACCGTCAGCAGAAGGTTGAACGGGTTGCGATAGCACTGCCACAGGTGCTGCCACCAGGGCAGCGGCTGCTCGTGGCGCACCTCGTTGCTGCCCAGGCGCTTGCGCAGCACTTGCGCATGGCCTTCGCTGAGGCCGCGAGGCGAGCTGTCGAGCCTGGCGAGCATGTCGCCCGCATCGGCGCGCGAAGCGGCGCTCAGCGCCCTGGCGATGTCGGGCGGCATGCTGGCGGAGCCGGTGCCGACGGGCTTCGAGCCCAGCAGTGTCTGCCAGCGCTCGAAGTGATGCAGCATGTGGCGGCTGCGCAGGAAGCTTTCGAAGAAAGACTTCAGGACGTTTTTCATGGGGTTCTCCTTCGGGGCGGCCGCCGCCCGCCCCGGGGAGAACCACCGGCCTCAACGAGCCAGGGGCAACCCTTTGCGAAGCGCGGCGGCGGGCCGCGTTGTTATTGCTGCAATCGATCGAAGCGAAGGGGGCGCGCTACGGCGCCAACGAGAGGCTGGGTCCATGGGGTGCTCCTGTATTGCTGGCAGGTCGAGGAAGGACGGGCGCGTGGAGCGGCTCAGCGGCGGCGCGTGCAGGTCGGCTGGAGCACGAGAAAGCTGCGGATGCGGCGTGTGGTCCACAACGCGGCGGCCTGGTCCAGCGCCGCATCGACGGCCGGCGCTGCGGCAGCATCGACGGTGCGCGCAGGCTCCTGCGCCGACGAGCGAACGCGCTGTTCGTGCGGCTGACGACAAAGATGAAAGTGACGCATGACAAGGCTCCTTCGCGTTGAAGGGCCTCGCGCACGGACGCACGCAAGCTGACTGAAAAAGTCAGTAACGAGAACGACGGGAATCGGGAGGAGGGAGCCGCTTGCCGCAAGGCAAGAGAGTCACGCTGTGTGCACACCGGCAACGCAGCGCGGGGGAGCCTGCGCTAGAGAGCCGGGTGTGTCACGCCTGCCGAGGCACGCGTCTTGTCACTGATCCAACTGGCACTGTCCACGCACGGGGCTCCGAAATGAAGATTCCGGATTGTTGCACTGCGGCATGCGGCGAGTCAACCCTTGGGACGGCGTTCCACGATGCGGTGCAAGGTCTTCTCGCGACGCGACCTATTCGCAGAGCGCGCGAATCGATGGCGGAATCTGCACCGCGCGAATGCCGCCGCCCTCACGCTTCGCAGCGAAGATCCGCACCTCTTCGCATTCGAGGATCAGGTCGTCCCCGCGCGTCGCCCGGTACGTCTGCACGAAGCTCTTCTCGCGCCACTCGGTGATGCGCACTGCGATGCGCAGCGTGTCGCCGTAGGTCGCCGCCTTCACGAAGCGCGTGTGCGTGTCGACCAGCGGCGTGCCGATCACGCCGAGCGTGCCCGTCGCTTCTTCCCAGCGCGGCACGCCGCATTCGGCAAAGAAATGCCGCGAGGCCGCATCGATCCAGCGGAAGAAGTTGGGAAACCAGACGATGCCGGCCGGGTCGCAGTCGCCGAATTCGATGCGCACGGTGTAGACGATTTCTTTGTCGCTGTTGCTCATCAGCCCATTCTCGTCGGCAGCCACAGGGCAATGATGGGGAACGCGATCAGGATCACCAGCCGCACGATGTCGGTCACGATGAACGGCAGCACGCCCTTGAAGATGGTGGTGAAGCTCACGTCCTTCACCACGCTCTTGATGACGAACACGTTCATGCCCACCGGCGGATGGATCAGCCCCAGCTCCACCGTCATCACGATGATCACGCCGAACCAGATCGGGTCGAAGCCCAGGTGCACGATCACCGGATAGATGATGGGCACGGTCAGGATGATCATGGCCATCGCGTCCATCAGGCAGCCGAGCACCAGGTACATCAGCATGATGAGCGCGAGCACGCCGTAGCGGCCGATGCCCAGGCCGGTGAGGAATTCGGTGAGCTTCTGCGGGCTCTGCGTGATGGTGAGGAAGTAGCCGAACAGCAGCGCGCCGATCAGCACCGTGAACACCGCCGCCGCCGTGCGCGTGGCCGAGAGCAGCGCCTCGCGGATCTTCGGGCCGTCGAGCTTGCGCCGCACCAGCCCGAGGATGAACGCGCCGCTCGCGCCCACGCCGCCCGCCTCGGTCGGCGTGAAGAAGCCGCCATACAGGCCGCCGATGACGAACACGAACAGCACCAGCGGCGCCCACACGTTCTTCAGGTCCTTGAAGCGCTCCGGCCACGGCTTGACCTCGCCGCCGGGCAGCCAGTCGGGCTGCAGCTTGACGATGATGGCAATGGTCATCACGTACATCGCCATCGCGAGAACGCCGGGCACGATGCCCGCCATGAAGAGCTTGCCGATGTCCTGCTGCGTGAGGATGGCGTACACCGCGAGCACCGTCGATGGCGGCAGGATCGCGCCCAGCGTGCCGCCCGCGGCGATCACGCCGGTGGAGAACGACTGCGGATAGTTGAAGCGCCGCATCTCCGGGTACGCCACCGCCGAGAACGTGGCGGCCGTGGCCACCGACGATCCGCAGATCGCCGCGAAGCCGCCGCACGCCACCACGGTGGCGACGCCGAGCCCGCCGCGCAGGTGGCCGATCATCGAGTTCGCGGCCTTGAAGAGCTCGCGGCTCACGCCCGACACCGACACCAGCGCGCCCATCAGCATGAACATCGGGATCACGCCGAAGGTGTAGTCGGTCACGGTGCGCATGGAGGTCTGGCCGACCAGTTTCAGCGCGGGGCCGGGGCCGACGAGGTAGCTGTAGCCGACCACACCCACCAGCCCCATCGCCATGCCGACCGGCACGCGCAACAGCATCAGGACAAAGAGAGCGACGAAGCCCAGGACTGCAACTGCATCGGGGCTCATTCGTCGGCTTTCTGTTCAGCGTGGAGTTCTTCGAGCTGCTCCGGATGGAAGATCAGGCGGTAGGTGCGGATGGCGATCAGCAGCACCGCGCACACGTCGCCCGTCCAGGCCACGGCGTAGAAGGGCCAGGTCGGGATGTTGAGGTCGTAGGTCTGCACGTTGTCGACGTAGGTGCCGCGCACCTTGTCGAACAGCATGATGGTCTGCACCGCCACCACGAACAGCAGTACCAGCGTGGCGAACACGTCGATCACGCGCTTCATGCGCGGGCTCGCCGCCGTCCACACCAGGTCGACGGTGATGTGGCCGCCCCGGTAGCTGGTGGCTGCGATGCCCCAGAAGATCAGGATGCCCAGCAGCATGCGGCCGAAGTCGTACGCATCGGGAATCGAGGTGTCGAAGAACTTGCGCAGCACCACGGCCACGAAGATGTTGAGCGCGACGATCCCCACGAAGATGGCGGCAAGCCACTCAATCGTGCTGATCGCGCGGTCCATGTAGCTGGCGGACCGTGTAGCCATCGCTCAGAGCGCCGATTTGTACTTGACGAGGCTGGCCTTCAGTGCGTCCATGATGGCCTTCGGGTCTTCACCCACCTTCTTCACGCTCTCGGCCCATTGCGCTTCCGACGGCGCGGCCGCCTTGCGCCATGCATCGAGCTGATCAGGCGTGAGCTTGTAGATCTCATGGCCCGGCAGCGCGGCCATCTTGGCGTGCCCCGCGAACTCGAAGTCCGCCCACGGACCGGCCACCTTCTGTGCCCATTCGCTGGTGCAATGGCCGTCGATCACCTTCTTCTGCGCGGTGGACATGGCGTCGTACTTGCCCTTGTTCATCACCCACACGAAGGGCGTGACGTACAGCGGCACGTCCATGTGGTACTTCACCACCTTGTCGATCCCGAACAGGCCGATGGAGCCCCACGGAAAGGTGATGGCGTCGGCCACGCCGCGCTCCAGCATGTCGCGCGACTCGGGCGCGGAGGCCTGTACGTTGGTGCCGCCCAGCGAGGTGATGAGCTGGCCCACGGTGCTGGTGGCCGGGCGCACCTTCATGCCCTTGATGTCGGTGGGCACGGTGATCTTCTTGCGAGAGTGGAAGGTGCCGGGGTCGTGCACGAACGCGAAGCAGTACTTGACGTCCTTCATCTCCTTGGCCGCGTAGTTGCGGTACCAGGCGTCGATGGCGGCAGAGCCTTCCTTGCCGTTGGCGAAAAGGAAGGGCAGCGACGCACCCGCCATCACCGGGAAGCGGCCGGGCTGGTAGCCGGGGTTCACGTACGAGAAGTCGGCGATGCCGTCGCGCGCCATGTCGTAGTGGTCGAAGGCCTTGCCGAGCTGTTCCGACGGAAACAGGATCGCGGTGATGGTGCCGCCCGATTCCTTCTTGATGTCGTCGGCCCAGGCCTGTAGCGCGGGGTTGAGCGGGTGTTGCGCGGGCACCCAGCTCGACAGCTTGAGCTGCACCGGCTTGTCTTGCGCCTGCACGGCGGGCGTGCCCGCGACGAGCGCGGCGCAGGCTGCGAGCAGGGCGAGGGGGCGGATGCGGGCGATGCGTTGCGGACGCGTGCCGCGGCGGCGGGGATGGCGATTGGCTTTCATGGTCTCCTTCGTTATGGATGGCGTGAATCGTCGAGCTGGGGCGAGCCTAGGCAGGCGCGCGTGCGGGGTAAATGGAGGGTTTCCCGCGCGTGCCTTCCGAAGGCTGTTGCGCGAAGCCGTTCTGTGCGTCGGGCGAACGCGGTGCGGGCTGGTCGACGTGGCGCGGCCCGAGTTCGCGCGCGTGCGCCGCGCCGAGCAGCGTCATCGTGCGTTCGGTCTCCTGCGCCAGCAACTGCAGCACCGACAGCGCGCCCTGCCCGCCGTCGCAGGCCAGTCCATAGAGCGGCGCACGGCCAAGGAGGACCGCGCGAGCGCCCAGTGCGAGCGCCTTCGCGACGTCGCTGCCGCGCCGGATGCCGCCATCCACGAGCACGGGAATGCGGCCGCCGACCGCATCGGCAATGGCGGGAAGCGCTGCGATGCTGGCCGGTGCCGCGTCGAGCTGGCGTCCGCCGTGGTTCGAGACCACGATGCCGTCCGCGCCGTGCCGCACGGCACGCCGGGCGTCTTCCGCGCCCAGCAGGCCCTTGACGAGCAGCGGGCCGTCCCAGAGCCGGCGCAGCCACGCCAGGCTTTCCCAGGTCAGCGTGCGGTCCATGGTGCGCGAGAGCAGCGCGGCCTGGGCTTGCGGGGAGATGGGGGCGCCGTCGTCGTCGGGCAGCAGGTTGGCGAACCGCGGCATGCCACTGCGCGCGAGCCGCAGCAGCCATGCGGGGCGCCTCGCCATGTCGAGCACCGTGCCGGGCGTGAGCCGCATCGGCACGCGGAAGCCGTGGCGCAGGTCGCGTTCGCGCAGGCCGCCGACGGGCACGTCCACCGTGAGCACCAATGCCTCGAAGCCGGCGGCGCGCGCACGGTGCACGATGCGCTCGGCGATGGCCCGCTCGCCCATCACGTAGAGCTGCATCCACAGCGTGGCATTGGGGGCGGCGGTGCGAACGTCCTCGATGCGGGTGTTCGATGCCGTCGAGAGGATGAAGGGCACGCGCGCGGCCTGTGCGGCGCGGGCCAGCAACGCATCGGCATGCGGGCGCACGATGCCGGCCAGCCCGATGGGTGCGACCGCGAAGGGGGCGCGCCAGCGGCTGCCGAAGAGTTCGATGCCGATGTCCAGCATGCTCGTGTCGCGCAGACACTCCGGGATCAGCGGCAATGCCTCCAGCGCATCGCGGTTGCGCCGGAGGCAGCGTTCGTCTTCCGCGCCGCCGTCGACATAGTCGAACACCAGGCGCGGCAGAACGCGCCGGGCACGGCGCCGGTAGTCCTCGACATTGAGCAGCAGTGCCATCGCAGGTGCCTTCTTCTTTCTGTCTCAGGCGCCGCCGATGGGCTTGCGCTTCATCCAGCGGATGGGCTGCGCCTTGACGGGGCGGGCGGGCGCGCCGTGTTCCACCAGCGCCGCATCGAGTGCCTTGCCTGCGTCGTCGGCCAGTGCGGCCGTGCGCGCGGCGGCGACGGCCCGCGTTCGCTCGGCCGGCGCAATGCCGGACTGTGCGGCGAGGTGGTCCGTCATGTGCAGCAGGTTCTCCTTGCCGCGTTCGTTGGTGCTGCCGTAACCCTTGATGAGCTGCCCGCACAGCGCCAGCTCGTGGCCCAGGGCCCACGCTTCGCGCGTGCCCGCCTCCACGGCGGCGAGCCAGCGTTCGATCAATGCCTGCTCCTCGGCAAAGCGGCTGCCGCGGCGGCGCAGCCAGCGCAGCGAAGCCAGCAGCCGCAGCGAGGCCATGCCGAACACCGAATGGCTGCCCACTTTCAGCGGCAGCGCCCACGGCGCGAGGCCGCGCGCCTGCCGGCCCCGGTCCCAGGCCGTCACGCGGCGTGACAGCGAAGGAGGCAGCAGCGCCGCGAACTCGGCGGCGCCGGGCTTGAAGTGGTCGTAGACCTTCACGATGTCGTCGTCGCCGGCCCGCACCTCTTGCCGCACCCGCTGTGCGCGGCTCGCGCGGCCCTTGAGTGCGGCCACGCGCACGATGTCGTCGAAGGCCATCCACAGCGCGAGCCAGCGCGCCATCTCCCGGGTGATGGCGAAGCCCTGCGTGCCGGCCGGGTCGGCGGCGCGCTCGGCGTCGAGCACGCGGGCCAGCCGGTCGGCGTAGAGCGCGGCGTAGGCGGCGTCCTGGTAGTCGAGCACGCGGGCATGGCCGAGCGCGAGCATGTCGTGCACAGCGGGCGGGAAGCGCCCTGCGAGGTCGGCGGGCAGGGCGCTGGCCGGCGGTGGCGCGTCGTTGGTGTCGCCGGCGAGCACGCTGCTGACGAACGCGGCCTGCACGCGCGGCGCACTCACCGCGTCGAAAGCCGCCGCAAAGCCGCGCAGGCTGGCGGCCGCCATCTTGCCGGGTGCGCTGGTATCGCCGCCGCGCACCACGTGTTCATAGGCTTCACGTGGGAACGGGAACAACCCGCTGCCCGCGATGGCGCCGAGCATCACCGCGCTGACCACCGTGCCACTGTCGCGCGCGATGGCATTCATGTCGAACACATGGTGCTCGCGGCTGAAGGCCTTTACCAGGTCGACGAGGCGCTGCGCATCGGCGCGGCCGTCGCCGGGCTCCATGCGTTCGGCCGTCGTGAGGATGCGCGCCGACGAAC
>Ga0105243_10004606_pt1 | contig 10871 bp, 10 predicted proteins | sample KBSM34metaG_FD_81525 | JGI IMG/M metagenome (GOLD analysis project Ga0105243, IMG submission 81525) | Miscanthus rhizosphere microbial communities from Kellogg Biological Station, Michigan, USA - KBS M3-4 metaG | ecosystem: Host-associated > Plants > Roots > Rhizosphere > Soil | place...
CTTCCGGCGCAGAGCTGGCAAAGCCGAGCTGCGGACGCGACGAAAACCGCAATCTTTGCCGGCGGCTGCTTCTGGTGCATGGAGGCAGCCTTCGACGAGGTGCCGGGCGTGACCGAGACCGTCTCAGGCTATGCCGGCGGCACCAAGCCCAATCCCACTTACGGCGATCACGAAGGCTATCAAGAAGCGGTTCGCGTCAGCTACGACCCCACCAAGGTCAGCTACCAACAATTGCTGGATCAGTACTGGCACAATATCGATCCGTTCGATGCCGATGGGCAATTCTGCGATAAGGGCAACGCTTATCGGAGCGCGATTTTCACCGGCGACGCCGAAGAAGCGAAGCTTGCCGCGGGCGAAAAGAAGGAGATTGCCGAACGCTTCAAGAAGGACGTGGCGACGGAGATCAAACCGGCCACGACCTTCACCCCGGCCGAGGACTACCACCAGAATTATCACAACACCAACGCGGTGAGTTACAAGTTCTACAAATGGAATTGCGGGCGAGCCCAGCGCCTCGAAAAGATTTGGGGACCGCCGCCGGCGTGAGATAGGGATGATCTACTGCATCCAAAGCCAATTGGCCTCCGTATCTCGTGGCGGAAGCGAGAGCAGAGAGCCATGAGCGAGCAGCAAGCGGTCATCTACCGGCACAGCCTCAGCATTCGCGTGACGCATTGGGTCAATGCACTTCTGCTGCTGGTGCTCCTTATGAGCGGCTTGCAGATCTTCAATGCCCACCCTGCGCTCAATTTCGGCTCAAAGACCGACTTCGAGCAGCCTCTGATCGCCATGGAGCCGATGCAGCACGGCGACAAGGTCATGGGCATCACCACCCTGTTCGGCTGGCAGATCGACACGACCGGCGTGTTCGGGCTCGCCGGCTCCGAGGACGAAGGCTACGATGCCCGTGGTTTTCCCTGGACGGTGACGCTGCCCGGCCATCGCGATCTGTCGATGGGGCGCCGCTGGCATTTCTTCTTTGCCTGGGCCTTCGTCATCAACGGGCTCATCTATCTGATCTACAGTTTCGCAAGCGGGCATATCCGGCGCGATCTCGCGCCCACGGAAGCTGAGATCAAGCATATTGGCGCATCGATCTCCGAGCATGCCCGTTTCAAATTTCCCAAGGGCGAGGAGGCCAAGCGCTATAACGTCTTGCAGAAACTAACCTACCTCCTCGTCGCGCTCGTGTTGCTGCCGCTGATGCTGCTGACTGGGCTCGCCATGTCTCCGGGCATGGATGCGGGCTACCCCATTCTGCTCGACATTTTCGGCGGCCGTCAGTCGGCGCGCACCATCCACTTTCTCGCAGCAGGCGGCATCGTTCTCTTCGTCGCGGTGCATCTCTTCATGGTGCTGGTGTCGGGCGTTTGGAACAATCTCCGCTCGATGATCACGGGCAAATATGTCGTGGAACCCGCGGAGGAGACGAAATGAGCAACTCGCTCGACCGCCGCTTCTTTCTCCGTCGTGCCGCGGCTCTCGCCGGAACGCTCGGACTTGGCGGCTGCGACGGTCTCTCCGATCAGCCTTGGGTGCGGCGAGTGCTCGACAGCGCGGAAGGATTGACCCGCTTTACCCAAACGGTGCTGATCCCACCTTCCGCACTCGCCCGCGAATATGACGAGGCTGAGATTTCGAAGGAGTTTAAGGCCAACGGCTCCACGAATCCGGATGACGAGGCTTACAAGGCGCACGCCGCCAACGGCTTTGCCGATTGGAAGCTCGGCGTCTCGGGTTTGGTGGAAAAGCCCCTCGAACTATCGCTGGCTGAGTTGCGGGCGATGCCGTCGCGCACTCAGATCACGCGGCACGATTGCGTGGAGGGTTGGAGTTGCATCGGCAAATGGACGGGCGTGCCGTTGAAGACCCTGCTTGACCAGGCCGGGCTCAAAGCGAACGCGCGCTATGTCGTGTTCCGTTGCGCCGACGATCTCGGACAGACCGGCGATGAGGATGGAAAATATTACGAATCGGTCGGGCTCGAGGATGCCTTCCACCCGCAGACGATTCTCGCCTACGAGATGAACGGCAACGTGCTGCCGATCGAGCATGGCGCGCCGCTACGGCTCCGCGTTGAGCGGCAGCTTGGCTACAAGATGGCGAAATATGTGATGCGGATCGAGGCGGTCGACGAAATCGCCACAATCCGTGGCGGGAGAGGCGGCTTCTGGGAAGACCTCGGCTATGAGTGGTATGCCGGCATTTGAGCGGCGAGTGCCCTCATCGCCAATAAAAAGGGACCCGCCCCTTCCGAGGCGGGTCCTTTTATGAGCGTGTTGAGATTAGTGCTTCTTGCTGGCGCGATACTCGGCCTTGCAATCCTTGCGGAAGGCTTTGCGGGCCTTCCGATCACTCGGATAATGGGCCTTGGCGGCCTTCGCGCATCCGCTCTTGCAGGCGAAAGCCGGAGTGGGTTGAACCATGGCGGCGCCCCCTAACAGCAAACCCGCGGCAGCAACAGTCAAAAGTAACTTCTTCAGCATTGAGGTACTCCGTCACGTTTCACCGAATAGACTATGTCAATTTATAAGCATGGAATGGGATTTCGCTGCAATCTCTTATCTTCGAAAGACAGTTGTATTTCATAAACGTTATTGCCAAGGAGTTGATCTGAGGTCTGTTTAGGGCGCTACACCTGTAATCTCATTAAGACTAACCTCCCAAAACAAAGGGACCCGCGCAAGAAGCGCGGGTCCCCAAAACTTGCTAGGCAATAGAAGGGCTTAAGCGGCCTTCTGAGCCTTCTTGTGGGCCTTCCACTCGGCATGGCACCATTTACGATATTCATGGCGAGCCTGGTGGTCGGTACCGTATTTGGCCTTCGCGGCCTTCCGGCAACCGCTGGCGGCATCAGCCGAGGTGGCAAGGGGAAGAGCGGCACCGGCCAGAAGGCCAGCGACGGCAGAGGCCAAAATCACTTGCTTAAACATTAGCATTCTCCGTTTGACTACGGTTGGGGAACCCCATTTGGGCTTAGATAAACGGCTCCCATGACGTACCTGTTCCCCGCTAGGCCCAAGGCCAAAGGAACCGGTCGGGGGTTCGTCTGGATCGGCGGGGCGGCTTTTTCAAGGCAAAAATGAGCCCTCGTTGCCGCAGGGAAGGCTTCCCTTCCCTGCTTGACCGTGAAGGTCCCCCTCCCGTACCTAGCGGCAATGAGTGAATCCGAGGCCTCGACGCCGCTTTCCCGCATCCGCAACTTCTCCATCATCGCCCATATCGACCACGGCAAGTCGACGCTGGCCGACCGGCTGATCCAGCTTTGCGGCGGGCTGTCGGTCCGGGAGATGAAGGAGCAGGTGCTCGACTCGATGGATATCGAGCGGGAGCGCGGCATTACCATCAAAGCGCAGACCGTCAGGCTCGACTATCGGGCCAAAGACGGGGTGCTCTACGAGCTCAATCTGATCGACACGCCGGGCCATGTCGATTTCGCCTATGAGGTAAACCGCAGCCTCGCGGCTTGCGAAGGCTCGCTCCTCGTGGTCGATGCGACGCAAGGCGTGGAGGCGCAGACCCTCGCCAATGTCTATCAGGCGCTCAACAACCATCACGAGGTCGTGCCGATCCTGAACAAGATCGACCTGCCGGCATCTGAGCCCGAGCGCGTGCGGGAGCAAATCGAGGATGTGATCGGGCTCGATGCGCATGACGCGCTCGAGATCTCCGCCAAGACCGGCAAGGGCGTGGAGGATGTGCTCGAAGCCATCGTGCATCGGCTGCCGCCGCCGAAGGGCGACGCCAAGGCGCCGCTGAAAGCCCTCCTCATCGATAGCTGGTACGACGCCTATCTCGGCGTCGTGGTGCTGGTGCGCATTTTCGACGGCACCCTCACCAAGGGACAACGCATAAAGCTAATGTTGACGGGAGGCGCCTATCAAGTCGATCGCGTCGGCATCTTCCGCCCAAAGCAAGAAATGCGGGGCTCGCTCGGGCCAGGCGAGATCGGCTTCTTCACGGCCTCGATCCGGCAGGTCGCGGATACGCGCGTCGGCGACACCGTTACCGACGAGAAGAAGCCGGCGGAGGCGCCGCTTGCAGGCTTCAAGCCGGCGCAGCCCGTGGTGTTCTGCGGATTGTTTCCGGTCGATGCCTCCGAGTTCGACGATTTGCGCGAGGCGGTCGGCAAGCTTCGTCTCAACGACGCGAGCTTCTCCTACGAGATGGAGACCTCGGCCGCGCTTGGCTTCGGCTTCCGCTGCGGCTTTCTCGGGCTATTGCATCTCGAGATCATCCGCGAGCGGCTGGAGCGGGAGTTCGATATCGACCTCATCGCCACGGCGCCCTCCGTCATCTATCAGGTCTATTTGACCGACGGCACGATGAAGGAGCTGCACAATCCGGCGGATATGCCCGAGCCGCAGAAGATCGCTAGAATCGAGGAGCCGTGGATCGAGGCCACCATTCTCGTTCCTGACGAGTATCTCGGTGCGGTGCTGAAACTTTGCGAGGACCGGCGCGGTCGGCAGAAGAACCTCACCTATGCCGGCAGCCGCGCCATGCTGGTCTATGAATTGCCGCTCAACGAGGTGGTGTTCGACTTCTACGACCGGCTCAAATCCATCTCACGCGGCTATGCGAGCTTCGACTATCACATCATCGGCTATGAGGAGGGCGACCTGGTCAAGATGTCGATCCTTGTCAACGAAGAGCCGGTCGATGCGCTATCGATCATCGTCTATCGCGGCAGGGCCGAGACGCGCGGACGGGCCATGGTGGAGAAGCTGAAGGATTTGATCCCGCGGCACCTGTTCAAGATCCCGATCCAAGCCGCGATCGGCGGCAAGGTGATCGCGCGCGAGACGATCAGCGCGATGCGGAAGGATGTCACTGCGAAATGCTATGGCGGCGACATCACGCGGAAGCGCAAGCTGTTGGAGAAGCAAAAGGCCGGCAAGAAGAAAATGCGGAGCTTTGGCCGCGTCGACATCCCGCAAGAAGCCTTCATCGCGGCGCTGAAAATGGAAGGCAATTAGGCGCTTTAGCTTGTGAAAAACCTCGAGAGTTGCCGGATTGCGATAGACGGTTTCACACAGTTGCGGCATCCTTTGCTGCTCTTTAGGATTCGGGGACATACACAAGGGGGCTTGCCATGCACCGCCCGGCATTTTTGCTTTCGATCTTTTCCGCGGCCGCATTCGGCGCATTGGTGACGGCCGCGTCAGCAGCACCGCCTTCGCTTGAAGGCTCGTGGAGCGGCAGCGGCGTCATCTCTCATGGCGGCACGTCCGATCAGGTGCATTGTCGCGTGCGCTACACCAAAGCTGGAGGCTCGGCCTATACTTATAGCTCGACTTGCGCCACCGATACCGGCCGCTATGAGCTATTGGGTCATGTCAAGAGCTCCGGCGGCAATCGCTATACCGGCACGGTCTCGAGCCCGGACTATAAAGGTACCGGCAGCGTGCTGCTGTTCCAGAAGGGCAACAACCTCTCCATCACCGTGACCAACGGCAAGGGCTCGGCGCATATCACGCTAAGCCGCCGCTAAACCCACGTTTCCTGCGTCGTGCCCGGCTGCGTCTCGCCGGGCCACAACGCTGGAGTTTTGGCGCGTCTCAGCTCTCCCGAATGCGCCAAGCGAGGTAGGTCAGCGCCGCACCCTCGCAAAGCAACTGAATACCCAGCAGAAGCCCGAGCGCCCATTCCGACACGTTGGAAATATTGGCGAAGAGATAGAGCGCAAGCAGAAGACCGACCACGCCGCTGCCAAATACCCACCCCCAATTCGACAATGGCCTGATGGTGAGCCCGAAGATCACCTTCGAGATGCCCTCCACCATGAAATAGACGAGCAGCAACACGGTGAAGAGCAGCAGCCCGCCTTCAGGCCGGCTCAGCAGCAGCCAACCAACGACGATCGAAAGCACGACCGAAACCAGCTGCAGCCAGAAATGCGGTATCTGGCGGGCGCCGATCAAGCCGATGCCCTGTACCACGCCGCTCAGGATCAAGATCCATCCGAGCAGCACCATCATCGCAACTGAGGCGAGCATCGGATAGATGAGCGCGAGCAAGCCGGCGACCGCCATCAAGACTCCTTGCAAGAGGTACCACAGCGAATAACGCTTCACGGTCTCGCGCATCGCGTCGCGCATGGCGGCAGCGGCAGCTTCGAGTGACATGGCCATTTCTCGATCCTCCCATATCGAATCGGGCTAGAACTATGCGCGCGCGGGCGACCCCACTCAATTGGCGGGGCCGAACCATCCCCTAGATTGAGATCATCCCGGATTTGGATCGCGATCTCACTCTAGGCTATCTGACGCATGATCTTGTCCGAAAAGTCTGCCAACTTTTCGGGATCATGCTCCAGGAAGATCATGGCCAAAGATCATTACCGCAGCGCGATCAGAAAGGCCGCCATCAGGCTCTTGCCTTTCCTCGCACTTTGCTACGCCGTGAATTTTCTCGACCGGGTCAATGTCGGCTTCGCCGCGCTGACCATGAACAAGGACCTCGGTTTCGGCCCCGAAACTTATGGATTTGGCGCCGGAATTTTCTTCGCCGGTTATCTCCTATTCGAGGTGCCAAGTAATCTCGCGCTGCAATATTTCGGCGCCCGCATCTGGATCGCGCGGATCATGATCTCCTGGGGCCTGGTCGCCATGGGAATGAGTCTGGTCAGCGGCCCCTACGGCTTTCACGCGATGCGCTTTCTGCTTGGCGTGGCGGAGGCCGGCTTCTTTCCCGGCACATTCTCTATCTGACCTATTGGTTCCCGGCACAGGAACGTGCGCGCATCGTGTCCTTGTTCATGGCGGCAGTGCCACTTGCCACTGTGATCGGCGCGCCGCTGTCAGGGGTGCTGCTCGGGCTCGATGGGGTTCATGGCCTGAAGGGATGGCAATGGCTCTTCATCATCGAAGGCGTTCCTGCCGTGCTGCTCGGCCTCGCGGCGTTGAAGGTTCTCGACGACGGACCGGCAAAGGCAAAATGGCTCTCAGCGCCGGAACGCAAAGGGCTTAGCACCGCGCTCGCCGCAGACGATCACTCCGCGCGGAAGCACGGCTATAGCGGTCTCGTCGAGGCGATGACCAGGCCGCGCATCTTCGCTCTGGCGCTGCTCTATTTCCTGATCGTCATCGGGCTCTACGGCATCGGCTTTTGGATGCCGCAGCTGACTCAAAATTTCGGCGTGGCCAATTTGACGGTCGGGTTGCTCACGGCAATTCCTTACCTCGTGGCGAGCATAGTCATGGTGCTGTGCGGCTGGAACTCGGATCGAACCGGGGAGCGGAGATGGCACATCGCGCTGCCGCTCTTGATTGGCGCGGCCGCCTTTGCCTGGTCGGCCTATGCGTTTGACTTGCTGGCGGCGATGCTCGCACTTTCGATCGCGACGGCTGGGATCTATGCCGCGATCGCAAGCTTCTGGTCGTTGCCGACCGCGATCCTGTCCGGCACGGGAGCTGCGGCGGGGCTGGCGCTGATCAATTCGATCGGCAACCTCGGCGGGTTCGTCGGACCGACTGTGGTTGGCGCGGCGAAGGAGGCGACAGGAAGCTTCACTCGAGCGTTGCTATTCCTTGCTGCCGCCCTCGCGCTTGGCGGCTTGCTCGCGTTGATACTCGGACAGCGCGTGCCGGCGAATGGCAGACAAAAACTTGGCCGAAAATTCGCATCTTTCAGATGAAGCGAGTTGGCCTTAACCATTGAATCTAAAGTTATATTCTTGTATTTGCCGAAAATGCGGCATCTTAATCTTGCCGTTTTCTAAGTAATTTGAACTTTTCTGCGGCAACATCATGGTAATTTAATGTATTCGAACACGAAACCCTTGACAGACTGGTTAATTTCGGCGCTCAATGCTTACCGAGGGACAGCAGTGCTGACGACGGGGGAAATCGTCGCAGCCCAGGCTGGTAAGGCTTTTTCTTCGCAAAGCTCGTAGTTCGATCGTTAGCGTTTGCGGTCTCCTTGGAGCGCGGCCAGGGAGATTGGTCTCTGTATTAGTCTCCGCGCACATAGGGGGAAGTTATGCGTACCGCCCTTACGTTAGGACTTTGCCTCATCGCGCTCTCAACCGCCGTTGCGGCACCGAAGACTAAGCTCGCCAACAAATCCAACCCGCAGGAAGTGCCCGCACCGGTCCAGACCGTGAGCCCGCGCGAAGCCTATCGGGCGAAACTCAACGACAATCTCATCACCATCATGGCGGGCAGCCCAAGCGGCACCGAGCTCACCATTGCCCACGATATTGCCGAGGTGCTCGACGACGAGAACCAGTTCCGCATCGTGCCGATGGTGGGCAAAGGCGCAGCCCAGAGCATCAAGGACGTGTTGTATTTGCGGGGCGTGGACATGGGGATCACCTACGCCAGTCTGCTCAAATACTATGCGCGCACCGGCGAACTGGGGCCCGATTTCATCGACCAGGTCGTCTATGTGGCCAAACTCTTCAACGAAGAGATTCATATTCTGGTGCGTGAGGACGTTGCCGATATCGCGGCACTGAAAGGACAACCGGTCAATCTCGGCGAAGCGGGAAGCGGCAGCGACATGATCGGCCACCTCCTGTTGGAGACGCTCGGCGTCAATGTCGACGAGCGACACTACGGCGACGCCGACGCCATCGCCAAGCTGAAATCCGGCGAACTCGCCGGCGTGGTGATGATCGGCGGCAAACCGCTGCCGGTGGCGAAGGATCTTGCGGATCTTAAAGGCATGAAGCTGCTGTCGGTCCCGTACGGGCCGACGCTCGAGGCGGATTACTATCCCACAACGCTCACCCATGAGGATTATCCCTCGCTGATCGGCGATGGCCAGACCGTGGATACGGTCGCGGTCTGCGCGGTTCTGATCGCGTTCAATTGGGACAAAGACAGCGAGCGCTATAAGCGCGTGGCGCGCTTCGTCAATGCCTTCTTCGGCAAGTTCGACGCGTTCCTCGCCGAGCCGCGTCACCCAAAATGGCGCGAGGTGAATTTCGCCGCAACGCTCGAAGGCTGGCATCGGTCTCCCGCTTCGCAAGCCTGGATCGACCGCGCCAAGGCATCGACCGTGGTCGCCTCGCGCGACGCGAGAGACACGCCATCGAAAAAGAGCTTTGACGCCTTTCTAGCGCAGACGGCGCAAGCCGGTACGCCGACCAATGATGCCGAGCGCGCCGATCTGTTCCGCGCCTTTCTCGCCTGGCAGAAGAGTCAAGCCAATGCAAACTAACCTCAAGGTGCGCGCAATGTCCCGCGTCAACGTCATCGCGATGGAGGGTGTCATGGGCCAAATCGATCGCAGTCCAACCGACTACATCATGCCGCCGAGAAAACTTTCCGAGAGACTGACAGCCGTCGCCAACGGCGAAGCCGGCGAAACGGGTGAGGAGCCGACAGCGTCGCTGATGGCGCAGCGCTTCGCTCCGGAGGCCGCGGCCAATGATGCGATCCCGGTATCCGACGCGCCCCAAGTGGAGCCACTGCGCGCCAGAGCGCGAAGCGCGGCTGAGCTCGACCCGGCAGAGCCGAGGCGGTTTGCAACGCCCGCCATCGTGGCCGGGCTGATCGTCACGACCATTCTGTCAGGGGTGGCGGCGGGCGTCGTTGCCTGGAAGAGCGGCATGAAGCTCCCGGTTTCCTTCACCATCATACATCGCGATAGCCCGCAGATGGAGGCATCGACGGTGTCTCATGCGCTGGAAACGGTGCTGCCAAAGCAAGATGTGCTGATTCCCAGAGTGGCGCTGACTGCTCCAATCAGCCTCGACGCTACCGCCGGGCAGGAAGTCCCGTTCGCTTTGACGCTGGACAGCGCCGAGCCGCTGCCGTCGCGGAGCACGCTCGTCATCAGCGGCCTGGCGGACGCTATGAGCCTTTCGGCGGGACGCCCGTTTGGCCAGACGGAATGGAGCCTGACGCCTGGCGAGATCGGCGAGTTGAGCTTGAGCGTTCCAGCAAATGCAAGCGGACAGCATGATCTCAGGGTCACCCTGCTGACCGCGGACGGAACCGAGATCGCACACGCGGCCACGCATCTGCTGGTCGCGAATGCCACGAACGCGCTCGTATCGCGGCCAGACGAGAAAGGCCGTATCGACGAACTCATCGCGCATGGCCGCAAGATGATCGATGTCGGCTATTTCGCTGGAGCGCGGGCCTATTACCGGCGCGCCGCGGAAGCCGGCAGCGGCGAGGCGTCATTCGCGCTTGCTGCCACCTACGACCCCGCGTTGATCGAGGAGATGGGCGCGCAGGGCATCAAACCTGACATTGGGGAAGCGCGGACCTGGTATGACCGAGCCCGCAAGCTCGGCGTCAAAGAGGCCGACGCCGAGCTTGCGCGACTCGACGCACTCCCGGCTGCGGCTCCGCAACCGCAGGCCGGCGTGGTTCTGCCGCCGCCGCAACCGACCTCGGCCGAAGATGGCAACCCGGACTGGGTTGAGATGTCAGGATCGGCGAATTTGCGGGAGAGCCCGTCGGTGAAATCGCCGGCGCTCAAAGTCGTGCAGCGCGGAACCCGCGTGCTCGCCGTTGGCCGGCAAGGGAGTTGGGTGCACATCACCGACCCCGCGACCAAAGACGACGGTTGGGTCTATCAGCGCTATCTGGATACGTTCGCGCAGTAACCCGACTGTCGATCACTCCGCCGCTGACTTGCCCTGCGGCGCATCGGCTGCCTGTTTGCCGCTCATGAAGGTGGTCGAGGCATTGGCGATCGGCTGGGTCGAGTCCATCTTGATGGTGCGCGGCTCGCCTTTGGCGGCTTCGACCGCCTGCTTCAGATCGACCATGCGGATCGACTGATCGCTGTGGGTGCGGAAGTACCAGCGAAGATTTTTCAGGTCGGCGACGGATGTCCATTCGGTGATCTCGTCAACTGGCTTGCCGATTGCCGAATTGACAACCGAGCCTTCCGGGATGTCGAAC
>Ga0105243_10004608_pt1 | contig 10869 bp, 6 predicted proteins | sample KBSM34metaG_FD_81525 | JGI IMG/M metagenome (GOLD analysis project Ga0105243, IMG submission 81525) | Miscanthus rhizosphere microbial communities from Kellogg Biological Station, Michigan, USA - KBS M3-4 metaG | ecosystem: Host-associated > Plants > Roots > Rhizosphere > Soil | place: Michigan...
ACCGTGAGTGGCACCCCGGCAAGTGGCAAAGTTCTAACCGCCAGCAGCGCAAGTGCAGCCTCATGGCAAAGCCCCACCACAAACGCCTGGCAGTTTAACGTCAAAAGTGCGCCATATAACGCAGCTGGCGACGGCACCACTAATGATACCGCTGCAATTCAGGCAGCCATTGATGCAGCCGCAACCTATGCAGCCGCTAACAATGGCTATGCTGAAGTTCTCTTTCCGCCCGCTACCTACCTTGTATCTTCTGCTGCACGCACCGACCGCAGCGGCAATGCCCAGCTGGCACTTCCTATAGTCAGCGTAACGAGCAATAAGGTAACGCTAGCACTCATCGGCGTTAGTGACGCTGCTTCCATGCCGCACTGGAATGCCACAACCGCACAGAAAAATGGCGTCATGATCAAGTCTACCTGGAATGCCACCGACCTCTCGGGCACATCCAACGAAGGAAGTGTTATTGGGGGCCCAACATTACCAAACGGCTACGTTTCGGGCGCTAATTACTCAAACTGCAACATTGTCATTCAGGGTATTCAGATACAAGTGCCATTTACGAGTCGTGGCTCCGACACCTCAGGTATAGACTTGCGTGGTATGGCAAACGCTCATCTTGAAAACGTTTCTTTCTTCCCGGCCGCAACGCCAACACAGCTCAACGGCACGTACACTACACCGGGTTGGGCTTTTGGTATCGCAATGCCCGTTCCAGGCAACAACGACCTTTCGGTGCTTCGCAATGCAAGCGTCGAGGGCGCAACCTACGGTTTTTACCTTGGTGAGCACCTCACTGCTGACCGCCTTGCAGCCATTTACTGTTACACAGGCATACTCAATGGCCCCTTCTTTAGCTCAGTTGGACAATTCCATCATAACGTCATTAATAGTGCGAGCGTCGAAGCGTGCGTTAACGGCATCCAGACCGTTGCAAGCGGCAAAATCGTCGTCAATAGCCTCTCTGTCGAAGGGAGTATGAACCACGTAGTGGACAGCACTGGCAATGCCACTGGCCTCATTAACCTCGGTGGCATCATAAGCACCATTAATGTATCTGACCCAACTGGTATCAAGGTAACGTATATCGACAGCAAGCCTGGCGCCGCCACGGCACCAACTATGTCAGCATCGGCAAGCGCCTTTCGTAACCCATTCTGGCGCGACGCTGCCGTACAGGTCAACAACGGAACAGCTACTGTCAGTAATGTGAGTGTTGATGGCGCAACCATCTTGACAGGTCCCGGCCACGTTATCGTGCCGTCCGGCAAAAAGATCACCGTCACCTACTCAGGCGGCACACCAACGTGGTCTTGGACACTTCTATAAGAGCAGTCTGATTATCTTGCGCCGAGCAGCAAGCCAATCTTAGTGATTGGCTCATGCTGAGGGCCAAGTGTCGTTAGCTGCGCATCAGAAACGCCCATCTTTTGAGCAGCCCTACGAAATAGCCTCATATCTACCGCACCTATCAATAGTGCAGTTTTAAGCGCCGCTTCAACGTCGAGGTATGCTCGCATTTCATCAACGTCCGTCAAGTAACGCATCACAACCTCTGCACCCCAACCATAGTTAGCTACCCGTGATGGCGCTATGGCGACGTATTGCTCGAATAAGGTTTGTACGTACGGAGCGACAAGGCTGCTATCGGGCGACAGGCCACGCGGAATATCGCCGTGACTCTGCAAGCCTTCGATTGCAGCACGATACACTTCGCCAGCCTTCTGGGGATCATGTTTAGGAGCACCTTCGCGAAACCTGCCGCGCACATAAGCTAGTACTTTCCGCGCATCGCTTCCCCAGCCTTCGGCCTTTGCATCCACATTTGGCAAAATATCTTTTGACCACGTACCCTGCGGGAGTCGTGGCATATCGAGCCCGGCAGGCATGACCACTTTCTGTAAACCGTGGTATTTTAAGAGCGCTTCGACATCCTGTATATGCAAAGCCAGCTCAGCAGTATTGACGCTCAAAAAGCGGCCTTTTTCATCTGCAGCTCCAAGTCCGCTTCGCTCAGTTGCATATCGCGCTGTAATCAACGAGCGCACTATAAAAGTCTGTATACCTTCAAGGACCTTTGGTAACTTATCAGCAGGGACGAGCCGCTCGGCATAGTCGGTCATCCAAGGATCGAGATGCTCATACGAGCGTCGTTTACTGCGCTTTTTTCGAGTCAAACCTGCCGTCTCAATCGCTATTCGCTCAGCGGTTATGGGCTTTCTACTACGCATTGCCAGGTTGCACAAGAGTACATCGCCAACCTCAAGCCCCAGCTCACTGGCCAGGTGCCGGCCATCACTGACGCGTTGTTTATACGCCACAAGTTCTTGCATGGCATCTGCCAAATAGAGCCGCGCAAACGTTCGTATACGGCCCTCAGTCAAGTCTTTGTCCTTACCATATTTCGCGCGCATATCAGCCACGACATCATGGTAGGTTGTCAGTGCCGTGACAGGATCAGCCGGATGATAATACGCCAGGTGCGCGTACAAACCAACGTTCTCAGCCGAAATCTCATTGACGTCGCCAGCCAACGTAGTAACTGCCCGGCAGACTTGCTCATATTCTTGGATAGGGGTCTTTTTATTATTTTTGAGCACCAGGCTGCGCACTTTTTCCATACCACTGCGATTTCCACCGGGCACAGAGGCAAGGTCTTGCGCCGTAACACGCTCAGGAAGCTGCGGCGAGGAACGCAATCGTACCTGCCCTGGCTGTACAGATGTGTTTTGTTGAGTGCGAGCAATCCACTGTTCAATTTTTGCAATAGGGTCCTGGGGATATAGGCGACAGAGCTCACGCACCCGGCCAGGAGTGATATCGTGGCTTGTTGCATAGAACCCCTGAACAGCCTCGTAAAAGGAAGGGTTGTGCCACACAACCAGCTTGGGTGATTGTGCAAATCGCTGGCCAGCAAGTATTACGACATCTTGCGCAAATATCTCAAACAGCAACCCCGCCTGCTCTTTCTCTTCACGCGAAAGAGGATCCTGACGAATCCCCCGGACCCCCCTCAGAGTCCGCGCACGGCCCAACACTAGACTCACTCTCCGCACACTATCGACGTATAAGTCGGGTGGCACAAGCGCCGGCAGGTCAGGCACCCCTGATAAGTAACTCATGTACTCCATGGTGGGTACAGAGGTCGCGCCGCCCAAAACGATCGTGCCCACGCGTACCGCTTGGCGTAGCACCTCCCATGCTACCTGCGGATCTTCAGGCAAGTGCGTTGGTTCACCCTCAACAAATGGCTCAGTGAGCATGGGGATTGCTATCGATGGAGTAAGTTCAGGGGATGGGCCACTTTTTTCGGTCATGCGTCTATGGTGGCATGGCCTTTTTATAAGATCAAGAAGGTTTGTGCGTCATAGAAAATTACTGGCGCCCAACCCCAACATCGAGTACCGCCTGCTTGTACTGATCGTACGCCGGCTTTTTTGAGCCATCAGGGCGACGCATGCCAAACCCACCTTCATTACTATGGTCCTCGAGTTGCTCGTCTGTGTCTGAATGCACAAATAATGGACCCACATTACGCTTACGGTACCAGGCCTCTACACCATCGCTAATAATAGCCGCTTGTTGTGATTCAGTAACATGGTCAGGGCGTGCCCACCTTGTGCGCGTTGCGCGCAGACCTTCGGTGCTAGCACCATACTCTGTTGCCCAGATTTCTTTAGTATCCCAGCCATTTTTTTCCATGACTGTCCGCAAATTATACTTTTCATCTCCGTTATCTACCGTATAGAACGCGTTATAGTCGGCAGCCAAAGTCGGCAATACGGGCCAACTGTACGGGTGGATGCCAATTCCAGTAAACAAATCTTTTTCTAGGTGTGGCAAAACCGTACCTAGGTAGTCACTCTGGCGCATACCTTTTGGATATCGCGGCTCAAACATTGGAGACAGCCCGCCAGTTACAATGGCGCAATCGCTGTTGAATTGCCTAATGTTCCATGCTGCTGCGTTTGCGATGCGCGCATATGCCAAAGGGTCAACATACAGCTTGCCATCTGACTGGGCGCTCTTCCAGTAACCGCTCAGATTTGGCTCGTTCCATATTTCCCAACCACGAATATTTTTGCCAGCAAAATGGTGTGCGATTGCACCCGCAAAGTGGCCAAACTCTTCAGGGTCTCGCGGCTCACATTTTTGAGCTGCCTGTTCGTTTTTTGCTGCAGCAGCGCACGCTGGATCACGAGCCCATGCTGGGGTATAGGCAACCATCGCCAGTATCTTAAGGCCGTGTGCACTCGAAGCCTCTACAAGACGATCATATTTCTCCCAGTCATACGTATCGGCATCAGTGGGCTGAATTGCGGGCCAGCTAAAGTCAACTCGAACCCACGTCGCCCCAAGCGCATCGATATCTTGCAAGCGACGTTCTAGGTCATTAGGCTTCATCCATATAAGTGTTGCACTTGTGGCGATTCCTGACTCATTACGAGTTGCGGCACGTGCCGGTGTTGGCAGCGTCATAATTGTTGCGCATGCCAATATTGCAAGAGCTTTAAACCCTGTTAAATATGGCCTGCCTATCTGTTTGCGAATAGTATTACGGTTTTGCATACCCCGGGATTATAGCAACTTTTGCAAGAAAAATATGGGAACTTTTCCACATGCTCCTTAATTGCTTCCTCCGGAATGAGAGGCATTTCTATCTGGAATAAAAATTATATGAAAAGTGCACTCATTTAATATTCACGTAACATATCTTCACTACATTGAACCTGCGATATATGTATCGCATGCGTTGTGAATAAGCAGGACTTTTTGCCATTATTACGTTCCGTCAAATACCGCGTCCAATTATCATTGTTGCCACAATTGTGGGGCTTGGTGCCATCCTACTCGTAAGCCAGAATGCACTTGCCCACCAATTAGACAACTGGAAACTTTTGCCGCACAAACAATCACTGAGCGAGCTTTATTTTACTGAGCACAAGCAGCTTGCTGCTGTCTCAAATACCAACAACCCTATAGCGCTCTCATTTACCGTTCGTAATCGCGAAGTCAGGACAACTGCATACACATTCACCATTACTGGCAAAAATGCCAGGAGCGGTGCAACATACCAGTTTGGCGGAGGTGCCTTTTCTGTCGATAGCAAACAGGCGCACGTCGAGCAGCAACAATTGGCAATGCCAAATGAAGATGGGCGCATCGTCCTCACCGTTACCATATCTTACAAGACAACCGACTACGGTCACACCACCACCCAAACGCAATCAATATATCACTGGGTCACCAGAATCACACCGCCCCCTCCACCGCCAGCCGAAGAGCCATCATATGACGATGAATATTACGAGGAAGATCTATGAACCAGCTAGAATCACGAAAAAAAGTTGCCATTGTCATTCCCTGCTATAACGAAGCTGGTAGCATCGCCCATGTTATTCGTCAGTTTACCGAAGATCAACGCATCCAGAGCCAAATCGACACCTCAATCTATGTCATTGACAATAATTCCAGCGATGACACCTCCGAAATCGCGCGCGAGGCCGGAGCTATTGTGCTGTTTGAGGGCAAAAAAGGCAAAGGCAATGCACTCCGCACCGGCTTTAACGCTATTGCCGACGACATCGATTATGTTGTCATGCTCGATGGCGACGACACCTACAGCCCTAAAGAAGTGCTTCGTTTGATAGAGCCGCTCTACAGTGATTTTTGTGATGTCGTTATTGGTTCACGCCTTGAGGGACACATTCAGAATGCCGCCATGACTAAGCTCAACGGCCTTGGTAATAAGTTCTTCACAAGCGCTGTGCGCGCCCTTTACGGCGCTAATGTCACCGATGTCTTAACAGGATATTTTGCGTGGAAGAAGTCGGCCCTTGACCTCATGAAACCGCATATCATCAGCCAAGGATTTGCTATTGAAATGGAAATGATCACCAAAATGGCTCGACTCGGCCTCCAATTGAGCGCCGTACCGATCAGCTACCACCCGCGCACGGGCGAATCCAGTCTTCACCCATTTGGCGATGGCTCACGCATCTTAATGATGCTCCTCCGCAACATCACATGGCGTGCGCCAAAAGAAACCGCTCAGCCTGCTGCCACAAATGGCAAAACTACATTTGCTGCCCGCAAGATTGTTTTTGTCAGCGATGCTATATATCCCTATATGAAGGGCGGAAAAGAGAAACGCCTTCACGAAATTTCCAAAGGCCTCGCTGCTATGGGACATGACGTACACATCTATACCATGCACTGGTGGCAAGAATCTGACACCGTTAAGTATGAACATGGCGTATATATTCACGCACTCTGTAAACATCACGAAATGTACCATGGCGATCGACGAACCATTAGTGAAGGCATTTTGTTTAGCTTGGCATGCCTGAAATTACTGCGGGTTAAATTTGACGTTCTCGACGTTGACCACATGCCTTTCTTCCCGATCTTCACAACCTGGCTTGTATGTGTCCTTCGCGGAAGAAAGCTATACGCAACATGGCATGAGGCACTATCTCGTCAAGAGTGGGTCAGCTACATGGGCCAAAGTGGCGGATTTCTTGCCTCGCTCGTAGAGCGCTTTAGTATTCGCTTGCCACATCATATAACAGCTGCATCAGCACAAACCAAAGAGCTACTGGCGTCTGTGCATGGACGAGACCAACGTGTTGCGCTTGTTGCCTCGGGTATCGATACCGTCCTCCTAGAGAGTGTAGAGCCCGCCGATGTACAGTGCGACGTGCTATACGTGGGAAGGCTCGTGAAAGATAAAAATGTCGATAAGCTTATTGACGCCGTACAAATAGTCTCGCAAGATCATCCGGCAATGCGCTGCCTTATCGTTGGCAAAGGGCTGGAGCAAAATCGCCTCCAAAAACAAGTCAAGCGCCTAGGCCTTGAAGATACGGTGCAGTTCCTCGAACCTTTTAATGAAGCACGAGACATTTACGCCTACATGAAGGCTGCCAAGGTATTCTGCTCGCCATCTGTGCGAGAAGGGTTTGGCATCGTATCACTCGAAGCGCTGGGCTGTGGCACACCCGTCATTACGAGCAATAGCCCCGGCAATGCCGCGCGGCACCTTATTCAAAATGACCGAAACGGCAGCGTTGTGCCTAGCACGGCTGAAGGACTTGCAAAAGCCATTGACCGCTGGATATCAACGTCTGAAAAACCAAGTATTGCGCCCGGTATCAATCGCTACGATTGGCGCGAACTTGCTCAGGAGCAGTCAGAGATATATAGCCTATGAACATACTGCACGTAACAAAAAAATATCCTCACGCGCTTGGTGGCGACGCCGTTGTTGTCTCGCACCTTGAAGCAGAACAAAAAAAGGCCGGCCATACAGTCACCATCTTAACCTCACGATGCGACGACATTATTCGCGCGCAGCACGTCTACATGTTTGGCCTCAGTGATACGGCCGAAGCACTTGACAGTATCACAATACGGCGCCTGCTATCTCTGGTCAGTTTGTTTTTTGTTTCATTTGCCTTCTTGCGTCGACACAAACCTGATGTTATCCATACTCACTCTGTTGATATGGCTTTTTTTGTTTCATTTGCTGCGCGGCTCTACGGTATACCACTCATCCATACCTTCCACATTGTGACCTTCTACAATCAGGCGCAACATGTCATTCGGCGCAAAACTGAATTATGGCTTGCGCGGCAAGCACACCCTACTTCGGTAACTGCACCCAATAATTTTGATGTCGAACAGCTTCGCGAACATGGTCTGCCTCAGGCAACTGTACTGCCAAATGGCGTCGACATCTCATTCTGGCGGCCGCCGAGCCCACCCCAGAAGACAGACGCATTTACTTTTTTTAGCGTCGGACGACTTGAGCACCAAAAGGGATACCCTACGTTGCTCGAAGCAGTTGCCGAACTCAAAGCCGACTGGCCCGGAGCATTCCGGGTTTTGGTAGCTGGTGAGGGGTCTCAAAAAACGCAGCTTGCTAGCTATGCAAAGAGTCATGACCTTGAAGACATTGTTCAGTTTGTAGGACGCAAGAGTCCCGACGAAATACGTGCACTCCTACACAACTCACAGGCGGCAATTTTTCCATCGCTTTATGAGACGACTCCACTCACCCTTCTCGAAGCATGGGCCGCTGGCCTCCCTGTTATTATGACGCCCGTTGGCATCTTGCGCGGTGCATCTATTAATTTTGATGCAGCGTTTGTGACGCCAATCGAAGATGCGACTCAACTTGCCAAAACTATGCGTCATTGCCTTGAGGACGAGACGCACCGCAGGCAGGTTGCTGTTAGCGGGCAGCAAGAGGCCACCAAATACGCCTGGCCAGCCATCGCAGAGCAAGCAGAACAATTATACCGAGGAGCCCTATGAAATACCGACCAAAACATCTCATTCAGATAAGTGCCTACTACCCACCCCACCTTGGAGGACAAGAAAACGTCGTGTACGACTTAGCGCAGCAGCTTGCCAAGCGAGGCCATCATGTTGAGGTCCTCACATCAGATCAGGGCGGTGGCAAGCCTCACTCACTTGACGGCGACGTGCTCGTGCAACGCTGCAAAAGCTTTGTCTTTGGGCACGCTCCCGTTATGATGCAATTTCCGTTCAAATTGCTTCGAGCCATTCGTGAGCATTCAATTGTACACATCCATATCGGGCAGGCTTTCACGCCAGAGATTGTCTGGCTGCTGGCCAAATTACGAGGCTTCCGCTATATCGCTGAACTACACATCGACTTCCAGCCCACTGGCCCAGCAGGTTTTTTACTGCCGCTCTACAAGCAATATGTCCTAAAGCGCGTCCTGCAGTCTGCTGATGCCGTATTAACGCTCAACGAAAAAACGCTCAACTTGGTACGTAATGAATATGAGCGCACAGGACCGACGCAGGTCATTAGTAACGGGATCGAGGAGCGCTATTTTACCCTCGACCGGAAAGCGTTCACAAAGAAGCCGCCAAAGACATTGCGCCTTGTATATATTGGGCGGCTCAGCAAGCAAAAAAATATCATTCCTTTGCTACACGCTATCGCAGGGACACATCACATGGTTCACCTTGATCTTATTGGAGATGGCGAAGAGCGTGAGCTTATCGAGCAGACTATTGCGTCGCTTGATCTTTCTAATGTCACCATGCACGGACGACTGCCCCGGGATAAAGTCCTCGACTACTACGCCAAGTCCGATGCATTGGTCATGCCATCACTCTATGAGGCGCAACCACTCGTACTGCTCGAGGCAATGGCAGCCAGGATCCCCATCATTGGCACAGACGTTATTGGTGTCGCCGAGCATTTGGATGGCGCGGGCATAATCGTTGCCCCTACCATTTCCGGCCTTAAGCAAGGTATTGATCGTTATTTTACCGAATATAATTCATTGCCCGACAAAGTCAAACAAGGCTACGAAAAAGCCGAAAGACTTCGCTGGAGCAATGTACTGACCGACTATGAGGAGCTCTATGAAGCAGTCGCGCAACGTTAGTTTTCGCGTCATTATTGGTGGGCTAACCGGCGGACTACTCACAGTAAATCTTTTAGCATGGCTCATGCAAGTAACTACATGGTGGCCACTACAGGTACTCCTTTTTGCTCTCTTCTGCTTTTTGCCAGGCATCGCGTTTTTGAGAGCGCTCCGTATCTCGCCACACAAAGAGGGTCCATCATACGTTCTCTACTGCTTCGGTATTAGTTTACTTGTGCTCATGGTGAGCGGCCTTATAGCCAACCAAATCTTTCACACCCTCACGCCTCATCCTTTGAGCGTACTTCCACTATTGGCAACCTGGGACGTTATCATGCTCTGCATACTATGGCTGGGGATGTACACCAATCGAGATGAAGCCACCATTCCGACGATACGTTGGCGAACAGTATCTTGGAAGACATACACTATGATCATCGCCGCCAGCCTTGCCCCGCTGCTTGCAGGCCTGGCGACTTTTCGCGTTAACAATGGGGGCGGCGCAGGGTTTAGCCAAGTTGTGCTATTGCTCTTGGCTGGTATCCTTGTATTTGGTGTTATTGCCCGAAAACACCTTCGCGACGGTACGCTTATGTGGGCCGTCTTCTGTATTGGCCTCGCCGTATTGCTCATGACATCTCTGCGGGGCTGGGATATTATCGGGCACGACATTGAACGTGAGTTTCGCGTCTTTAGCCTGACACACGATCGGCAACACTGGGACATCGCTGCCGATCGCGGCCCTTACAATGCCTGCCTCAGCATTACCATCTTGCCCGAGGTAATAAGCCGCCTGGTCAACGTATCAGGCCTTGTTGTGTTTAAAGGCATCCTGCAAGTCATCTTTGCAGTCTGTGGCTGCGTCGTATTTACGATAGTGCGGCGCTATGCATCAAGGCTCGGTGCCTTTGTTGGTGCAGCACTCTTTATCTGCTACCCAACCTTCATCAATGACTCAGCGATGCTTACAAGACAAGGTGTGGCCTATGTTTTTTTTGCACTGGCATTATTGGTTCTTGTACGTCGGCAAAAAAGTGAGCAATGGAAACTTATTTTCTTGCTGTGCTCGATGGGCTCAGTACTTTCACATTATTCAACTGCATATATGTACGTTGGACTATTCGCAGCAGCCACAGTGATCAAGTTTCTTGTGACGCGTTGGCGTGAATGGCGTGAAAATACATCGCTCAAGCATACCTATCAAAGCGTACTGTCACCACGATTTGCCGTGATAGTTTTCCTTATGACATTTGCCTGGTATACACAAATTACCGTAACTTCAGGTGGCCTAACTGATACCCTCAAGTCCTCGATTGCTAATATCCCTAAGGTTTTTAGTGGCGATAATAAATCTTCGGATACTTCAACTGCACTTTTATTTGCCAGCCCTCGGACATCAGCCGATCTGTATTCGTCATATCTTACGACCTCGGTGAAAGGTGGCAAGCTGCCCGACGCCAAA
>Ga0105243_10004610_pt1 | contig 10867 bp, 12 predicted proteins | sample KBSM34metaG_FD_81525 | JGI IMG/M metagenome (GOLD analysis project Ga0105243, IMG submission 81525) | Miscanthus rhizosphere microbial communities from Kellogg Biological Station, Michigan, USA - KBS M3-4 metaG | ecosystem: Host-associated > Plants > Roots > Rhizosphere > Soil | place...
CGGCAGCCGCCGCCAGCCCCGCACCCATCCCCACCGCGGAGTCCAGCGCGCTCGAGACCACCACCGGCACACCGTGCTCCGCCAATTCGGCGGCGAGACTCAGCAGTGCCCGCATGCCGCCGAGGGGCGCGACCTTGACCACCGCCACGTCGGCACCGCCCGCGCGCACGACCCTCATCGGATCCTCCGCCCGGCGGATGCTCTCGTCCGCGGCGATCCGCACCCGCGCGCGACCGGACGCCGCCGCGTGATCGGCCAGGCGCCTACGCAATTCGACCAGTTCGGGGACGGAGGCGCACGGCTGCTCCGCGTACTGGAGCGGTCCATCCGAGGACAGCGCCAGCAATGCCTCCTCCGCCTCGTCGAGACCCCACCCACCGTTCGCGTCGACCCGCACGTGCTCGATCTGCGCACGGACCGCCTCGACCCGCGCGAGGTCCTCGGCGAGCGACCGCCCCCGCTCGGCGACCTTCACCTTCGCCGTCCCCGCGCCGGGGAACCGGGACAGGATCTCGGGCACCCGCGCCGCCTCCACCGCGGGCACGGTCGCGTTGACGGGCACCATCGCGCGCAGCGGCGCGGGCGGGCCCAGCCAGGCGGCCTCGATCGCGGAGCGGAGCCAGGAGGCGGCCTCGGCGTCGGCGTATTCGGGGAATGGGGCGAACTCGCCGAAGCCTGCGGGCCCGCGCAACAACAGCACCTCGCGAGTGGTGATGCCGCGGAAGCGGACTCGCATCGGAAGGCTCACCACGACGGCGCCCTCGCGAAGCTCGGACAGTGGCGGCAGCGGCACCGGTTCGCCGCTCATGACGCGGCGTCCACGAACGCCTCGCCCCGCAGCAGCGGGACCACGGCGCTGGTGTCGAGCTCGGCGGCGATGTCGACGTCCTCGCCGAATCCCTTGTCGACGAGCTCCCGGCCGCTCGCGCAGTCACGCAGCCTGTCCCTCAGGTCGCCCTCGGCCGCGGCGAAAGCCTCGGCGGCCGCGCGGGCCTCCGGAGACGCCGCCCCCGCACCCAACGCCCCGAGCGCACGGAGCACCGCGCCCGCACCCCACAGATCCTCCAGGCCAGGGCGGATGTCCCCATCCGGCCAGCGCTCCCCCGCCGCGATCACCGCCACACGCGGCGGCCGGGCCGCTCCGCCCCGAGCCGAGAGCCAGTGCGCCACGGCGGTGGCGTTGCGCAGCGAGGCCCCCACCACCTCGACCCCGGCCTCGGCCAGCCCGAAGGACAGCGCGGATCCGTTCGGGGACGGCAGCACCAGCCTGTGCCCGCGCGTATCCGGCAGCCGACCAGGGCCGAAGGCGGCCCGGACCGAACCGGGCGAGAGGCTCACGTCGCCCGGCACCGCCCGTGATCGGCCGACCGCAACGGTCGCACCGCGTTCGGCGGCGTAGCCGGCGGCGGACGCGGGGTCCCATCGATAGGGGTACACGCCCACGCCGCCGTCCAGCGCGACGGTCAGCGTGGTGGTGAACGACAGCACGTCGACGACGACCGCGACGTCGCAGTCCTCGATCAGGGCAGCGGCGCCCGCCGGTCCCCAGTCGAACCGGAGTCGGTACGCACCCTGACGGTGAGCGGGAAGCATGCCGTCATCCTCGCACCTGACCTCATGGCCGGCCCGGCAGCAACACCACCATCGGCGCCTCGCGGTCGGGCGGGGCCTATCCTTGGCGATCGTGACCTTCAATCCGCAGCTGTGGCGTCCGGTTCCCGGGTTCGAGAACCTCACCGATATCACCTATCACCGGCACATCACGCAGGGCACCGTCCGCGTCGCCTTCAACCGTCCGGAGGTGCGCAATGCGTTCCGGCCGCACACGGTCGACGAGCTGTACGCCGCCCTCGACCATGCCCGGATGACCTCCGATGTGGGCGCGGTGCTGCTGACCGGCAACGGTCCCAGCCCCAAGGACGGCGGCTGGGCGTTCTGCTCGGGAGGCGACCAGCGCATCCGCGGACGCAGCGGCTACCAGTACGCCGCGGGCGAGACCGCCGACACCGTGGACAAGGCGCGCGCGGGCCGGCTGCACATCCTGGAGGTGCAGCGCCTGATCCGTTTCATGCCGAAGGTGGTGATCTGCCTCGTCAACGGCTGGGCCGCGGGCGGCGGGCACTCGCTGCACGTGGTGTGCGACCTGACCCTGGCCAGCCGCGAACACGCCCGGTTCAAGCAGACCGATGCGGACGTCGGCAGCTTCGACGGCGGATACGGCAGCGCCTATCTCGCGAAGATGGTGGGGCAGAAGTTCGCCCGCGAGATCTTCTTCCTCGGTGATGCGTACACCGCCGAGCAGATGCATCAGATGGGCGCGGTCAACAAGGTCGTCGACCACGCCGAGCTCGAGGACGTCGCGCTGGAGTGGGCCGAGAAGATCAACGGCAAGTCCCCGCAGGCGCAGCGGATGCTCAAGTACGCGTTCAACCTGGCCGACGACGGCCTGGTCGGCCAGCAGCTGTTCGCCGGCGAGGCCACCCGGATGGCCTACATGACCGACGAGGCCGTCGAGGGCCGGGATGCGTTCCTGGAGAAGCGCGATCCCGACTGGTCGCCGTACCCCTGGTACTTCTAGGCGGCCTACAGCCCGAGCGCCTGACGCAACGTGGGCCATGCCTTGGGCAGCTGGTCCTTCCAGTACGCCCAGGCGTGGACGCCGGTGGGCTCGTAGTCGACGGTGGCCGGGATGCCCAACTCCCGCAGCTTTCGGTCGAGCCGCTTGGTGCACTGGTTCGCCGCCGCCTCGATGGCCCCGCCGACCACGATCCGCTCGGCATCGGTGCCTGGGCCCTCGTGCCTGCCTGCGATACCCGTGGCGACCGACATGTAGATGGGCTTGCCGCGCAACGCCTCCGCGTGACGCACCGTGTCGTGCGCTTCCCACTCGGGACCACCAGGGACACCCCACAGGTTGGCCGGGTCCCCGCCACGCGAGGACACCGTGACCTGCGTGCTCAGCCGACCGATGTCGTCGGTGGTCGAGTAGCAGCCGCTGAAGACCGCGATGCCGCGGTACAGGTCGGGGTGCCGGTGCGCGAGCATCATCGCACCCTGGGCGCCCATCGAGTTGCCCGCGATCGCGTTGACGCCGTTGGTCTTCAGCCGGGCGTTGATCAGTGGCGGCAGCTCCTTGGTGATGAAGGTCTCCCACTTGTGCAGCCCGATCTTCGGATCGCGCTTGTCCCAGTCGGTGTAGAGGCTGGCCACCCCGCCGTTGGTCATGACCACGTTGGCGTTCTTGTCGGCGAAGAACTTCGGGGCATCGGTCATGTACATCCACCCGCTCTGGTTCTCGTCGGCACCGACGCCCTCGAGCATGTACAGGGTGGGCCGCGGGACGCTGCCGTCCGCGGGGAGCAGCACGTCCACGCCGACCTCGCGGTGCAGCGCGGGCGAGGCGATGAGGAACCGCGCGACCCGTTCCGAGGTGAACTTCTCCGAGACGATCGACGGGGTGACGATGTCGTCGCGCAGCGGGGGTATCGGCCCCGGATCGTCGCGCCCCCACTCGGGCATCGTCGATCCGGAGGTGACGCTGCCCGAGTCCGAGCTGCCGCCCGCGCTGCCCGAATCCGAGCTGCCCGAACTGCCCGCGCTACCCGAGTCACTGCCCGTGCCCGGTGCCGCGACGGCCTCGCCCGAGCCTGCCAACACCGCGATCGCGACCAGGGCCACACCCATTGCCCGGCCCAACGCAGGACGACGACACGCGAAATTCATGGACTCCCCCAGCCTCGACGTTGTCGATCGGATGCGGGCACCAGACGGCCCGGACCGCCGGCCTCCTTGGCGGCGGCACCGATCGCCGAGACGGTACCGCGTTCGGGTGGGCCGCGCAGGGGAATTCGTTCGCCACTGTCACGAATCTCGCGCCCGCGACCGACACCGGATCGGGCACACTGAACGCATGGGCGTCGACCGCGAAGAGCCTGCACCCGAACACCGTCGGCCCGACGGTGTCACCGACGCCGAGATCGCCGCCGCCGGGCGGGTCTCCGAGGCCCTCGAGACGGTCGAGCGGGCCCGCGGGCACCTGTACGGGTTCCACCAACTCATCGGGCACGCGCACCTGCAGCTCGCCGAGGCGGTCGATATGCTGCGCGCGGCCGGCCACGGTGAGCGGGCCGACAAGCTCCTCGAGGAGCTGGTCGGCCGGAACGTGCTGGCGGGCCGCTGGACCTTTCAGGTGGTGGAGGAGTTCGACGACGGGTACTGGTCGGAATTCCGCGAGCACGAGCAGGCGGTGCGCGAGGAGCTGCTCGGCGGGCGCAGGCACCTGTACGAGGCGGAGATGAAGCAGCGCAGACGGACACCGGGCAGGCCCGGGCACGAGGCCCGACCCGCGGAGCAGGAGTGAGCATGGAGATTCTGAGCAGCCGGACGATCCTGCGGCCGGCCGACTATCCGACCACCCTGGCGTTTTACGCGCAGACCCTGGAGCTCGCGGTCGCGCGCGAGTATCCGGGCGGCACCGTGTTCTTCGCCGGGCAGGGATTGATCGAGGTCGCCGCCCACGGCGCATCCGGGGTGAGCACCCGCTTCGACGGTGCCCTCTGGTTTCAGGTTCGCGACCTCACGGCCACGCAGACGGAACTGGTGCTCAAGGGCGTGCAGATCATCCGGGAGGCGCGGCAGGAACCGTGGGGCCTGTACGAGTTGTGGATAGCCGACCCCGACGGCGTCCCGATCGTGTTGGTGCAGATCCCGGCGGACCACCCGATCCGGAGGGACGGCCGCCCGGCCCCCTAGCCGGTTGCGGCACCGATTCTCTCGGCGCGGCGCCGTTGACGACCGAGGCCCTCGCAGCGGACGATTCGTGCACGCGGAACCCATCGACCCCGAGGTCACCGATGAGCACAGCTGCTCGGCGCACGTCCTCCACCCGAACCGGCAGCGGCCTGGTGCTCGCGGTGCTGGCCTCCGGCCAGTTCCTGATGACGCTGGACAGCTCCGTCATGAACGTCTCGATGGCCACCGTGGCCGCAGACCTGAACACCACGATCACCGGGATCCAGACGGCGATCACGCTGTACACCCTCGTCATGGCCACGCTGATGATCACGGGCGGCAAGGTGGGCAGCATCCTGGGCCGTCGCCGCGCCTTCGGCATCGGGCTGGTCATCTATGCAGCGGGGTCCTTCACCACGGCCGTGGCACCGAACCTGGCCGTGCTGCTGATCGGCTGGTCACTCCTGGAGGGCATCGGCGCCGCGCTGATCATGCCCGCGATCGTCGCCCTGGTGGCGAGCAACTTCCCGGCGGAACGTCGCCCTGCGGCCTACGGCCTGGTCGCCGCGGCCGGGGCGATGGCCGTCGCCGCGGGCCCCCTCATCGGCGGCGCGGTCACCACGTACGCGTCCTGGCGCTACGTCTTCCTCGGCGAGGTCGTCATCGTCGTGTTGATCCTGTTGGTGCTCAGGAGGATCGAGGACACCCCGCCGGCCAAGGTGCACCTCGACCTGGTGGGATCGGCCCTGTCGGTGCTGGGGTTGGGCATGCTCGTGTTCGGGGTGCTCCGCTCGAGCGAATGGGGCTGGATCCGGCCAACGCCCGACGGCGTCCAGTTGATGGGAGTGTCCGCGACCCTGTGGTTGATCCTCGCCGGATTGCTGGTCGCCTATGTGTTCCTGCTCTGGGAAACCCGGCTGTCCAAGGCGGGCGCCGAGCCACTGCTCGATCCACGGCTCCTGCAGAACCGTCAGCTCAGCGGCGGCCTGACGATGTTCTTCGCGCAGTTCATGGTGCAGGCCGGGATCTTCTTCGCGGTCCCGCTGTTCCTCTCGGTGGTCCTCGAACTCGACTCGCTGCAGACCGGTCTGCGGCTGCTGCCGCTCTCGGTGGCTCTCCTGCTCGCCGCAGCGGGCATACCCAAGCTCTGGCCTCGTGCGGCTCCCCGCCGGGTGGTGCGGTGCGGTCTCGGTTCGATGATCGTCGGGATCCTGGTCCTCGTCGCCGGGTTGGACCCCGGCGCCAATGCCGCGATCGTCGCCGTCCCGATGCTCCTGATGGGACTCGGGCTTGGTGCGTTGGCGTCCCAGCTCGGCGCGGTCACCGTGTCCGCGGTGCCGGACTCGCAGAGCGCCGAGGTCGGCGGGCTGCAGAACACAGCGACCAACCTCGGCGCGTCACTGGGGACAGCACTGATCGGTGCGGTGCTCATCACGACGTTGAGCGCCGCGACCGTCGACGGGATCCAGGACAACCCCGACGTGCCCGTCGCCGTGCAGCAGCAGGCCACCACCGAGCTGGCCGCCGGGGTCCCGTTCCTGTCCGACACCCAGCTGACCGCGGCGATGGACGAGGCCGGGGTGAGCGGCCCGACCGCCGACGCCGTTCTCGCGGTCAACGCGGACGCACGACTGGAGGCGCTGCGGGTGGCATGCGGCCTCGCCGCGCTCCTCGCCGTCCTCGCGCTGTTCTTCACCGCGAACATCCCCCGCGAACCGGTCGGGTCGAGCGGCCCATCGCGGCGCGAGGAGTGACGGGTCCTGGCCCGGTGAGCTTCGACACATTTCGTTCCTGACCCTGACGGTTCGCATGGCGACAGGGCGGTGCGCACGCCGTTCGGGGCCCGCCCGAACCGCCAGGACCTGGCCCGACGGGCGGCGGCGCGGCGTGCTCGAAAGCACGCGCGAACAGCGGGTACAGACTCGACTTTTACGCGTTCGTAACGGAGGATCGAGGCCGTGAACGCGGAACTCATCGTTCTTCTTGTCGTAGTTGTCACAGCCCTCGGGTTCGACTTCACCAACGGCTTCCATGACACCGGCAACGCGATGGCGACGTCGATTGCGACCGGGGCACTCAAACCCAAAGTCGCGGTTGCGCTTTCCGCAATCCTCAATCTGGTGGGCGCGTTCCTCTCGGTGGAGGTCGCGGCCACCGTCGCGAAGGGCGTGGTCAACCTCAACTCCGTCGGCGGCGAGGATCTGCTGTTCATCGTCTTCGCCGGACTTGTCGGCGGAATCATCTGGAACCTGGCCACCTGGCTGTTCGGCATCCCCTCGAGTTCCTCGCACGCGCTGTTCGGCGGCCTGATCGGCGCGGCCCTCGCCTCCCTCGGGATGAACGGCGTGGAGTGGGGCGGCGTGCTGAGCAAGGTGGTCATCCCGGCACTGCTGGCGCCGGTCGTCGCCGGCCTCGTCGCCACGGCAGGAACCTGGATGATCTACCGGATCACCCGCGGCGTCAGCGACGAGACCAAGGATTCCGGGTTCCGGCTCGGCCAGGTCGGCTCCGCGTCGCTGGTGTCCCTCGCTCACGGCACCAACGACGCGCAGAAGACGATGGGCGTGATCTTCCTGGCCCTGGTCGCCCACGGCACCCTCAACGCCGACTCCGACATGCCGTTCTGGGTGAAGCTGAGCTGCGCGGTCGCGATCGCCCTCGGTACCTACCTCGGCGGCTGGCGCGTGATCCGCACCCTCGGCAAGGGTCTGGTGGAGATCGCGGCGCCGCAGGGCATGGCCGCGGAGGCGTCCTCGGCCGCCATCATCCTGACCTCCAGCCACCTCGGGCTGCCGCTGTCCACGACGCACGTCGCCACCGGCTCGATCATGGGTACCGGCGTCGGCCGCCGCGGCGCCGAGGTGCGCTGGGGCGTCGCGGGCCGGATGGCGGTCGCCTGGCTGATCACCCTGCCGTCGGCCGCGCTTGTCGGCGCCGTGTGCTGGGGCATCGCGCAGCTGATCGGCGGCCTGCCCGGCGTGCTGGCGGTCTTCGCGATCCTGCTGCTGCTGGCGGGCTGGATGTATGCGCGTTCGCGCAGGCAGCCGATCGACTCGAGCAACGTCAACGCGGAATGGGACGGCGGCCTGATCCCCGCCGAGGACATCCCCGGCCCGCCGGCGAACCCGACCCCCGCGCCCGCACCGGCCGCGGAGCCTGCCCCGCGCGACAACGTGACAGCCTGAGGAATACAGCACCATGGATCTTCTCTCGAAAACCGTCGATTCGCTGTGGCAGGTCGTCGCGGTGGGGCTACTGCTCGGGGCAGGCCTGCCCGCGATCTTCGCGCTCGGCCTGCGGGCACTGGACTCCGGTTCGACCACCGATCCCGCCGCGGCGACGACCACCCGCAAGCCGGCTGCCGTCATCGCAGCCGGTACATGCTTCGCCGTGGTGGTCGTGGCGATCATCACCGGCATCCTGTTCGTCATGCAGGGCTTCCTCAGCCACACCTTCGGCATCGAGATCTTCTAGCGTCGGCCCACGAGTCGAGAGGCAACAGTTCGTGTCCTCAGCAAAATCAACGTTCCCACTATCCGTGCTGACCTGGCTGCAGGACGGGTACCCGCAGGGCGTCCCGCCGAAGGACCGCATCCCCTTGGTGGCCCTGCTCCACCACGAGCTGACCGCCGAGCAGATCAAGGACGTGGCCGTCGCGCTCGCCGAATCGCGGGGCGAGGGCGAGGACCCGACCGTCACCCACGCCGAGATCGGCGAGCTGATCGAACAGATCACCCACGAGGCCCCGTCGGATCACGACATCGCCCGGGTCCGGTCCGTGCTCGCCGCGGCCGGGTGGCCGCTCGGCGACGAGCCGTAGGGACGCACCGTCGTGGCCCTTCCACCGTTCCTCACCTCGATACTCGGGTGGCTGCGTGCCGGGTATCCCAACGGTGTGCCCGAACAGGACTACATCCCGTTGATCGCCCTGCTCCGCAGGCGCCTGTCCGACGAAGAGGTCCATGCGGTCACCGACGCACTGGTCGAGCAGTTCCCGCCGCCGATCGACAAGATCGACATCCAGGTGCTCATCACCAAGGTCACGGACGAGATGCCCGTCGAGTCCGATGTGGAGCGGGTGCGCGCACACCTCGCGGCCGGGGGCTGGCCGCTCGCCGACGAACCCGGTGACGGGCCGAACGGGGCGACGACCCTGCGCGCGCTCGACCGTGACGCCGAGTCGGCCACCGGCGACGGGGCATCGGCGGACGGGGACACTCCCCCGGAATCCGGCTAGGCGATCAGCCCATCGATGATCCCGCGGGCGATCGGCGCCGCCTCCGATTCCCCCATCTGTAGGGCGGTGTTGACCGCACTCATCAGCGCCTCGATCTCGAAGGCCAGCGCCGCGGCGTCCCTCCCCTCCGCCGCGCCCTGATCCTTGGCCCGCCGGATCTCGCGGGTGAGCAGTTCGCGCAAGTCCCGCTGATCGGCCGCGATCGCGTCACGCACCGGCCCCGGCCTGCTGTCGAACTCGGATACGGTCGCGACCCGGAAGCAGCCGCCGGGGAACACCGGCGCCGACACGAAGTCGAACCAACGGTCGATCAGGGCCCGTAGCCGGGGCAGCCCGCCGGGCTCCTTCAGGCTCGGCCGGACGACGTGCTCGATGAACACCTCCCTGGCCGACTGCACCGCGGCGACCTGAAGGTTCTCCTTGGTGCCGAAGAGAGTCGCGACGCCACTCTTGCTCAGCCCGAGATCGGTGGCGAGCCTGCCGATGCTCAGACCGGTCAGTCCCTCGACCGAGGCGACGTCCGCCGCGTGCCGGGCGATCGAGGCGCGGGCCAGCGCCCCCTTGATCAACCGCTGATCGGAAGTCTGAGCCGTATCCACCATCGCTTCATTCTCTACGAGATCTTGCGATTGCACGAACGGTCGTACGTTCGACATGACGGCCTGAGGCCCACACCTGGCGATCGTCGTCGCAACCGCGCTGCGGGGGGACGTGACACCTCAGTCGTGGTTCGCGCCGTGATCGGCGAACTCGGCAAAGCTCCCCACCTGGTCTACGTCCGGATCGAGGGCGCGGGCTAGCCAGAGTTCGTACCAGTCGAGGAACGTCAGCGGCTCGCGGGTGTCTGGGTGAAGCACCGGCAGCGCGGCGGCGTGCTCGTAGCTGTGCCACCACACCTGCCCCGCGGCCGGGCCGCGCAGGATCAGGAGGTCGTACATGCCGCACCCCTCGTTCGCGAGGAAGGTCGCGCCTCGGTGGATCCGGCCGATGTTCTCTGACCACTGGAACTCGGAGTCCTCAGCGGCGGGCGCGCAGGGTCGCTCGGCGGTGAAGGGGAAGTCCGCGGCGTAGTCGATCGCGGCGTCTTCGGCCTCCTGCGCCAGCGGGAGCAGTCCGAGCATCGGTCCGGCTCCGCCGTCGCCCACCCGGGTGATCCACTCGAAATAGTCGGCAGGAAGGCCGACGCCGAGCCGGTTCTCGAATGCCGCCAGAACGTCCGGGTCCGCGGGAGCAGCGTGCTCGTAGCGATGCACGGCTGCCCCGTGGATGCCGCATCTGTAGCCGATGACCTCCCGGTCGCCGAGCGAGACGACCGTGGTCCTCAGATCGGCTACTCGAAGTCGGTCGAGGCCGGTCAGGATCCCGGCGATCCGGTCCGCGTGCATTTGCGCGTGTTTCATAGTCACATCCTGACGGATGCGACGACGTGTCTCTGGGTTCGGTGACACACCTACATTGACAGGCGCGACCTACACGCCCGACCTCGGTCAAAGTAGCCAGGCGCGTCCTGTCGATCTTCGCTGCAACTCGACACGGCCGGACGCTACGGGAGACCGTCTGAGGCCGATCCTTCGCCCCGCGCATCTCCCCACGGCCATGACCCATCCCGCCTGCGCATGCCGGTCTCCCTGCGGGCGTTGGCCTTTCGTCGGGCGCGGTCGAGGAGCTCTTTCGGGTGGTGGCGGTGGTTGACGCGGGGTTTCTGTTCGGGGTCGATGTGCGTTGGTGGGCTCCATTCGGTGCGTCCGGCGTATTCGGAGTCTTTGGGTGCGGTGCGGGTTTTCCAGTCGCCGGGCCCGTCGTGGATGAGGGCGTGGCAGCCATCGCATCCGAGGGTCAGCGCGCCGATGTCGGTGGTGCCGCCCTTGGACCAGTCGTGGACGTGGTGGACGGCGGTCA
>Ga0105243_10004612_pt1 | contig 10864 bp, 19 predicted proteins | sample KBSM34metaG_FD_81525 | JGI IMG/M metagenome (GOLD analysis project Ga0105243, IMG submission 81525) | Miscanthus rhizosphere microbial communities from Kellogg Biological Station, Michigan, USA - KBS M3-4 metaG | ecosystem: Host-associated > Plants > Roots > Rhizosphere > Soil | place...
CCCGCCACGCGGACGTCTTGCACGAGCCGACTCAACACGCTGCCGATCGCGTGTGCGCCCCCGATGGAGACAAGCTCGACGCGGTCGCGCTCCAGGTCGTGGCCACAGCGCCGTGCCAGCGTCTCGAGCGCCATCCTGTCGCTCGGGCCTTCGACGAGGACGAGCCAGCGGATGTCCGTCGCGTGATCCATCTCCCCGTGAGGATGTTCCACCCCGCCGGGGACACCGCCTCTCCCGGCGGGACCGCCCTGGCCTCGTGCCTCAGGCGCGCCGCGACCGCGCCTCGACAACCTCCTTCAGTGCGGAGAGCATCCTCTCCCAGTTCGCCCGCGAGTGCTCTGCCGCCTCGTCGTTCGTATTGTTGTCCTGGCTCACCGAGACGTGCGTCACTCCGTTCTTGTCCTCCAGGGCATACACGAGCGTGTGGACGCTCTCGGCAGCCGCGCCGCTCGAGTGGGTGAGCTTGAGTCGGCGTTCGGGCTCCACCTCCAGGATTTCCCCCGTGTCCTCGTACGTCTTGCCTTCGTACTCGCCCTTCCACGTGATCGGGCTCCCTGGCTTCCAATCGGTCTCCACCCGTGAGCCGAACATGTACTTCTCGATCTCGTCCGGATCGGTGAGCGCCCGCCAGACCTCGCTGCGAGGGGCGTCGATGTCGGTCTCTGCGCTGGCCACCTTGCCCGTCATGGATCCTCCTTTCCCGTTGGTTCTGTCGGTACCCGCTCCGCCCGGGTGATAATCCGCCGCGTCCGTCGCGACGCGTGTCGGCGTCGCGCGTAGGGTGCGTGGCATGCACCTCTCCGGCGTGGCTGTCCGAATCGACCAAGTGCGGTTGCTCTCCGGGCTCCTGAAGGGCGACGACCTCGCCGCGAAGCTCGACCTGGCCGTCAAGAACCGCAACGACCTCGTCGCGCTCAGCCCGTCCGACCGCGCGCGGATCGTCGACGTCCTCCCTGACCCGCCTCCCTCCGGACTCGCCGAGCTTCGGACCGTCCTCGTCAAGCAGCTGAAGCAGGCGCGAGACCGCGAAACCCAGGCGGCGCGGAGTCGTGAGGCGCAGCAACTGCGCGACGCGCGAGAGCTCCGCGAGCAGTAGAGCCCACACGCTCGAGCCCACGATTTTGCGGCTCACGCGGTCGGAACGGCTGCTACCTTGGTGTGTGAGCTAGAGCGGGTCCGGTCTGCGCTGTCTGCGCCTTCCTACGCGTTCGTGACGAGTAAGGAGGTGTATTTCCATGGCAGAAGGAACCGTGAAGTGGTTCGACGATGCGAAGGGCTACGGGTTCATCAGCCCTGCCGAGGGGTCCAAGGACCTCTTCGTGCATCACAGCGGCATCGCCGGTGACGGCTTCAAGTCGCTCCCTGAGGGGGCGAAGGTCTCGTATGAGCCCCGCGAGGGCCAGAAGGGCCCGGAGGCGATCAACGTCTCCGTCGTTGCGTAGTTGAGCGTCGGCAGCCCGTGGTCGCCAGACGGCCACGGGCGCCGAGCTCGTCCCTTGTTCGCGACGAGAGGAGGCGGCCATCGCCGTCAAGGAAGAGAAGCTCGAGATGGAGGGCGAGATCACGGAGTCCCTCCGCAACCGGATGTTCCGGATCACGCTCGACAACGGCCATGAGATGATCGGCTACACGGCCGGGAAGATGAAGCGCTATCGGATCCGCATGGGGCCCGGTGACCGGGTGAAGGTCGAGGTCTCCGCGTACGACCTCGATCGTGGCCGTATCGTCTACCGGCTCCGGTAGGCGGATGGCCGACCGAGCCGAGGAACTGCGGGTGGAGCTCGAAGGCCTGCTGGCCGAGCACGAGCCGACCCTGACCGCCGACGAGCGCGCGTATCTCGTCGGGCTGGAGGAAGGCTACGGATGGCGGCCCGGCCGCAGACCGATGCGGCCGGAACCGAAGATCGCGGCGTTCCTCGACCTGTTCGACCGGGCGGAGCAGGAGGAGCTGACGTACCGCACGCTCGAGGCCGGCACGATCGACGAGCTCCGCGGCACCTTCCGGCGCGGACTCGCCCGCGTGTCGTGACGAGAGCTCCAGCTACCTCGGTTCTTGCAGGCCCGGACGACGGGTTCTCACCGGCTCGACCACGTCACGGTAGGCTTGGCTGATGGCTGCGAAGAAGGCGAGACCCCGGAAGGACGGCGAGACTGCCTCGCGTCCCGGTCGGGCCGGTGGCCCCGGGAAGCCGATGAGGCGCAAGTCGTGCCTGTTCTGCAAGGACAAGGTGCGCGAGGTCGACTACAAGAACGTCAACCAGTTGCGCCGCTACATCTCGGAGCGAGGCAAGATCCGGGCGCCCCGGATGACCGGAGCGTGTCGCAGGCATCAGCGCCAGCTCGCGGTCGCGATCAAGCGTGCGCGGGAGATGGCACTGCTCCCGTACGTCGCCGAAGCCGGCCCCCCTTCGCGGTCACGCTCGAGCGAGCGCTCCTGAGCGCGGGCGCTCCTCGCGGGGAATCCGACGCGTCCCGAGCCGGGCTCGTGGGCGATGCTTGAGTTCGGCGTCCCGGTCACGACGGACGAGCTCGTCGCGCTCGAGCGAGCCTTGCGCGCGCTGGACACGGACGCGGCCCGGTCGGCGTTGACGAAGGCGCATCGCACGCCTGTCGCTCTTGCGTCTGCGGAGCGCGACGCGGTGCTGTCCGCGCTCGGAGCCGTGCTCGCCGAATCTGCGGCGGACGACAGTGGTTGGGACGGTCTCGCTCGCCTTGCCACGAAGCTGGAGCACGAGCGGGACACGGCGGTTGACGAGCCGCCGCCGCCGCGGCGAACACGCTCGACGAAGAAGTAAGAGAGGACACGAATGGCGCGATCGAAGGCACAGCTGACACATGCAAAGCGCGCCCGTGAGATGGCTCGACTCGAGAAGCGCGTGCGGAAGCAGGAGAAGAAGGAGGCGCGCAAGCTCGCAGCCACGGAGGACCCGTCACTCGAGACCGACCCTTCGGTCGAGACCGAGACGCAGCCCGACGGTCCAGAGAGTGAGACACAGATCGACGATCCAGAGCGCCTTTCGTCTCCTGCATCCAAGACGCAGCCCGACGAACCCGCCTCGTGACCGCAACCAGCTCGGGCTGAGGTCGCCACCCGGCAAGCGCGCCGTCCCCCGTGCGGGGTCATCGCACCCGACAGCGTCCACGTCCTCCCCGCGAACGGGATTTCGATCAGCCGCACGATCGCGCACACGGCCGCCGAACGCGCACGGACGTCCGGCGCGTGAGCTCGGTCTCACCTAGGCATCGTCGTCTTCCCGATCGTCCTCGTGGTCCTGCCGCGGATCCGCCTGTGGGTCCTCCAGGGGATGCTCCTGCCCCGCATCGTCCTTCTCCTGCTGCGTCCCGCCATAGCCGTGCGCTCCCGGATCCTGTTGGCGTTCCGGGGTGGTGGCCATGGGCGTGAGCTCCGGCGGGTCCGGTACCGGACGGGGCGGAGGGGCCGGGTCAGGTGACGGCACCGGTTCCGGTGAAGGGGCGGGCGGGTTGGGATCTTCGATCTCGCTCATGCCCGGGTTGTGTCCCGGGTCGCCGGGCGGCAAACGTGACGAGCGAGCTGGCCGGTAGGGTGCGCGCGTGATCCCGTGGCTCATCTTTGCCGTCGTCGCGGTCCCGCTCGTCGTCGTGGGATTCGTCTCGGTCCGTCGCCGGACGACGTCCGGCGAGCATCCGGCGGGCGAGGATGCCGAGTCGCGCGCGCGCACGGAGCGCGAGTTCGCCGAGGCCGAGGCGTACGAGACGCAGTGGCGCGAGGAGAACAAGGACCACCACCGCGAGCGGATTCCGTAGGCGGAGCGCGGGTACGGTCGAGGCGTGCTGCCGGTCTCGGTTCTCGACCTTGCGCCGATCGTCGAAGGTGGGACGCCCGGGCAGGCACTTCGCAACTCGGTCGATCTGGTGCGCCAGGCCGAGCGGCTCGGCTACACGCGGTACTGGGTCGCCGAGCATCACAACCTCAACGGAATCGCCAGCGCCGCGACGTCGGTGGTGATCGCGCACCTCGCGCAGGCGACTGCGTCGATCCGGGTCGGAGCGGGGGGCATCATGCTCCCCAACCACGCGCCACTCGTGATCGCGGAGCAGTTCGGAACGCTGGAGGCACTGCATCCGGGCAGGATCGATCTCGGTCTCGGGCGCGCGCCGGGAACCGACCAGGTGACGCTGCGTGCTCTCCGGCAGGACCCCGGCGCCGACTCGTTTCCGCAGGACGTCCTCGAGCTACAGGCGCTGCTCGATGATCCAGTCCCCGGCCAGAAGATCTTCGCGATCCCGGGTGTGGGGTCCCACGTGCCGCTGTGGATCCTCGGGTCGAGCCTCTACGGCGCGCAACTCGCGGCGGCGCTCGGCCTCCCCTACGCGTTCGCGTCGCATTTTGCGCCGGATCTACTGCTCCCCGCGTTGGAGGTGTACCGCTCGCACTTTCAGCCCTCGGCCGAGCGCCGCGAGCCGTACGCGATGGTCGCCGTGAACGTCGTCGCGGCCGAGGACGACGCGACGGCGCGACGACTCTTCACGTCGGCGCAGCAGGCGTTCACCAACGTGATCCGAGGCAGTCGCGGGCAGCTCCCGCCTCCCGTCGACGACATCGACTCGACCTGGTCGGCCGAGGAGAAGGCTCGTGTCTCGAACGTCCTCGGCCGCTCGTACGTCGGCTCCCCGGCGACCGTCCGGGACGGCCTCGAGGCGGTCCTGGCCGAGACGGCGGCGGACGAGCTGATCGTCGCGTCGGCGGTCTACGACCACGAGGCGCGCGTGCACTCGTACGAGATCCTGGCGGGCCTCAGACCGGCCCTCCGCTCGGTGCTCCCGGCCTGACGGCAGGCGACGAGGGCCTGGAACTAGGATCGAGGAGTGCGGCGCCCGATCGAGTCGTGGCTGATGGACATGGACGGGGTGCTCGTCCGCGAGCACACGGTCGTCCCCGGCGCCGACCGGTTCATCGCGCGGCTCCGCGAGCTCGACCTCCCGTTTCTCGTCCTGACGAACAACTCGATGTACACGCCGCGCGATCTCGCGGCCCGACTCCTGACGATCGGCCTCGACGTCCCCGAAGGGCGCATCTGGACGTCGGCGATGGCAACTGCGCGGTTCCTCGAGGATCAGCGTCCTGCAGGCTCCGCCTTCGTTGTCGGCGAGACGGGACTGACGACCGCGCTCCATGCGAGCGGCTACACGCTGACCGACCGGGATCCGGACTACGTCGTGCTCGGCGAAACCCGCACGTACAGCTTCGAGCAGATCTCGCGCGCCATCCGCCTGGTGGCGAGCGGCGCACGCTTCATCGCCACGAACCCGGACCCGGTGGGGCCGACACCCGAAGGGCCGCTGCCGGCGACCGGCTCCGTCGCCGCGCTCGTCAGCCGCGCCACCGGGGTCGACCCGTACTTCGTCGGCAAGCCGAACCCGCTCATGATGCGCTCGGCACTGAACGCGATCGACGCGCACTCCGAGTCGTCCGCCATGGTCGGGGACCGGATGGATACGGACATCGTCTCGGGCCTCGAGGCCGGGATGCATACCGTCCTCGTCCTGACGGGGATCACCTCACGTGCCGACGCCGAGCGGTTCCCGTACCGGCCTTCCCGGATCGTGGACTCGATCGCCGATCTCGTCGCCGAGCTCGACTGAGACGCGGGCGCCCGACGCCGCGTCAGGCGACGACGACCGCGGCTCCGATCTCCCGCCGTACCTCGGCAGCCACATCGGTGCCGAGCATCCGGGAGAGGAACCCGTGGTGGTGCTCGCCGAGGACGACGACGTCGACCCGGGCGTCGCGAGCCGCGTCGGCGATCGCGTTGCCGGGCTCCCCGGCCGCCCACATGAAGTCGGCGTCGAGGCCGGCGGCCGCGACGGTGTCGCGCGCCTGCTGGAGCAGGCCGACGAGCTCGGGGGGAGGCGCGATCGGCTTCCCCTCCCAGTCGGCGATGTCGTCGAGGGTGCCGAAGTAGCGGTCGACCTGAGGATCGAGGGGAACCTCGAAGACCGAGAGCACGACGAGACGCGTCCGACGGTCGCGCGCCTCCGCGATGCCCCGTGCGAGGGCTCGGCCACCCGCCTCCGAGTCGTCGAACCCGACGAGGACCCCACTCACGGCGGGCAGTCTACGCGCTCGCGTAGCCCCCGGACGAGAGCATCGGTCCCGGAGACGGCGGCCAGGTGCGGGCGGCCGACTCCGGGCTCCGACGCAGGCGTGTGTCAGGTGCCTCCCCCGCGGTTCGACCCTGACGCGAGGCCGAGGTTGCGCCTCGCGTGCCGAGGCTAGGCCGGCGCGCCGCACGTCTGGGGCGCGGTCTGGAAACGGAGTCGTGTCGAAGTTGTCGACCCGCCTACCGGCTAGGCGTTCGGTTTCTTGCGCCAGCTGGTGAGGTCGAACTCCTTGTTGAGCTCCCTCAACACGAGGCGGGCGATGATGTCCCCGCCCGCGCGCTCGAAGTGGACGCCGTCGCCCGCACGAACCTTCTCGAGCTTCCCGGAGCCGGTATGGAGGTATTCCGCGTACCCACCGTCGTCACCGGCGAACGCCGTGTAGGTGTCGATGTATGCCGCGCGGCCCGGCCGCTTCCGCGTCTGCTTCACCACGACCGAGTTCACGACGTCGAAGCGGCGAGTCTGGTCGGCATCGCGCGTCTGGGGCAGCCCGATCCAGATCACGAAGGCACCGGCTCGGTTGAGCGCATCGATGACGCCGCCGACCCTGCGGCCGTACTCCTTGCGCCACGCCCAGCTGCCGAAGTCGCCGATCGACGCACCGTCCGGAAGCCCGGTCATGTACGCCTTGTCATCGTTCCCACCGAACGCGAGCACGACCGCCTTCGGCCGGAGCTCCTTCGCCTGGCGCCGGATCTCGTCGAACCAGTTGAACACGTCCGGTCTGGTGAGCCCCGTCGCCACGCGGCCGTCCACCGAGCCCACGGTCTCGAGGGCCGGGCTCGGGCCGGCGGCCCGAACGATCGCGTATCCGGGCGTGATCACGAGCGAGTCGCCAGCGATCCAGATGCGGAGCTTCTTCTTCGGCGAGAAGGCGACCTTGTGCGGCGCGGCGGCCTTGCCGGGCGTCGGCGCCGACGAGCCCGCGGGCTTCGGCGCGACGCGGGTGAGCGGTGTGGTCACCGGAGCAGCGGCCGGAAGCCCGAGGTCGGTATGGATCTCGTCGCTCCCCGAGCGGCCGACGAGGGCCTGGACGCCCTCGCGGGGGCGGTCGAGGAGCAGCGCGCCGCTCACACCGGCGAGAGGGCCGGTCACGGCGAGCGCGACGTCCCGCTGCCAGCCCGCCTGCTTGTTGTAGGCCGACTTGTGGATCCCGGGCGCGTTGAGCAGAAGGCCGATCGCGAGCGCGAGGACGCAGACGACGAGCGCATGGCCTGCGCTCCAGAGCTTCCGGGGAGGGCCCTCGTCGTCGAGTCGCGGGCGGCGGCGGGGCTTCTCCGGCGGCGCCTCGTCGCCGGCTGGCGCGGCCTGCTCGAGCGTCCGAGTCTCGTCGTCGAGGAGCGGAGGAAGTTGAGGGAGCCTGCGTTCGGCCATCAGAACTGGAAGTAGATGAAGGGTGCCACACCCTCCGGGCCGAGGACGCTCGTCAGCATCAGCGCGAGCGCGAGGACGGTGGCCTGGGCGAGGACGGGGAGCCGCGAGAAGCGCGCCATCAGGATCCGTGGGACGCGGGCAGGGAGGTACTGCGACCCGATCCCGACCGCGAGCGCGAGCAGGACGCCGCTCGTGACGAGGGGCGAGGGCCGGCCCCACTGTGTGAAGAGACCTTCGATCATGTCCCAGGCCGACGCGAAAGAGTCCGACCGGAAGAAGATCCAGGCCAGGCACACGAAGTGGAAGGTGAGGATCCGGGCCCGCCAGAGCGGCCACCCGGTCGCGCGCGGCGCGGCTGCGTCGCTGCGCTCCCGCCACCACCGCTCGCCCGCCAACGCGGCACCGTGAAGACCTCCCCATACGACGAAGGTCCACGCGGCGCCGTGCCACAGGCCCCCGATCAACATCGTCAGCATGAGGTTGCGATAGGTGGCGACACTCCCGCGGCGGTTGCCGCCGAGCGGGATGTAGACGTAGTCGCGAAGCCAGCGCGAGAGCGTCATGTGCCACCGCCGCCAGAAGTCCTGGACAGAGACGGCCGCGTACGGCGAGTCGAAGTTCTGCGGGAACGAGAAGCCGAGCAGGAGGGCGATGCCGATCGCGATGTCGGTGTAGCCGGAGAAGTCCGCATAGATCTGTACCGCGTACGCATAGACGGCGATGAGGATCTCGAGCGACGAGTGCTGCCCCGGTGCGGCAAAGACCTGGTCGACGATCGACGAGGCGAGGTAGTTCGCGATCACGACCTTCTTGAACAGCCCCGTCGCGATGAGGTAGAAGGCGCGGCTCGTGTCCACGCGGCGCGGATCACGCGGCGTCTCCAGTTGCGGGATCAGCTCGCCGGGACGGACGATCGGCCCGGCCACCAGGTGCGGGAAGAACGAGAGGTAGACCGCGAACTTCTCGAGCGTCGTCGGCTGGAAGTCGCCGCGGTAGGCGTCGACGACGTAGCTGATCGCCATGAAGGTGAAGAACGAGATCCCGACCGGGAGGACGATCGTCTTGAGCGAGAACGGGAGGTCGAGCCCCACGACCGTCGCCATGTTGTCGGTGGAGGAGACGAAGAAGTCGTAGTACTTGAAGTAGCCGAGCACGCCGAGGTCGCCAGCGAGAGCGAGGAAGAGGAGCGCCTTCCGCCTGGACCGGTCAGGCGTCCGCCAGATGCGCACGGCGAGCACCTGGTTCCACACCGTGCAGCCGGCGAGGAGGAACACGAACCGCCAGTCCCACCAGCTGTAGAAGACGTAGCTCGCGATGACGATGAACGGCCGCCAGCGGTGCGGCCACGGCATCGTCAGCCACGAGAGCGGCAGAACGATGAGGAAGAAGATCGCGAAGGTTGCGGTCGGGAAGAGCAAGCTCGCGGAAGGGTATGCGCGGCTCTTCCCGGGGCGGCCGGGCTACAGGCGTTGCTCGACCGTCGCCTCGGCGTCGTCGAGACGAGGCGGCAGCCTGGTGATCGCCGTGTCGCCGTCCCCTGCCGCCGACTCGAGCAACGTGTGCTCGACGGGCGGGCTGAACCACGCGGGATCCGCAGCAGCGGGGGGCGCGGGCGCGGGGACATAGACGGGTCGCTCCGGCCGACGGTCGGCCCGCGAGGCCGCCCACTCGATCAGGGCCACCAGGACCCAGGCGCCGACCATGACGCCGCCGATCGCGACCGGGTCGAGGTCCGCGATCGCGGCGGCCGCGGCTGCGGCTGCGAGAAAGAGGCCCTCGAGCAGAAGCCGGGGCAGCTGAGGCCGCCGGCGGGCCGGCGTGTCCAGCGAGCCGAGCCAGGCGTAGCTCCCGGGCGCCGGAAGAGCGGCGGGCTCGTCGTGGGACGCGGGAAGCGGCCCGGCGACGCCGATCCGTTGCACTTCCCGGTGGAGCTGCGTGACCTGCTCCTCGAGCCGCGCGAGCGTCCCGGCAACGTCGTCTGCGTGCTCCTCGCTCACGACGGCGGCTCCTGGAGGGCGTCCATCGCGTCCATCGCCTCCTGCGCCTTCGCGTGCACGCGGGCACGCCGCTCCTCGAGCGACTCCGTGGCGACACCGGCGAGGGTCTCGTCGGCCGGGCCGTCGTCACGGGAGGCGGCGAGCTTCTGCCGAAGCTCGACCGCAGGGTCGGTCTCGGGCGCCGGCGGCGGCAACGCGGGCGGGACGGGAGCCGCCTTGCGCCCGGCGAGCAATCGCGCGAGCGCGGCGATACCGACGAGCCCTGCCATCCAGGCGAACGTCCTCCGCACGAGGCCATCCTACCCCGGTCCGCTGCTACCCTTCCGCGGCTTCCTGCCACGCCGCGCAGCGCCGCTCCCGGGCGCCGCACATCCCGGCGGGGCCGATTCAGACCGGAGGAAGGAGAAAGGGAACGCATGACCGAGTACGAGATCCTGCTGTTGCTGGACCCCGAGCTCGCCGAGGAGAAGCAGGCCGAGGCCGTGGACCGGCTGCGCACGCTGATCGAGCAGGGCGGCGGAACGCTGGAGCGCCACGACGTGTGGGGCCGACGCAAGCTGGCCTACCCGATCGACAAGAAGGAGGAGGGCGTCTACCACCTCCTGAGCTTCACCTCGAGCTCCGAGACGCTCGGCGAGCTCTCCCGGGTGCTCAAGATCGACGACGACGTGATGCGTCACATGGCGACACGTCGTCCCGAGGGGGGTCCGTCCGAGCCAATGGCGGCGCCGGCCGCGGTGAGCGAGCATGTCGAGACCCAGCCCGCAGACGCCCCGGAGGAGGACGAGTAATGGCAGCTTCCGTCAACAGAGTGGTTGTCGTCGGGAATCTCACCCGGGACCCCGAGCTGCGCCACACGCCGAGCGGCACGTCCGTCTGCTCGCTGCGCATCGCCGTCAACACGCGCCGCAAGGACGCATCGGGCCAGTGGGCCGACAAGGCGAACTACTTCTCCGTCAGCGTCTTCGGGCAGCAGGCGGAGAGCTGCGCTCAGTACCTGTCGAAGGGACGGCCCGTCGCGATCGACGGACGTCTCGAGTGGCGGGAGTGGGAGCAGGACGGCAACAAGCGCGAGGCGGTCGAGATCGTCGCCGACTCGGTGCAGTTCCTCGGCAGCCGCGGCGACGGCGAGGGCGCCGCGAGCGCCGGGTACATCCCCGCCGACGCCGCAGGCGCGCCCGCCGGCGACTTTCCCACGTCCCCGACCGACGACGACATCCCGTTCTAGGAGGCCCAGGAGGATGGCTGCGAAGACGCAACCCCGGAAGCGGCCGGGCCCCGGGACGACCGGGGGTCGCCGCAAGAGCTGCCACTTCTGCAAGGACAAGGTGCAGGACGTGGACTACAAG